>Ga0224557_1000394_pt1 | contig 48990 bp, 44 predicted proteins | sample 714S31014metaG_FD_180677 | JGI IMG/M metagenome (GOLD analysis project Ga0224557, IMG submission 180677) | Peat soil microbial communities from Stordalen Mire, Sweden - 717 S3 10-14 | ecosystem: Environmental > Terrestrial > Soil > Wetlands > Peat | place: Sweden: Norrbotten County, Stordalen...
GCTCAGGGCCAGGCCCTCGCTCAGCCTGCATGGCATAATCGCCCGGTGAAGGGTCTCGCCAGCGTTGGCGAGGCCTCCAGTCTGTCGCACCGGCGAGGCGACCGGCAAGCCGGGAGGAGCTGCCGTGGAGTACCGACAGCTGGGGCGCGATGACCTCCGAGTGTCCGTGCTCGCTCTGGGGACGGAGATCATCCAGGGTCGGCGAGACGACGTCTTGCTGGCGACGAAGGCGCGTTTCACTGTGGGTGCCGGTCTAAGCCCTGGCAATTTGACTCCTCTCGGCGGCCGCCGCCCATAAAGGCGCATGGCCCCAGCGCGGGCCCTGCTGAGGAGCGGCCGCCAGTGGGCAGGTCCGCCACGCCGGCCCGGCCTTGGCGCCCTCTGGCCCTGTTGGTTGCCAGCGCTTTCTTCATGGAAAACCTCGACGGGACGATCGTGGTGACTGCGACCCAGCGGATGGCCCAATCGTTCCGCGTGCCGGCCGCCGACCTTAACGTCACCATCGCCGCCTACCTGCTGACTCTCGGGATTTTCATCCCGATCAGTGGTTGGGTGGCGGACCGCTTCGGGGCTCGCAGGACCTTCGCCACCGCCATTGCCGTGTTCACCGTGTCTTCGGCGCTGTGCGCGGCCACCTCCAATCTCGACCAGCTCACCGCCATGCGAGTGGCCCAGGGTCTGGGAGGGGCGATGATGGTTCCGGTCGGCCGGCTGGTGGTGCTGCGGGCCACGATAAAGAGCGACCTCATAGATGCCATTGCCTACCTGACATGGCCGGCTCTCGCAGCGCCGATCATTGCTCCCGCGATCGGTGGGGCCTTGACCACCTACGCCTCATGGCGCTGGATATTCATCGTCAACATCCCACTTGGAGTAGTCGCTTTCGCGGTCGCCCTACGAATTGTCCCCGACCTGAGGGCAACCGAACGAGTGGCGCTCGACTGGGCGGGCTTCGTCTTGACGGCGACCGGCCTCGCCGCCTTTGTCGGTGGGCTGGAGCTGATCACCTATGGCGGCACCGCGTGGGTGGTGATCGCCGTGACCCTCTGTGGGGGCGCTGTGCTCCTGGGGGGGGCCGCGTTCCACATGGGCCGGAGCGCACACCCGCTGCTCGACCTGCGGCTCTTCAGGATCCCGACGTTCCGGGTGACCAACTCGGGTGGCTCCTGTTTCCGCATGGCCATCAGCGCTGCGCCCTTCCTGCTCCCGCTGCTGTTTCAGGAGGTCTTTGGCTGGACTCCGTTCGAGGCCGGCCTGATAGTGGGCCCGATCTTCGTCGGCAACATCGGGGTCAAGCCCTTCACCAGCTGGCTCCTGCGCCGGTTCGGGTTCCGGACGGTCCTTGTCACGGCGGGCAGCGCTGTCGCCCTCACGTTGGGCCTCTGTGCGGCTTTCAGGCCCGGGTTCCCGCTCGCGATCGCGGTGGTCGTGTTGTTCGCCAGCGGTGTGTCCCGCTCGGTCGGCTTCACTGCCTACAACACCATTGTCTTTGCCGATGTCCCGGCTGACGAAGTCGGCAATGCGAACACGCTCACGAGCACCATCCAGCAGCTCTCAATCGGTCTCGGCGTGACTGCCGGCGCTCTGGCGCTCCACGCCGGTGCTCCCATAGGGCGTCTTCTGGGTGCCTCAGGGCGGGGCGCCGAGCCCTTCACGGTGGCCTTCGTGCTCATCGCCTTGCTGGCACTGGTCGCGGCGGTCGAATCGGCGCGGCTTCCCGGTCACGCCGGCCTCGTCCTCACCGGTCCCCGACCGGGCAGCGATGACGGGAGCTGATGGTCGTCTGCGGAAGTTCCTTGACGCAGGCTGGCGGCGCCTACTGCCCTTCCACTATATTCGCCACATGACCGACTCCCCGAGCCGGATCGTCCGTTGGCAACGGGGCTGAGGTGATGGCCACGCAGTGCGCCGGGATCGTGCTCGCTGCCGGCTCCTCGCTGCGGATGGGCCGGCCCAAGCAGCTCCTCTCCCTCGGCGGCCGGCCCCTGCTGGAGCGCGTCGTGGCCGCAGCCTGCGGCTCGCAGCTCGATGACGTGGTGGTGATTCTTGGCGCCGATCACGAGCTGATCGAGCAGCGAGTTCGTTGGGGCAGGGCCCGAATCCTGGTCAACCCCGACCATGCCTCGGGGATGAGCACCTCGCTGCGGGTCGGGCTTGCCGATCTCGGTTCCGACGTCGAGCGTGCCGTGGTCATCATGGGGGATCAGCTCGGGGTCAGCTCGCGGCTGCTCGATCGCCTGCTCGAGGTGCACGCCGTCTCCCTCCAGCCGGCCGCGGCGCTCAGCGTGGGCGGTCTCCTCCAACCTCCGGTGGTCCTGCGCCGGGACCTGTGGGATGAGGTCATGGCCCTGTCGGGGGATGTCGGCGCACGGCGTCTGATCCGCACCCGTCCTGAGCTGGTCGCACCTCTCGTTCTCGGCTCGGATGTCGAGCACCCTGTCGACATCGACACACCGGACGACTGGCGGCGCTACCGCTCCTCCACCTCGACCTGACGGTCGTAGGCCGGAATTCGCCAACTCCCCTCGGACTGGAGGAGGCCCCCATGCCCGAGGCCGGCGAGGAACTCGGCATCCAGCGGCTCCCCTGCAAAGCAGCGCATGAGGAGCAGATCGAGGGCGCTGCGCCGTGAGAACATGCCGCACGAGGCCACCCCGATGACGGGCACGCCCTGGACGGTGACCAACCAGTAGCTGCTGCCTGGATGCACCGGCAAGCCCCGGCGGATCACCTCGGCTCCGGCATCGAGCAGACCGCGCCATGTGCTCTCCAACGGGTCCACGGTCGCTAGGCCGACGACGATGACCAGATCGGCTGTGGCTGCGGCGCTGAGGAGGGAGCCATCGGCGGCGGTGTGGTCCTCCGGATACTCGATCGACACCACCACGCCGCCGAACCAGTCCACGCGCTGCCGCAGCGAAGCTTCGAACCTCTGTCGAGCGGCCGGGTCGATCCGCTGGCGGACCACGGCGCTGACGCGTAGCGGGAGGAAGCGTCGCACCGTCACCGTGGAGCCGCGCGGAGCTGATGTGGCGATCAGCTCGGCCGCCTCCAGGGTGCTGCCCGGGATGCCGAAGGCGGTGATCTTGACACCGGCCAGGGTCCTGTCCGCCTCGACCGGAGCACCGTCGGCAATGGTGAACACGGTGATGCCCTCGACTCCGTTGACGGCCGCCAGGGTCGCCGAGTCCACCCGGGCAACTCCCCGCCAGGCTGCGGTCAGCCGGGCCTGCGACTCGGTGGGGGGATGGATCTCGACCCCCGGGCCTGCTACCGCGTGGGCCAGCCGTGTCGCCGCGGTGTTCTCGTCGACATCGTCCTCCCCCAGCCAGAGGAGATGCAGCTCCTCGGGGGCGACTCGGGAAAGGGTCGGGGCATCGGCGAGATCGAGGCGGTGGCCCTTCCGCAGTACGGGCCGGCCATCGGCGCCCGGGATGTCGTGGCAGAGCACCGATCCCACCCACCCCCCGCTGGGGATCGCGGTGCCGGGGACGATCTCCAGTCTCACGGCCGCGCCGCCGGAGCGGCGGGGGAGAGGGCACCCCCCGATCGCCCCCGGCGGGTCGCCACCACCTCGGCGAGGATGGCGAGCGCTATCTCCTGAGGGGTGGCAGCGCCCAGGTCCAGCCCGACTGGGCTGTGGATTTGCGAGACGGCCAGCGCGCTGAGACCCTCCTGCTGCAGGCGGGTGACACGCTTCGCATGGGTGCTCCGGCTGCCGATTGCGCCCACGTAGCCGACCCGGCTCCGAAGCAGGACGCCCAGGGCCGGATCCTCGAACTTGGGGTCGTGGGCGAGGCAGACGGCAGCGTCGCGCGGCCCCAGGACCAGGCCGGGCAGGGCCTCGTCGGGCCATTGAGGGATGAGCAGGTCCGCGTCCGGGATGCGCTCCTCGGTGAGGAAGGTGCGCCGCGGATCGATGACCACGACCCGGTACTCGGCAGTCTTGGCCAGCCGTGCGAGGTGGATCGCGATCTCCACCGCGCCGATGATGACCAGCTGCGGTGCGGCGTCGATGGGATCGATGAAGAGGGAGATCCCGGAGACGTTCTCGATCCCCGGCAGTCCGGAGGTCAGACGGCCTGCGGCAGCGGTGAGCGCCGCCAACTCGGTGGCTCCGTCGCCCAGGCTCCCGACCAGGCGAGCCTCCTCATCAGCGGTGGCCCTGGCGCCAGTGTGCTCCCCGGCCACCACGGTCAGCAGTGCCACCGGGCGGCGGACGCGGACAGCCTCTCGGACGGCGACCAGCGCCGGATCCGATCCATCCCAACACAGCGTTTCCACGAAGATGTCCACGCTTCCCCCGCAGGCGAGCCCCACCTCCCAGCCCAGGTCGTCGCTGATCCCGTAGTGGAGGATTCGAGGAGGAGCCTCACCCGCGAGGGTGGCCTGCGCCTCCTCGATGACCGCGGACTCCAGACAGCCGCCGCTGACGGACCCAGCCACCCGCCCGTCGCGGCTGACCAGGAGCCGGGCTCCCGGCGACCGGGGGGTCGAACCCGCGGTGCGCACCACGGTGGCCAGAGCCATGACCGGGTCGGACGTCGCCCAGTCGTCGAGCGTCCCGAGCAGCTCCCGCATGAGTTTGAGTATGGCGCCGCTGCTAGTCCCCGGCCCCCTGCCGGGATCAGGCGGTGGCCAGCCGGCTGATGCAGATCCCCAGCAGCCGCAGGCTCATGACCCGGAGCATCGCCTCCCGATACTCCCGGCTCGCGCGGACGTCGGAGATCGGCGATGCATGGGCGAGCAGGTCGTGGAGGACGCGCTCCCTGGCTGCCTCCGGAGCGCCGGGGTCCGCCAGGACGCCGCTCTCGTCGGCAACCAGGAATGCGCGCGGGCCGACCGCTCCATAGGCGAACTGGGTTCGCCCCCGGGTGTCGACCATGCACGCGAGGTTGACCGTGGCCAGATCAACCCCGCGCCGTCGGGTCACCTTGGCAAACGCCTCCCGATGGCCTGGCGGCCCGACGGGCAGGTCGATCGACGTGACCAGCTCCCCGCCCTCCAGCGCCGTGCGGCCGGGACCGACGAGGAACTCGGCAAGCGGCATCCGGCGCGCACCCCGAGCGCTCGAGATGTTGACCTCTGCCCCGTAGATGAGGAGGGGCGGGACCGTGTCGGCGGCAGGCGACGCGTGGCAGATGTTCCCGACCACCGTGGCCCGGTTGCGGATCTGCACCGATCCCACCGTGGCCGCGGCGTCGGCGAGGGCTGGGAAGGTGGCTCTCACCCCTTCGTTGCGCTCCAGGTCGGCCATCACGGCCGTCGCGCCGATCCTCAGCCGGCTTCCGATCAGGTCGATCTCCGGGGTGAGCTCGGCGATGCGCTTCAGGTCGACCACCACCCGGGGCGCGAGGGCACCGTTGCGGAGCGCGACCACCAGATCGGTGCCGCCGGCGAGCACGGCCGCTGCGGGGCCGTGCTCGTCCAGCAAGGCCGACGCCTCACTCAGGGTTACCGGCCGAACGTAGGTGAAGGGGCGCATGGCCAGCGCTGGTCAGAGGACCTTGTCGAGCTGATCCATCAGCACCTGCGGAGTGGCAGCCCTCACCATGAAGAAGGGCCGCTCCGAGAACTTGGTGACGAACTGGGCACGGGCACGGCGGAGTGCGCTCGTGTCGAGGATCGGCATCGCCCATCCCGGTGCCAGCAGCTCGTTCAGGAGGAAGTAATTCTGCACCGAGTGGAGCGTCTGAAACTGCTTTTCGAAGGAGATCATCTCGGCCAGGCTGGGCTCGTAGTTGCCGTCGATCGACGGCACGACCACCACGTCGACTGTGGATGGCTCGGTGTACTCCTCCCACGTGGGCATCGCACCGAAGAAGATCTCCACCGCGCGGTCGGGCGCGGCCTTGTCGGCACGCTCGGTTCCCTGGGCACGCTTCTTGATGAAGACAGTCTTGGAGCCCATGACCGCCCGGGCGGTCTCGTCCACCACCGTGGTCTCGGTGGAGACGAGAAGGGCGCCCCGGCGGCAAGCCTCGATCTGACCCATGCTCTTGCCGTGGTTGGACTCGCCGCCCAGGAACAGGACCGTCCGATCGCGGTAGCGGACCGCGGACGAGTGGAACGGATGCAGCCCGTGCTCCTCGAGGCGGAGCGCCAGCATGGCCACGCCCGCCTTCTGCAGGGGCCCCGGAGCCCACTCGCCGTTGAAGGTCATGGTGTGGCCGTCGTAGCTCACCGAGGTCTCGGCGTCGCGATTCCACACGATGTCGGGCTGGGCCAGACTCGGATCAGAGGAGATGCGCACGTCGGCCAGCCGGTAGTTGAAGAAATCGAGATCCTCGAGGATGTGGGCGCGCGGCTCGGTGCCGTGATAGTCGACCCTCACCCGCGCCGGTCCGACCGACAGCTCCTCGGTCACGTGTTGCTCCGTGGTCATGGCTTCTCCCGCCTGCAGGTTGACTCAGTGAACCGAGCCGGATAGCTCGCTCACAAGCTTGTCGTACAGCGATGCCGCGTTCTGGGTCTGGATGTGGCCCATCATGTAGCCCTGGCCTATGTCGACCGGGTATCGAGCCGCGAAGTTGACCCGCTCGATCGTCTCCTCGCGCGACCAACCCTTGGCGATCGCTGCGGCGACGGCGTTAACCCACTCGATGAGCACCGCCCGCTGGGTGGAGAGATACTGGGTGGTGGTGACCGGCCCATGACCGGGGACGACGTGGTCCACGTCGAGGGTGGCCACCCGAGCCAGGGAGGCCAGCCACTGCCGGACATCCGAGGTCATGAGCCAGGTCTGGCAATCGCAGAAGACGGTGTCTCCGGTGAAGACCACGCGCTCCTCTGGGACGTGGACGGCCACCTGGCCGGGGGTGTGGCCGGGCGTGTGCAGCAGCTCAAAGGTGTGCCCGCCCACCCGCAGCGTCAGATCGCCAGTGAATACCACGGTGGCCTTGTTGGGATCCTTGAAGTATTCGTCGCGATCGGGGAAGATGCCCTGCCCCTGGGGGTCGTCGGTGGGGATCGCCTCACCGGCGTAGGCGAAGGGATCGAGGTCCGGTGAGGCCAGCATGAAGTTGTCGTACACACCCTGGTGGTGGACGACGGTGCCGGCGCCCTTGAAGTAGTAGTTGCCGAAGATGTGATCCACGTGATGCTCGGTGTTGATGACATAGCGGATCGGGCCATGTGACTCGGCCAGCTTGCGCATCGCCACCGCGCGCGTGGGCAGCTGCGGGGTATCGATGACCACCACGCCATCGCTGGTGACCACGAAGCTGGGATTGCAGCCTCGCAACCCGGTTTCCGTGAAGACGTTTGGTGTGACCTGTTCCATGAGAGATCCCCCACGCTTTTACTGGGTTGCGGTCAGACCGCCGTCGATGGTGAGGACCTGGCCCGTGACAAATGCCGAGGCATCCGAGCAGAAGAACAGAACCGCCCCGGCCAGGTCGTCCGGGCTGCCCACGCGGCCAAGCGGAACCCGGGCGACGAGGTTGGCCTTGAAGACGGGGTCATCGAGCAGCATCGCCACCTGGGGGGTGTCCACGAACGTCGGGGCGATGGCGTTGACCGTGATGTTGTGCTTGGCCCACTCGGTTGCCCACTGTCGGGTGAGCGAATTGATGGCGCCTTTGGCCGCCACGTAGGCCGAGTAACCGGCGTTGATGCCGAGTTGACCGCGTACCGACGACATGCTCAGGACCCGGCCGCCATGGCCGGCGTTGATCATCGCCTTGACCGCTGCCTGGGTCCCGTACAGCGTGCTGCGGAGATTCAGGTCCAGGATCCAGTCCCAGTCTTCCACCGGATAGTCCTCGGCGGGATGGAGGACCTTGCCGGCGCCACCACCGATGGCGTTGAAGCAGATGTCGAGGCGCCCGAATCGACCCATCGCTTGGGCCACGAGCCGGTCGCACTCCGGGCGGTCCGTCGCATCTCCAGAGAGGCCCAGACAATCGACACCGGCGTCGCGCAGCTTGGCTTCAGCCGCCGCAATCCGGTCGGGGTCCTGGTCGATGATCGTGACCGACGCTCCGGCGCGTCCCAGCGTCGCGGCTATTGCTGAGCCGATGGCCCCACCGCCGCCCCAGACCACGGCCGCTCTCCCGCTGAGATCGAAGATGCTCAACCCGCTCATTGCTCAAGCTCCTATATGTTGACCGGCTCTGCCGGGCTGGGCTGCCGTCACGCTGAGGTCATGAGCGTAGCGACCCGGTCGGCAACCCGATCGGCTGAAAGCCCGTATGTTTGCAGGAGGTCGTCGTTGCTCGCGGACTGCCCGAAGACATCGGGGATGCCGATCCGCCGCATCGGGGTCGGACGATGCTCCGACAGCGTCTCGGCAACGGCCCCACCGAGTCCTCCGATCACCGTGTGCTCCTCGATGGTGACCACGAAGTTGGATCGCTCGGCGGCCTGCACGATGGCCGAGACGTCGACGGGCTTGATGGTGGGGACGTGGAGAACGCAGGCTTGGATGCCACGGGTGGCCAGGATCTCGGCGGCGTCCACCACTCGGGGGGTCTCGGCCCCGGTCGAGATCAGGGTCACGTCGGACCCCTCGCGAAGCACGACCGCAGCCCCGAACTGGAAGGTGTAGCTGGAATCGAAGAGGTGCTGGGTGGCATCGCGAACCAGACGGATGTAGACGGGCCCCGCATAGCCGGCTGACCAGCGCAGGACCTGTGCCGTCTCGGCGTCGTCGGCCGGCGACACGACCACCATGTTGGGCATGGCCCGCATGATGCTGATGTCGTCCACCACCTGGTGGGTCTTGCCGGCGCGGCCGGTGAACAAGCCCGAGTAGCCCGCGGTGATCTTCACATTGAGCTGCGGCTGAGCGATCAGCACGCGGATCTGGTCGAGCGGACGGATCACGGCGAATGCGACGAAGGTGCTGATGTAGGGGATGAGCCCGACGCTCGCCATCCCGGCCGCCACTCCCAGCATGTTCTGTTCGGCGATTCCCATCTGGAAGAAGCGCTCGGGATGGGCGCGCTGGAAGACCTCGCCCCTGGTCGAGCTTCCGAGGTCCCCGTCGAGCATCACGATGCGTGGATCATCGTTGGCCAGCTCGGTGACCGTGTCGCCGAAAACCTCGCGCATCGCGCGTCCCATCGGCAGCGTCATCGTGCGGCCTCCTCTGTTGCCTCGACGGTCTCCCCCAGGCCTGCCATGGCGAGGGCGTACTCGCCGGCGTTGGGGACCTTGACGTGCCACTCGTAGCGGCCCTCGGCGAACGACACGCCCCTGCCCTTGACGGTGGTGGCGATGATCGCGATCGGGCGTCCGTCGCCGGCGCGTGCCTGGGTGAGCGCGTCGAGAATCCCGGCCATGCTGTGCCCGTCGATCTCGATGACCCGCCAGCCGAACGCCGCCCACTTGGCCCGCAACTCTCCGGGCGCCTCGGGTGGCAGCCGGTGCTCGGGGCCGTCCCCCTGCCACCCGTACTGCTGCAGACGGTTGTGATCGACGATGGCCACCAGCTGGTCGAGGCCGTAGCGGGCGGCGACGAAGGCCGCTTCCCAGACCGAGCCCTCCTGGCACTCTCCGTCTCCGAGCAGGACGTAGGTCCGGTTGGTGCGGTCCAGCGTTCGGGAGCCGAGGGCGATGCCCACCGCCGCCGAGATACCCAATCCCAGCGATCCGGTGGACATGTCCAAGCCGGGCAGGCGGGTCATGTCCGGGTGGCCCTGCAGACGGCTCCCCAGCGAATCGAAGGTGAGCAGCTCGGCGACCGGGAAGTAGCCGCGCAGGGCCAGCGTGGCGTAGAGGCCAACGGACGCGTGCCCCTTGGAGAGGACGAACCGGTCCCGGTCGGCCCAGCCCGGCTCCTCTGGTCTCACCCTCAACTCGTGGAAGTAGAGGGCGGTGAGAATGTCGGCTTCTGACAGTGACCCACCCAGGTGGCCCACACCTGTCTTGTGGACGGTGCGGACGATCTCGACCCGAATGCGTCGGGCGAGCTCCTCCAGACGGGCGACGTCGTCACCCACCGGCTCTCCCGGGGTGACCATCAGGAACTCCGCTTCTCATAGGAGCCGGGGACGACGGGCGGCGAGAAGAGGCAGACCAGCTCGAGAGGCTCCCCGTCGCCTGCCTCGGTGATGTGGAAGGTGCCGGGCGCGATGAGCACGGCCACACCGGGCTCGAGCTCGGCAGTCGCCTCGGGCGTGACCAGACGGCCATGCCCGGAAGCGACGTAGATGCACTCCTCCTGGGTCTCGTGGACGTGCCCCGCGGGTCTCGACCCCGCCAGGTAGACGGAAACCCCCACGGTCACGTTGGTCGCCGGGCTGTTCGCCTTGTCGATGTACGTGTACCAGGTACGGCCCGGGAGTGGCTGAACCGTTGCCTCGGCTCGCTCGACGCGCTTGATCATGGTAGTTCCTCACGTGTGCCCGGCCTGCTCCGGCCGTCTGCTCGTTGGTTCATCGGCTTCCCCCGGCCGTCTCCAACTCATCCGAGCGTCGGCGGCCGATCAACCGGATCAGGTCCTCGTGGAGCTCGAACCACACGCTGTGGTAGCTGTCGACACGCGGCGAGGCGACGTAGCGCTGATCGCCTCCCTGTGCGACGGTCAGAGCCCATTCAAGACGCCCCTGGTAGCGCTCGAAGCGGGCGAACGCAGCGGTCAGGGGGGCCACCCAGGCGACCGCATCGTGGTGGAGCTCCGACAGGCGCTCCAGTACCTGGGCGTCGTAGCCCGGGTCGCTGTGATCGTTGAACACCGGCTCATCGCCGCTGGGGCGGAGCTGCCAGGCGGTCACGGTGTCTTTCATCCGGAGGTCCAGCTCGTGAAAGGACCCCAGGAGCTCGGCCAGCCGATCCGCGCCGACCCGCTGGCGATCGGCGTCGAAGGCTGCGAGCGCCCGGAGCTTCCCCTCCCCGGTGAGCCGGTCGCCGCCGGTGGCGGCCTCGATGAGGCTGGCGGCGCCCAGTTGGGCCAGGAGAGCACTCAACGACTCGGGGTCGCAGGCCAGGTTGAGGGTGAGCTGGTCGACGGTCGCGATCCCCTTGATCAGGAGGACCTCGAGGACCTCGTCGCTGGTCGCGGTAGCCGAGGACGGCTCTTCCTCCCGGGTTGCGGCCGGACTGTCGCTCTCGGGTCGGGCGATCTCGATGCCCACCTGGTCGGCCCAGGCCAGCAGCGTGGCCGCCTCGTGCGCGATCAGCGAGCTCCCGCGCACCTCGCCCGCGTAGACCTCGCCGGTGCTGCCGTCGATCGTGATCCGCTCGCCGGCCTGGAGCTTCCGGCCGGCTATGGTCACCTCTCCCTCGCCCACGGCGACGCCGGCCGCGCCGACGACCGCGGGGATGCCCCAACCGCGAGCCACCACGGCGGCGTGGCTGGCGAGCCCGCCCCGGGAGGTGAGGATGCCGGCGGACTTCTCCATGCCACGGATGTCCTCCGGGGACGTCTCGGGGCGCACCAGGATCACGGGCCGGCCCGACTTGGCGGCGATCTCCGCCGCCTCGGACGTGGTCGCGATCTCGCCGGCGGCGACGCCGGGGGATGCGGGAAGACCGGTGGTGAGCAAGACAGTTTCCCCCGGCTCGCGGACGAAGATCCGCGGCGGGTTGGCCAGGTACCGGGCGGTCCGGCGCACCGCCTCTTCGCGCGAGAGGGGAAAGTCCGGATCCTCCGCCATCTCCACGGCCATCCGCAAGGCGGCCCGCGGGCTGCGCTTGCCAACCCGCACCTGGAGCATCCAGAGCTTGCCCTGCTCGATCGTGAACTCGATGTCGCAGAGGTCGCGGTAGTGGCGTTCGAGCACGGCCGCGTAGTTCCGGAGCTCGGCGCCCGCCTGGGGCAGGCGCTCGTCAAGGGCGCTCAGGGAGTCCGGTTTGTGGGTGCCGGCCACCACGTCCTCGCCCTGGGCGTTGAACATGACGTCGCCGTAGAGAGTTGGCTCGCCCGTGGCCGGGTTGCGGGTGAAGAGCACTCCGGTGCCCGAATCCCCCCCCCGGTTGCCGAAGACCATGGCCTGGACCGTGACCGCGGTGCCGAGGTCGTCGGGGATGCCCTCGTGACTCCGGTAGGCCCGGGCTCGATCACTGTTCCACGATTCGAATACAGCTTGGACCGCGCCCCGGAGCTGCTCCCAAGGATCGTCTGGTGCCTCGGACCCGACGATCCCCCGGTACATCTCGTGGAACCGCCGCAGGCAGTCGGCGGCGAACGCCTCATCCCCGGTCAGGTCGGCCAGCCCCTTCGCCGTGGCGTCGTTGAGCCCCAGGTTGAGGATCGTGTCCATCATCCCCGGCATCGAGATGGGCGCCCCAGAGCGCACGCTCACCAGCAGGGGGTCGCCGGGGTCTCCCAGGCGCCTCCCGGTCAGCTCGGCGAGGCGGTGGATGTGAGCCTCGATCTGCGCGTCGAGATCTGCCGGCCAGCCGGCGGTCAGATAGGTCTTGCAGACCGTGGTGGTGATCGCGAAGGCGGGCGGGACGGGAAGGCCGATCTCGGTGGCCATGACCACCAAGTTCGCCGCCTTGCCACCCATCAGCTGGGTGAGGTCCGCCAGTGGCAGGGAGGGAGCGCGATCGATGTCGTAGACGTGGTCATAGACGACCTGGGCCGGCCCGCCGACCGAGCCATCGCCGCCGTAGGCGTCCCACACAGGGGAGGACTCGGGCACCGTGGCCTCATCTTCCGGCCTGCGCGCAGACGCAACGCACCCCTGGAGGCTCCGGGCCCCGCCCTCTCCGTCGCCATGCGGCGTATTCACGTCCATCACGTCATTCCCTGCAGTGGGGGGGTATCTCGACACGAAGATTGGGCGGATCCCTAGGGCCGCGAAAGGGCCATAGGTCCCACGTAGCCGGGGTCATTGATCATCGACCAAGGATCATCGATCATCGGTTAGGCATAAAGGATCATCGAGGACCGGGCCGGATGGCCCTTTCTGACCGCCTCGGAAGGTGTCAATACTCGCGGCGCGGCGGGGCCAGGTTCCCAGCCGGCATCCGGAGAACGAAAAAAGGGGCATGAGGGCAGCGATGGCAAAGAAGGGGTGAGAAGGTTCTTCTGCGGCTGGCGGCGGCCATCACCGCCCGGGTTGCTGCGTTTCGGCTGACCGGGACATTGGAACCTCACAAGCCGGCCGGTCCGACCTCATAAGGAGAGTAAGTAATGGCACTCGATCAGACAGCGGAAATCCAGATGGAAACGGCCCAGACCAAGGAGACGATCCCCTTCTGGCTCGCGGTTTCCATCACCGTCATGTTCATCCTGCCCCTGGGCCTGTACTTCGGCCAGTACAGCCTGCCCCTCTGGGTGGCGTTCATCGTGTGGGCGGAGTACTTCGCGCTCGGCGGCACGCCGTCCAACATCAAGACCATCATCCCCGCCTACACCGGTGGTGTCTTCTGGGGCGTGCTGATGATCCTCCTCTACACCTGGATCGCACCCCACATGACGGGAGCCTCGGTGTACCCGCTGTACATCGCCCTGTTCGTCGGCGTCTCCGTGATGGTCTACGTCATGAAGTACTTCAAGGTCTTCCAGACCGGATCGCTGCCGTACTTCAACGGCCTGTCGATGCTGCTGGCGGTCTACTTCACTGGTGCCCACCCCGACTTCACCACCAACGCGTACGTTCTGGTGCTTCTGTCGGGCGCCTACGCGCTCGCCGGCGGCTACCTGGGATGGATCATCGGCTGGTTCAACGTGACCATCACCTTCCCGCGGAAGGTCACCTCGACGCGCGCCTGATGATAGTGGTGGCACCATCGATCAATCGGAGGTCATGTCCATGAGCGCAACCGAGCCGAAGGCTGAGGATCCCATCTTCAAAGAGCCGATCCTCGGCCAGTTTCTCGGCGACGAGAAGTTCCCGGTCACCTGGACCCAGGAGCTGGAGAAGCATCTCTTCTGGGTCTACGACGACCTGCACAACCCGCACCCGCTGAGCCCGATGCACGAGGACATCGGTCTCTGGACGCAGTCGTGTGACCACATGTTCCGGCGTTTCGGGACGCCGTTCGCCACCGACTGGATCGCCAAGAACGTCAACGGCTATCTCTACACGGCGGCGATCCCGGCCAACTCGGAATTCAAGATCGACGGCATGGAGCTGGGGGCCCGCGCGGGCATGGTGGTGCCCCTCGACCCCGACTATGCCGCGAAGATCGGAACCTACCTCGGAGCCGTCCTCCCCACCTACGGCGAGGAGTTCGCGGATTGGTGGTACGGTCGGCTCGTCCCCGAGATGAAGACCAACTTCGCCTATCTCGAGGGCATGCTCGACAAGCAGGACAAGCTCACCCTGATGGAGCTCGCCTGCCTGCTCGAGGACGCGATCGACATGCACGATCGCCACTGGAAGATCCACTGGATGCTCAACTTCGCGCAGCTCTCCGCGACCCTCAACCTGCGAGCGGTCATGGAGAAGACCCACGGCAAGATCGACGAGGCGCTGCTCGGCCGGCTTCAGAACTCGGCCAAGGACCGCAACTGGGACTCGATCGAGGCCCTGTGGAAGATGAAGGAAGAGGCCAAGGCCGACTCCACGCTGGCGGCAGCTTTCAAGCACGAGACCGCCGGCGAGATCATCGCCGCGTTGAAGGGCACGGAGCGAGGCCGCAAGTTCATCGAGGAGCGGGTCGTCCCCTACCAGAAGGAGTTCGGCTGGCACGCGGTCTGGAGCCACGAGTTCGTCTTCCCGACGGTGTATGAGCACATGGAGCCGGTGATCGAGCTGGTCCGGGGCTACATCGAGACCAACTACGACTACCCGAAGACGATCAAGGTTCTGTCCGATGACATCGCGTCGGCTGCCAAGGAGATCCTGGAGGGCCTCGAGGGTGAGGCGCTCGAGGAGATGCGGGTGGCCAACAACATCAACCTCAAGATGGCCCCGCTCACGCCGGACCATCACTTCTACATCGACCAGGGTGCCAACGCGCACGTCCGGTTGGTGCTCATCGCGATCGGCAAGAAGCTCGTCGAGCTGGGCGTTCTGGATGCCCCCGACGATGTGGTCTTCCTGCACTACAACGAGTTGCGGGTCTTCATGGGCGATCCCAAGGCCATGGACGCCCGTGCCTTGGTGGCCAAGGCCAAGGCGGCCCGGGAGCAGGCGTACACCCTGCGGCCCAAGGACTGGATCGGTACCGTCACCCAGTCCCAGCTCGACTTCCCCTACCTGAACCTGTGGGGCTTCCCCGAGAAGTTCTACCGCAAGGCGGACACGGTCACCGGCCAGTTCACCGGGCTGGGCGGCTCGCCGGGCGTGGTCGAAGGCGTGGCTCGGGTGGTTCTCCGCGAGGACCAGTTCGATGAGGTCCGCGGCGGCGATATCCTTGTCTGCCAAATGACCAACCCGGCCTGGGTCGTACTCTTCACCAAGATCGTCGGTCTGGTGACCGATGCGGGCGGCACCGTCTCCCACCCGGCCGTGCTCTCGCGCGAGTTCGGGATTCCCGCCGTGGTCGGGACGTCGGTGGCAACCCAGCAGATCAGCAACGGGGACCGGATCCGGCTCAACGGCACCACCGGTGTCGTCCAGATCCTGGAGAAGGCCGCCAAGCCCGCGAAGAACGACCTCTTCGGGCTCTGAGGTCAAGTCGATGCGCCGAGCGCCGATGATCATTCGCAACGTTCTGAGCGATCAGGTCAAGGATTACCTATTGACGGCGATCCTTGCCGGTGAGTTCCCTCCTGGGTCTCGAATTGTCGAAACCCGGGTGGCGCGGCACCTTGGCGTCAGCCAGGGTCCCGTGAGAGAGGCGTTGCGGGACCTTGAGGCGCTCGGCCTGATCGACAGCACCCCGTACCAGGGAGCACGCGTCCGGCAGCCGCAAAAGGCGGAGCTGCTCGAGGCCTACGACGTTCGAGCCGTGCTCGAGTCGTTCGGAGCTCGACTGGCGATGCCGCGGCTGTCGGACGCCGACCTCCTTGAACTGGAGGGCTACGTCACCAGCATGCGGCAGGCCGCCCGAGCCGGCGACGAGGACGAGCAGTCGCGCCTCGACGTGGCCTTCCACAGCCGGATCGTCGCCATTTCCGGAAACCAGGTGCTCCAACGCCTCTGGCGCTACCTGGAGCCGGTGTCCCGGACCCACATCACCTACATCCTTCCCGGCGTCGACGCTGAGCTGATCTCTGGCCTTCACCAACCGATCCTCGAGGCGCTCCGCGTCCGGGACACCGGGGCGGCCTACGCGGCCCTTCACGATCACTTCCGCATCGTCGGTTCGATGTTTGATTCCCTGTTCGTGGAGCGGTCGGCTTCCGAGTCTGCCCCGGCGGTGAGCGGGGAGGTCCTCGCCGAGGCAACTCCGCTCGAGGCCCTTTGATGACCGTCGGGGCCGGCGCTCTTCGCGTCGAGCTCACGGTGAACGGGCGTCCGCGCGTCCTCCAAGCATCGCCGCATCAGTCGCTGCTCAGCCTGCTTCGTGATGACCTCGGGCTGACCGGCACCAAGGCGTGCTGCCTGGTCGGTGAGTGCGGCGCGTGCACGGTGAGCCTGAACGGCCGGATCGTGGATTCGTGTCTCATCCTGGCCGTCGAGGCCGATGGCGCCGAGCTCACCACCATCGAGGGACTGGCCGGGGACGGTCCGCTGACCTCGTTGCAGCGGGCCTTCCTGGAGAAGGGTGCCGCACAGTGCGGCTACTGCACCCCCGGTCAGGTGATGGCCGCCCGCGACCTGCTGGGGCGGATCCCACACCCCACCGAGGCGGAGGTCCACGAGGGGATGGGCGGCAACCTCTGCCGGTGCGGGTGCTACTACCAGATCACCGACGCGGTGCTCGGGGCTGCTGCGGCTGCTGATTGATGAGCGGGCAGATCGGGGTCTCCGCAGAGCGCGTCGGTGGGCTCGCGCGCGTCACGGGGGCCTATCAATACGTCGGCGACATTCGCCTGGCGGACGTCCTGCACGTGAAGCTGGTCACCCTCCCCTGCGCCCACGCCCTCATCCGCAGCGTCGACACGAGCGCCGCTGAGCGCGTCCCCGGTGTCCAGCTGGTCATGACGGCCGCGAACCTACCCCAGCCGGTGCCCCGCTTCGGTCCCCAGATCCAGGACCGGCCGGTGCTGGCCGTCGACGAGACCAAGTATCACGGCGAGCCGGTGGCGGCGGTTGCCGCCGACACCGAGGACGCCGCCGAAGAGGGTGCCCGCCTCGTTCGGATCGACTACCTGGAGCTGCCGGCTGTCCTCAGCCTGGCGGCGGCCCTGGCTCCCGGCGCGCCATTGGTGCAGGACCCTTTGCTCCGCCCCGGGGACCCTCGCGCCGAGACCAACGTCCTGCGCGAGCACCCTGTCAGCTGGGGGGACGTGGCCGGGGCCGTCAGCGACCTCGTCGTCGAGGGCACGTACACATTCCCCATGGTGACCCACTTCGCCATCGAGCCCCACGGGTTCATGGCCGCTCCGGACGGTGACGGCATCCTCATCTGGAGCTCGATCCAGCACCCTTACTGGCTGCAGAAGATCATTGCCGAGATCCTCGACCTGCCGCTGGCGAAGGTCCGGGTTCTGGCTCCCGATCCGGGCGGCGCCTTCGGTGGTAAGCAGCACACGAAATTCGAGCCGCTCGTCGCCCTCATCGCGCTGCGCGCCGGCCGGCCCGCCCGACTCATCCTCACCCTCGAGGAGACGTTCCAAGCGGTGCGGCGGATGTCGGCCGAGGTCCGCGTCCGGACTGGATTCCTCTCGGACGGCACGATCACCTTTCGGGAGGTGGAAGCGAACTATCTGCTGGGAGCGTACGCGGACATCGCCGATCGGGCCGCCAGCAAGGGCAGCCATATCTCCTGCGGCCCCTATCGCGTCCCGGCGGCGAGAATCATGGGCAGGAGCATCCTCTCGCACACGCCGCCCGCGACCGCCTTCCGTGGCTTCGGAGCGCCCCAGCCGAACTGGGCGGTCGAGTCGAACATGGATGATGCGGCACGGATCCTTGGGCTCGACCCTGTGGAGCTGCGTCTGCGCAACCTCGCTCGCAGGGGGGAGACGTTCATTCCGGGAGACACCCCGGTCGACGGCGACTGGGAGCAGACGATCCGCCGGGCCGCGGAGCTGATCGGATGGGGAACGCCGTTGCCGGCGGGCCGCGGACGCGGCGTCGCCCTCGGCATCAAGTCGGGGCCCACGACCGGCCTCTCCTACTCCACGGTGCGGCTCCTTGCCGATGCCAGTGTCATCCTCTATGCGGGCACGTCGGACATGGGCCAGGGGTCTCGCACGCTCTTCGCCCAGATCGCGGCCGAGGAGCTTGGCGTCCCGATCGGTCGGATCACCGTGGTGATGGGCGACACGGCCGTGGTCCCCTACGACCAGCAGACATCGGCGAGCCGCTCGACGGTGCTGATGGGAAACGCCGTCCTCCAGGCGTGCCGGGAGATCCAGGCCAAGGTCAGGGCCATGGCGGCCCGGCTCCATGGGATCAGCGAGACAGCCATCCTCGTCGAGCCCGGCATCCTCCGACTCCCCGCCGGTCCGATCTCGATCACCGAGATCCTGAAGCCCGGGCTGGGAAGCCTCGGCGGGGAGGTGATCGGCAACGGCGAGAGCCGCAAGGAGGCCGAGCCGGGCCACCCGCTGAGTGGAAGTGCCGCCTTCTACGAGTTCAACTGCACCGCCGTCGAGGCTGAGGTCGACGAGGACACCGGTAACATCGTCATCGTGCGCCACGTCACCGTCTCGGACGTGGGCAAGGCGATCAACCCGCTCCAGGTCCGCGGCCAGGACGAGGGTGCGGCGATCCAGGGTCTCGGCCACACCTTGATGGAGCATTACATCTTCGACGAGTCCGGGCGGATCCGGAACCTGGGGGCGATCGACTACCGGATCCCGACCAGCATGGATCTCCCCGTCGAGCTGCAGAGCGACATCATCGAGAACGCCGACGGCCCCGGTCCCTACGGCGCCAAGGGCATGAGCGAAGGTGCCTTGCTCTGCACCGCGCCGGCGGTGGCGGCGGCGGTCCGCGATGCGACCGGAGTTGTGATCCGGGATCTGCCCCTTACCCCAGAGCGGGTCTGGAAGGCGCTCTCGGAACGGCCACAAGCCATTGCCGCGGCCCGCGAAGCCGCCCAGAGGAGGGCTCGAGGATGACCACGCCGTTGGATACTGGTCCGCTGGATGGGGAGATCGGTCCGATCGCGCGACTGCCCAGGGATCGCCTCGTCGAGGCGGCCCGCCTGGTGCGTGAAGGTCGCACCTACTCGCTGGCCGCGACCCGGTACCCGGGCATGCCGCTCTTCCCCGGTCACCCGCCCTTTCAGGTCCTCAACGCCCGGACCCCCCGGGGCATCCGCGTCGCCCACGCGCAACCCTGGGGGCCGGTCAACGACGCCGGGCTCGGCTACATGGCTGAGTACGTGATGGCGACCTCGCACTCCGGCGCCCACATGGATGCGCTCGCCCACATGACCGTCGGCGACGATTCGCACTGGTATGGAGGCGGAAGTGCCGACGCCCATCTGACCGACGCCGGTCCGGTCTTTGGCGACGCCTCGAAGCTGCCGCCGTTCTTCACCCGGGGTGTGCTCGTCGATGCGCCCAGCTACCGTGGCGTCGACTGCCTGCCCAAGGGATCGGCGATCGACGCCGCCGAGCTGGAGGCGATCTGCGCGGCGGAGGGCGTCACGGTCCAGCCCTGGGACGTCGTCCTCATCCGGACCGGTTACATGGGGCTCTGGCCCGATGTCGAGAAGATGGCGGCCCACAAGACCCCGGGCCCGGACATCTCCGCCGCCCGCTGGCTCCTCGAGCGCGGCGTGGTGGCGACCGGAACCGATACCGAGACATATGAGGTGCAGCCGGCCCCCGTCCTGGGAGTTCCCGCGAATCCGCAACCCGTGCACACGCTGCTGCTCATCGAGAACGGTATCTATCTGATGGAGAGCCTCGATCTCGAGGCGCTCGCCAAGGACCGGGTGTACGAATTCCTTTTCGTTGCCCTGCCCGTGAAGATCCGCGGTGCCACCGGCTCGATGGTGGATCCACTGGCGGTCGTGTAGTGACCTGGCATTCGGTCGGTTTGATTCCAACATGATTCCCATTGGAGGTTGATGGTGTCCCCCTCGCCCACCGGTACAGACGTGGCCGCGGCCGTGCTCAACGTTCCCGCGACCATGAAGGCGCTCGTCGTGCTCGAACCCAACCACTTCCAGATCCAGGAGGTGCCGGTGCCCGAGCCTGGACCCAACCAGGTTCTGGCGCGGGTGCGGGCGGTCTCGATCTGTGGCACCGACGCCCATCTGGTCCGCGGCGACTACCCCGGCTTCTGGCCGCCGGCCTTCCCCTTCATCCCGGGCCACGAGTGGGCCGGTGACATCGTGGCCATGGGGCCGGGCGCGGCGGACTTCGGTTGGAAGATCGGGGACCGTGTGGCCGGGACCTCGCACGACGCCTGCGGCGTCTGCCAGAAATGCGTCGAGGGTCACTACAACCTCTGCGAGAACTACGGCGTCTTGAGTCTCCACAAGCAGTACGGTCACAACGTCCAGGGCGCGGACGCGACCTACGTGGTCCATGGTGTGAAGGCGATCTTCCACCTGCCCGACGGCCTCTCCTACGCCGAGGGAGCGGTCATCGATCCGGCCTCGATCGCCCTGCATGTCGCCAACCGGGGCGGCGTGCGTCCTGGCGACCGGGTGGCGATCACCGGGGCCGGGGCGATCGGGCTGCTCGCCGGCGATGCGGCGCTGGTCCGGGGTGCCAGTCGGGTGATCGTTCTCGAGAACAACAAGATCCGGCTCGCCAAGGCTGCAGAGTTCGGCTTCGAGACCGTCGACAGCGGTGGTCCCGATCCGGTCGCCGCGGTCAGGGCCGCCACCGACGGGCAGGGTGTCGACGTGGTGCTGGAGTGCGCCGGTGTTCCGGCCACCGTCCAGCTGGCACTGGGGATTCTCCGCAAGGGAGGCCGGTGCGCCGCCGTGGGCATCCCCACCAAGGGCGTGGAGATCCCCATGCAGCGCCTGGTCCTGGACGAGCTGGAGCTGGTCGGCTGCCGGGCCACCGCCGGCGAGATGCGCCACGTCATGCCACTCGTGGAGCAGGGTCGGATGCGGGTGCGCGAGGTCACCACCCATCACTTCGCGCTGGCCGACTACGGTCAGGCGCTGGCGACCTTCAACGATCCGGCCAGCGGGGCGATCAAGATCATCATCGAGCCTTAGCCGGCGCCACGCGCCGCGCGGTGCCGCCGCACAGCCTCGTGCCCGTTTGCCCGGGCACGAGGCGAGGTCGGATGTCCGCGCCCGTCGAGACGCCCAAGCTGGGTGACACCGTCGTGGAGTGGGCCTGGGCATGGGGGGCGAAAGGCTGCCCGCACGGGCATAGCCCATATAGTGGACAGCACGTCTGCTAGCTGGACAAACCGGAGATCCCCGCGTAACATGCCGGCCCAGGAGGCTGCACCGTGAAGGCTTGGCACGACCGCCCCGATCAAGATCGTCATCGGCCCCTGGCCGATGCGCGACCGACGCCGCGGTACCGTCGCGACCCTCTTCTGTCCCTGAGGTCGGGCGCGAGGTGAGGCGGAATGGCCACGCGCGTTGAGATGCCCAAGCTGGGCAACACCGTCGAGGAGTGCCTGCTCACCGCCTGGCGGAAGACGAGGGGGGACCCGGTTCAAGAGGGCGAGGTGATCGCCGATATCGAGACGGACAAGACCACCTTCGAGCTCACCGCGCCGGCCGGCGGGATCCTGCTGGAGACATTCTTCGAGGCGGGCGCCCTCATCCCCGTCTTCAGCACGGTGTGCGTGATCGGGGAGGTGGGGGAGAGCGTCGAGGAGCTCCGGGGCTCGACCGGCGGGGCACGGCCCGATGACGGAGCCCTGCCCGGGGACGCGCCGGCCCGGGACGCCAGGGAAGCAGCAGCCGCCGCACCACCGGCTGGTGCGGGCCCGGCCGGCGTCCACTCGCCGCGCGTCACCTCGAGCTCTGTGGCGGCATCGGGACCGCTCAGCCCGCGGGCTCGGCGGTTCAGCCGCGAGCACGGGTTCCACCCCGCGGCGGTCGCGGGAAGCGGTCCGGGCGGGAGGGTCGTGGAAACCGACCTGCGCGCCCTTCTGCAGACGTCGCGACGGGCGCCCGGCGCCGCACCCGAGGCCGGCCCTCGGGTGCCGGTCGATGACGCGGGGGTGGGCGGCGATGCGCGCCAAACCTCGGGAGGGCCGCCGTCCAGTGCCCGCCTCTCGCTGGTGCGCCGGACCATCGGCCGGCGCCTCCGCGAGTCGCTCGGTTCCACGGCCCAGTACACGCTGCACGGATCGGCCAACGCCGGCCCCCTGCTGCTGCTCCGCCGCCGCTTCAAGGCCGCGCCCGAGACCGCCGGGATCAGCATCGGCGACCTGGTCGTCTTCTGCGCCATCCAGGCTCTTCTCGAAGTTCCCGACCTGAACGCCGAGCTCATCGATGACACCCTCCACCGGCATCAGGACGTCCACATGGCCTTCGCCTGCGACACGCCGCGGGGGCTGATGGTCCCGGTGATCCGGAGCAGCCAGACCCTCTCACTCCCCGCGCTCTCGGGGCGGATCAAGGAGCTGGCCGCCCAGGCCGTGGCGGGGACGATCGCCCCCGACGACCTGAGTGGGGGGACGTTCACGGTCACCAACCTGGGGAGCTTCGGGGTCGAGGCCTTCACCCCGGTGATCAACCCGCCCCAGGTGGCCGTTCTCGGCGTCGACGCCATCCAGGTCAAGCCGATCCGCAAGCCGGACGGCAACATCGAGTTCATCGACGCCATCGGCCTCTCCCTCACTGTCGACCATCAGTGGGTCGACGGGGCTCCGGGGGCGAGGTTCCTCGGCACGGTGCGGGAGAAGATCGAGAAGGTGGAGGCGCTGTGCACGATCTGATCGTCATCGGTGCTGGTCCCGGGGGATACGAGGCCGCCGCCCACGCCGGCCAGTTGGGGAAGAAGGTGTTGCTGGTCGAGGCGGGCAGCCTGGGCGGAGCCTGCCTCAACGTGGGATGCATCCCGGCCAAGGTGTTTCTGCGCTCATCCCGCCTCTATCGCGAGTGCAACGAGGCGGGACCGTTCGGGGTGCGGGTCGAGGGGGTGAGCTTCGACGCCCCGGTCGTGGTCGAACGCAAGAACCGGATCGTGGCGGCGCTCGGCCGGGGGGTGGCCGCCAAGCTCAAGGGCGCCGGCGTCGAGGTGGTCACCGGCCGTGCCCGCCTCCAGGGACGCCACCGGGTTCAGGTCGGGGACGAGCAGCTGGAGGCCGAGAACGTCCTGGTCGCCACCGGATCGCGGCCGGCGGTCCCGCCCATACCGGGGATCGGCGCCGAGCATGTCCTCAACTCGGACCGCGTCTTCGACCTCGCCGAGGTGCCCCAGAGCATCGCCATCATCGGCGGCGGCTACATCGGGCTCGAGCTGGCCACCTACTTCCGCGAGGTCGGGGCCGAGGTGGCGATCTTCGAGATGCTCCCCCAGATCGCAGCCAACTGTGATAGCGACGTGTCGGTTCGGCTCCTCCAGGCGCTCAAGCGAGGTGGGATCGACTTCCACCTCGCCTGCCGGGTGCTGGCTGTCGAGGAGGGAGCGCTTCGCTACGACGATGGTTCCGGGACCCCGAAGACACATGCCGCGGACCGCATCCTCAACGCTACGGGCCGGGCCCCGGTTGTCGCTGGGCTGGGCCTGGAGGAGGTCGGCGTCGACTTCAGCACCGCGGGCATCCGGATCAGCGACCAGGGCCAGACCAGCGTTGCCGGGCTCTGGGCGTGTGGCGACGTGACCGGTCAGCACATGCTCGCCCACGTGGCCACCCGCGAAGGCATCGTCGCGGTCAACTCGATGTTCGGGATACCGGATCGGATTCGATATGAGGCCATCCCCGCGGTCATCTACACGCATCCGGAGGTGGCGATGGCGGGTCGCTCCGAGCAGGAGCTGGTGGCTGCGGGCATTCCGTTCAAGAAGGCGACTGCACCAATGGGTGTCGCCGGCCGGTTCCTCATCGAGAACGAGAAGGGAACCGGCTTCGTCAAGGTCCTTGCCGGAGCGAGGAACGGAGAGATCCTGGGGGTCCACGCCGTCGGGGACTCCTCCAGCGAGTTCATCGTGACCGCCTGCGCTCTGATCGAATCAGCGCTCACTGCCAGGCAGGCTGCCGAGGTCGTCTTCCCTCACCCCACGGTGTCCGAAGCGCTGCGGGAAGCCATCCTCCAGGTTCGTTAGGAGAATACGACCGTGACCAAGCTGCTGGCCGTCGAACCGGAGAAGGCGCTGTCTCAGGATGTCATCCGCTTCAGCACCATCCCGGTCAACGCTTACCAGAAGTCGGTGAAGGAAGAGCAGTCGCGCTACTCGACCGAGGACTTCCTGGACATATGGCGAGATATGTGCGCCATCCGGGAATTCGAGACCATCCTCAACGAGATCAAGCTCAAGGGCGCCTACCGCGGCGTCGCCTATGACCACGCTGGTCCCGCCCATCTCTCCATCGGTCAGGAGGCGGCCGCCGTGGGGATGGCCTTCTCGCTGACCCCCGACGACCACATCTTCGGGTCCCACCGGAGCCATGGGGAGATTCTGGCCAAGGCCTTCTCGGCGATCCGGCAGCTGGGCGAGCCACAGCTCCTTGAGATCATGCGCGCCTACCGAGACGGCGCTGTGCTCGGTCCGGTGGAGCGGGGATTCAGTGGATCGGTGCGCGATCTGGCAACACGGTTCTTCGTCTACGGCGCCTACAGCGAGATCTTCGCCCGTGAGACCGGCTTCAACCGCGGGCTGGGCGGATCGATGCATGCCTTCTTCACGCCCTTTGGCATCTACCCGAACAACGCCATCGTCGGAGGCTCCGGATCGATCGCCCCCGGAGCCGCCCTCTACAAGCGGGTGAATCGGAGGCCCGGCATCGTGGTGGCCAACATCGGCGACGCCTCCTTCGGCTGCGGCCCGGTGTGGGAGGGGATCACCTTCGCGAGCATGGACCAGTACCGCAAGCTCTGGGATCAGGCGCTGGGCGGAGGTCTTCCGATCATCTTCAACTGCATGGACAACTTCTACGGAATGGGGGGCCAGCCCAACGGGGAGACCATGGCCTGCGAGTTCATCGCTCGGATTGGCGCCGGCGTGAACCCTGAGCAGATGCACGCCGAACGGATCAACGGCTATGACCCCCTGGCGGTGATCGACGCCTTCAAGCGCAAGAAGGAGATCCTGCTGCGGGGGAAGGGCCCGGTGCTCCTCGATACCATCACCTATCGCTTCAGCGGTCATTCGCCGTCCGATGCCTCGAGCTATCGCTCCAAGGAGGAGGTCGAGCATTGGCAGGCGGCGGACTCGATCGGCGCTTACCGGGAGCGCCTGGTGGAGGCCGGTGCGGTCAGCACCGATGCCCTGGACCGGGCTCAGCTCGAGATCCAGGAGACGGTGTTCGCCATGTTCCGGCTCGCCGCCGACCTGGAAGCATCTCCGCGCCTGGCCTTCGACTCGGAGCTGGTCGGCGAGGTGATGTACTCCAACCGGCACGTCGAGAGGTTCGATGATCGTCCGTCGGAGCTGCTCCAGGACCTCGCCGACAACCCCCGTGTCAAACAGATCCAGGGCAAGGTCCGCACCGCCTTCCAGGATGGCAAGCCGGTGCCCAAGATGAAGGTCTTCAATATCCGCGACGCCATCTTCGAGGCGCTCCTCCACCGCTTCGCCATCGACCCGACCATGGTCGCGTTCGGCGAGGAGAACCGGGATTGGGGCGGCGCCTTCGCGGTGTACCGCGGTTTGACGGAAGCCCTCCCTTACCACCGGCTGTTCAACGCGCCGATCTCCGAAGCCGGTATCGTCGGCGCGGCCGTGGGCTACGGCATGGAGGGAGGCCGGGCGGTCGCGGAGCTGATGTACTCCGACTTCATGGGCAGGGCCGGCGACGAGCTCTTCAACCAGCTGGCGAAGTGGCAGGCGATGTCCGCGGGAATGCTGACCCTGCCGGTGGTGGTGCGCATCTCCGTCGGCGCCAAATACGGTGCCCAGCACTCGCAGGACTTCACGGCGCTCACCAATCACATCCCCGGCCTCAAGGTGGTCTACCCGGTCACGCCGTATGACGCCAAGGGGATGATGAACGCCGCGCTTGCCGGCACCGATCCCGTGCTCTTCTTCGAGAGCCAGAAGCTCTACGACATCGGCGAGACGTTCCAGACTGCCGGTGTGCCCGAGGCCTACTACGAGATCGAGCTCGGGCTCCCCTCGGTCAAGCGCACCGGCGCCGACCTGACCATGGTCACCTTCGGGCCGGCGCTCTACACGGCGATCGCCGCCGCTGACGAGCTGAGGGATCACTTCGATCTGTCCACCGAGGTCATCGACCTGCGCTCCGCCAATCCCCTGGACTACGGGCTGCTGGTGGAGTCGGTCCGCAAGACGGGCAAGGTGTTGCTCGTCTCGGATGCCGTCGAGCGGGGCGGCGTCATGCAGACGGTGGCGTCCACGCTGACCCAGCTCTGCTTCGACGATCTGGACGCGCCCCCCGTGGTGGTGGGCTCCAGGAACTGGATCACGCCCGCCCCGGAGCTGGAAGAGATGTTCTTCCCGCAGCCGGCCTGGCTGCTGGATGCCGTTCACGAGCAGATCCTTCCCCTCCGGGGATACCGTCCGGCCGGCAACCGCACTCGAGGCGAGCTGCTGAGGCGGGCTCGCCTTGGCGTGTAGCGTCGACTCCGGCCCGTCGCGAGAGTGGTGCGACCTGTGAGCAGGCCGACCATCATCTGCACGGGCATGTGCAACACCAAGGGGACCGAGGTCAGGTTCCTGGCCGAGATGGTGGCCGCTCATGGCGGGAGGCCCATGGTCATGGACCTCAGTCTGGGCGGCGCCGTCGATTGGGCCGACATCTCCCTCCAAGAGGTTCTGGCCTGCACCGATGTCACGATCGAGGAGGTGCTCGCCGCCCCCCGGGCCGAAGCCAGCGACCTGGTCGGTCGCGCCGGTGCCGCCAAGATCCTGGAGTTGCACTCGCGGGGTGGGTGCGACGGGGTGTTGTCCTGGGCGGGATCGGTGGGGACGTCGACGGCGACGCGGGTGATGCGTGCTCTGCCCTTCGGGGTGCCCAAGATCATGCTCACCGACATGACCTCAGGCGACGTGGGCATCTGGGTCGGCAACAAGGACATCTACATCGTCAATCCCACCCTCGAACAGGGCATCAATGTGGTCACCCGCCGGATGGTGGCCAATGCGGCCGCCGGAATCGTGGCCATGGCCCAGGTGGGACCGATCGCAGCCGGCTCTCGGCCTCTTTGCGCGCTCACCTCGTACGGGACGACGACCCCGGCGGTGCTGCGCTGCAAGGCCTTCATGGAGGGTCGCGGTTGGGATACGGCGGTCTTCCACGCCGTTGGGGTGGGTGCCACGATGGAGGACCTCATCCGATCCGGCCTGATCACCGCCGTGCTCGATATCACCACCGCTGAGCTCATCAACACCTTGTGCCAGAGCCCGTTCGGGATTCCCGCGAGCTGGGACGGCGAGCGTCTGTCGGCAGCCGGCGAGATGGGGATCCCACAGGTCGTCGTACCCGGCGGATTGGACCAGTGTGCCTATGGCGCGCTGAGCTCGATCCCGGCGGGCTATCGCGACGACCTCCAGGCCGGAAGGCGACCTTCATATCGCGGCACCGGGCTGCCGTACCGGCACAACGAGGGGGTCACCATCATGGTCCCCACCCTCGACGAGGTGGCCGCGGTCGCTCGGTACATGGCTGACAGGCTGAACCGGACCAGGGGGCCCGCCACCGTCGTGGTGCCGATGCGCGGCTGGTCCGCCTACGACCAGAGCCAGGCGGTGGCCACGCGCGAGCGGGGTTGGGCCGAGGGCAATGGGGATGGGCCCACCTGGGAGCCGGATCCCGTGCGGCCGGACCGGTCCTCCCGGGCAGCCGTGATGCTGCAGGTGCTCAGCGACAATCTGGACTCGAGCAACGACAACCTCGACCTGGTGGCGGTCGACATGCACATCCTCGATCCGGAGCTGGCAGATCTGCTCAACCGGCTGATCGGCGACATGCTGGATGGAACCTGGAAGAGAGGTGCATACGGAGAGTTGGACATTCGGCATGGGGTCGGCTGACCGATGAGACAGTCCCCGCAGCACGCCACGATGATGGAGACGCGGTGATGCGCGCGCAGTTGGACCTTGACGTGGCCCTGGTCCCGGAGCAGGCGCTGGCGTGGCCGCCCACCGTGTGCGTGGTGATCGACCAGCTGCGCGCCAGCTCCACGCTCACCACCGCGCTCGATCTCGGTTGCCCTGAGGTGGTCGTCACCGGCAGCTTGGAGGGGGCGCGCCGGCTCGCCCGCGAGCGCGGCAGTCTCCTCGCCGGCGAGCGCGGTGGGCGCATCGCCCCCGGTTTTGATGCCAACAACTCGCCTGCCGAGTTGCGAGCCATCGGGGTGAGAGGCCGCGGGATGGTGCTCTCCACGAGCAATGGCACCAAGGTGCTCAGCCGCCTGCAGACCATGCCCGCCGTGCTCATCGGCTGCTTCATGAACGCGCGAGCCTGCGCGGAAGCCGCCTTCGACGAGGCCGGGGCCCGGCACCTGGGGATCGGGATCGTCTGTGCCGGGCGCCGGGGGCGGTTTGCGCTCGACGATGCGCTGGCAGCCGGCCTGATCGTCAGCCGTGTGATCGAGGCGGCCGAGGCCCGAGGCCACTCCTGCCGGCTGACCGATGCCGCGCGGGCCGCGGCGCGCCTGCGTTCCGCCTACCCCGACGACATCGCCGCGCTCCGGGAGTCCTCCAGCGGGCAGGTCCTCATCAGCCTGGATGCCGAGGCGGACATTGAGATCTGCGCCAGGGTCGATAGCAGCGCCACCGTCCCGGTGTTACGCGGTGGGCGGCCCCTCAGGGTGGAGATGTGGCGGCCATGAGCGAGTCCATATAATGGACGCTCCGTCTGGCATCTGGACAAGAAGATCACCGGAGCGTAAGATCGTCAACAAAGGTCGGCGGTCCGCGATGCGGCCGGCCGGCGCCGGCTTGTAGAGGTATCCACAATGGCAACGACGCCAGTAGCAGTCGCTGAAAGCACTGTTCCCATCCTGAGTCACTGGATCGATGGGCGCTCCGTCGAGGTCCCGCCGGAACGGACGGCTCCGGTCTTCGATCCCGCGACCGGGGCGGTCATCGCCCGGGTCCCGCGTGGCGGTGCGGCCGAGGTCGACCTCGCGGTGAGCGCCGCCCGGCGGGCCTTCCCCGCGTGGCGCGATATGCCGCTCATCGCGCGCAGTCACATCTTCTTCGCGTATCGCGAGCTCGTCTACCGCCACCGCGAGGATCTGGCCCGGCTGATCAGCCGTGATCATGGCAAGACCTTTCCTGATGCGCTCGGCGAGGTCATGCGCGGGATCGAGACCGTCGAGTTCGCTTGCGGGCTGCCCGTGCATCTCGCTGGGATGAACACGCCGGTGGTCTCGACGAACGTCGACACCCACACGCTCCGGCAGCCGCTCGGGGTCGCCGTCGGCATCACGCCCTTCAACTTCCCGGTGATGGTGCCGATGTGGATCTACCCGATCGCCCTCGCCTGTGGTAACACCTTCGTCTGGAAGCCCTCCAGCCACACCCCCGGTGCGACTCAGCTCCAGGCCGAGCTGTGGCAGGAAGCGGGCCTCCCCGCTGGTGTGTTCAACGTTGTGTACGGCGGGCGCGAGGCGGTCTCGGCCCTGCTGGTGCACCCCGGTGTCGACGCGATTCAGTTTGTCGGCTCGACGCCGGTCGGTCGGCACGTCTACGAGACCGGCACCGCCCACGGCAAGCGCGTCGGGGCGTACACGGCCGCCAAGAATGCGATGGTCGTCCTGCCCGACGCCGACATGGAGTTCACCGCCGACTCGGCGGTCGCCTCCGGCTACGGCTCGGCTGGTGAGCGCTGCATGGCCCAGACCCTGGTGATCGGGGTTGGCGACGCCGCCGATCGTTTGCGCCCGCTCATGGAAGAGCGGATCCAGCGGCTCAAGATCGGCCCCGGTCTCGACCCCGATGTCGACATGGGCCCCATCTACTCGGCCGAGCACAGGGCCGCGATCGTGGAGTGGATCGACAAGGGCGTCGCCGAAGGTGCCGAGCTCGTCGCCGACGGGCGGCGATTCTCCCGTCCCGATCACCCTGATGGCTTCTTCCTAGGAGCCACGCTCTTCGACCACGTCACGCCTGCGATGGAGATCTACCAGGAGGAGATCTTCGGGCCGGTCCTGGGTATCGTCCGGGTGGCGACCTACGACGAGGCGCTCGCGCTCGTCAACGGCCACCAGTATGGCAATGGGACGGCGATCTTCACCACTGACGGCGGCGCCGGCCGGCGATTCGAACTCGAGGCGGACGTGCCAATGATCGGGATCAACATCCCGATCCCGGTGCCCGCGGGCTATCTCAGCTTCGGAGGCACGCGCGGTTCCGCCTTCGGCGACCTCAAGATGCGTGGGGAGGACGGCATCCGCTTCTTCACGCAACAGAAGATGGTCACCGTTCGCTGGCCGGACCCGGGCCTGCGCGAGAAGCTGAGCCTCGTCTTCCCGGGCAATAGCTGAGCGAGCGGTCGTCGTCGAAAACTTCCCCTGGGTGGGACGTTGCCGGTTCCGGCGCGCTCCCACCCAGGAATACGATGTGATGAGATATTGAGAGGCTCGCGCAGATGACGGATGACCCGACCCGGCGAGGATACAAGAGCCCCCTTCACTGCATGACGCAGACCACGCCGACATGCCTATGGAACGACTCCGCGGACGTTGATGAGCTCGCCTACGCGATCGAGAACGGCGCGGTCGGAGCCACCTGCAACCCGGCGATTGTTCTCGGGATGCTCAAGAAAGACATGGCGAAGTCGCGATCACGCATCGAGGAGCTGGTTGTTGAGCTGCCGGCGGCTACCGAGGATCAGATCGGCTGGAAGCTGGTCGAAGAGTTGTCCATCAGGGCCGCCAAGCTCCTCGAGCCGGCTTTTGAGACGTCTCACGGACGCGACGGGCGACTCTCCATACAGGTTGATCCCCGGTTGTATCGGAACACCGAGGCGATGGTCGAGAACGCGGTCGCCTTCGCCGGACTGGCACCCAACATGATCGTGAAGATCCCGGCCACCACCGCGGGCATTCCGGCCATGGAGGAGGCGACGTATCGAGGCGTGAGCATCAACGCGACCGTTTGCTTCACGCTTCCGCAGTGCATCGCCGTTGCGGAGAGTGTCGAGCGAGGACTTCGCCGTCGTGAGGCGGCGGGCAGGGAGATCGCGTCGATCAGTCCGATGTGCACCATCATGGTCGGCCGTCTCGACGACTGGCTCAAGGTGGTGATGGACAAGCAGGGCATCAGCGTCGATCCCGGGTGCTTGGAGTGGGCGGGAGTCGCCGTGTTCAAGAAGGCGTATGGGATCTTCCGCGAGCGTGGCTACCGGCTCCGGCTCCTGTCGGCGGCTTTTCGGAACCATATGCACTGGAGTGAGCTGATCGGCGCGGATGCCGTGATCTCGCCGCCCTACGCCTGGCAGAAGCGGTTCAACGCCAGTGATGTCGAGGTCCGCTCGCGCATCGGCGACCCGGTGGATCCGCGCCTGATTGACCCGCTGCTGAGCCATTTCGGCGACTTTCGCCGGGCCTACGCGGAGGATGGACTGGCCACGGCGGAGTTCGACCGGTTCGGGCCCACCGTGCGCACCTTGCGTCAGTTCATCGGCGCCGTCGGCGAGGTGGACGCCCTGGTCCGTGATGTGATGCTTCCCGATCCGGGTTGAGGCCGAGCATGCAAGCTGCCCCGGGAGACCAGGCCCCGAACGTGATTGCCAAGGCGGGAAGGGTGCTCGCTCAGTTGGGCGAGAGATCAGATCTGACCGTTCGGGAGCTCTCACTGAGCCTCGGAGAGCCCCGTCCCACCGTCCACCGGCTTCTCAAGAATCTCGCCGCGCTCGGATACGTCGAGGCGGGTCCCAAGCGCGGGACTTATCGGCTCGGCCTGGAGCTGTTCCGACTCGGCTCCTTGGTTGCCTTGCGGCTCGACGTGCGAGAGGCGGCCGCCTCGGTGATGGAGGACATTCACCGGGCCCTGGAGGAGACCGTGTATCTCGTGATCCGGCGGGATCGTGAGGCCGTATGCATCGACCGGATCGAAGGACTGCACATCCGGTCCATGTTCCTCACCCTTGGAGGTTCGATGCCCCTGCACCTCGGCGCAGGTCCGCGCGCGCTGCTCGCGCACCTGCCCCGTGCCTACTGGGACGAGTATCTCACGGCGGTGGATCTCACCCCACTCACCCCGGCGTCCCCGACCACGAGGCCTCAGGTCCTCGAGCTTCTCGAGGACACCGTGCGGAAAGGCTATGCGGTCAGCGATCAAGATGTCGTCGTCGGCATCGCGTCCGTCGGTGCGCCGATCTTCGATGGTACGGGACAGGTGACGGCCGCGATCTCCATCGGCGGCTTGGCCACCCTGGTCGTGGGCAATGCCCGCGGCAATCTCGTCATCGACCTTGTGACCGATGGCGCTCGCCGGATATCCGAAGCCATGGGCTATCGCCCATCCTGATTGCCTCTGCGTGACGTCGATGCAGCGCAGATCAGTCTGACCATTCAGAGGAGCGGTCACACGTCCACTTCAGCGGGTGAGAGCCAGGGGATCTCGTCTGCGCCCAACCTTCGCGACATCGGGGGATACCTCACGCGCGACGGTCATCGGGTCCGGACCGGCATCGTCTATCGGTCGAGTGCCCTGCACCAGCTGGCAGGTGGTGATGCCGCGGCGTTTGCCCGGCTTGGGATCCGGACCGTCTACGACCTGCGCAGCGATCCTGAGCGGCAAGCGCAGGCGGAGCAACTGCCGAAGGGCACGAACTACGTCGTCGCGGACGTCATCGGTGGGGCTGTCCGCGGGGGCTTCGCCCAGCTGACGGAGATGCTGACCAATCCCGCCCTGGCTCGGGAGCTTCTGGGAGACGGCCGAGGCATCTCCATGTGGACTGACCTGTACCGTGACTTCGTCCGGCTCGACAGCGCCCGCGACGCCTACCGACGGCTGTTCACGGGGATCGCCGGCGAGGTCAACCGGCCAGCCCTCTACCACTGCTCGACGGGGAAGGACCGCACGGGCTGGGCGACAGCCGCGTTACTCCTGCTTCTCGACGTCCCGTACGAGCTCGTGATGAAGGACTTTCTCCGCAGTGCGATCTACCTGCGGCCGCTGGTCGAGCCCATGACCGATGCATTCGCAGCCCAGGGTGGTGACCCTGAGCTTCTGCAGCCGTTCCTGGGGATCGTGCCGGGCTACCTGGACGCCGCTCGCGACGAGGTCTCCCGTTCCTTTGGGACCATCGAAGGCTACTTTGCCGTGGGTCTGAACGTCGACGCGACGATGCAGAAGGCCCTGCGTGAAGCCCTCCTGGTGCGCGACTGACCGGATCTGCCGGCCTAAACTCGCCACCTCAAGTCGCTGCGTCTGAGCAGAGGTCCCGGTCCGAGTCCAGAGGGTGGACAACCGACTTTCTGGAGCGTGTCTAGCAGTTCCATTTTACCCTCGTGCAGGCCTGCAGACAAGGGGCGCAAGGCCCCGTGATGTGGGCGACAACCCTCACTGGCGGAGAGAGGCAGCGAAAGGTATTGAATGGGGGAGGCCAAAGGGGTGAGGACCGAAATACCCTGCCCCGACAAGCCTTTCCGCGCTTGGAGATCCGCGCGCGGAGGCTAGCTTTGAAGATTCCCGCGGACACCGGCCGACGGCCGAGTCGTGATTGCCAGCGAAGGAGAAACCACTGATGCCAAAGACAGTCGTGCTCGTAGGTGCCCTCGACACGAAGGGCAAGGATTTCGAATACGTGAAGGACTTGGTCGAGAAGCGAGGGCTGAACACCCTGGTGGTCGACTTCGGGGTCATGGGCGCCCCCGCCTTCGCCCCCGACGTGGCGCGCGGCGAGGTGGCCGCGGCCGGGGGCGGCGACCTCGCGCGGCTCAGCACGGGAGAGCACAAGGACGAGGCGATGCAGGCCATGGCCAAGGGGCTGGCCGTCATCGTGCGGGGCCTGCATGAGGACGGCAAGCTCGACGGGATCATGGGCATGGGCGGGACCGGCGGCACGTCGATCGCCACCACCGCCATGCGCACCCTCCCCGTCGGCGTGCCCAAGCTCATGGTCTCAACGGTGGGCGGAGGCGACGTCAGCCCGTTCGCGGGATCGAAGGACATCACCTTCATGCCGTCGGTCGTCGATGTGGCCGGGTTCAACCGCATCAGCCGGCGGATCTACGCCAACGCAGCCGGGGCGATCGCGGGCATGGTCGAGGCTGAGCTTCCGGCTGCCACGGAGGAGAAGCCACTCATCGCGGCGTCCATGTTCGGCAACACCACGGTGGCGGTCGACCACGCCCGTGAGATCCTGGAAGGCAAGGGCTACGAGGTCCTGGTCTTCCACGCGACCGGCTCCGGGGGCCGGACCATGGAGGCCCTGATCACCGACGGATACATCACGGCGCTGCTCGACATGACCACCACCGAGCTCGCTGACGAGGTGTGTGGTGGCATTCTCAGCGCCGGCCCAGAACGGTGCATGGCCGCATCGAAGGCGGGGATTCCGGTCGTCCTGGTCCCGGGCTGCGTGGACATGGCCAACTTCGGCCGCGTCGCAACGCTTCCCGAGAAGTATCGCAGTCGCCTCATCTACCAGTGGAACCCAGACACCACGCTCCTGCGCACCAACGTCGAGGAGAACCGGCGCATGGGCGAGCTCTTGGCCGCCGCGGCCAACGCGGCAACCGGGCCCGTCAAGTTCCTGTTCCCGCTGGGTGGCGTCTCCATGCTCGACTCTGAGGGGCACGAGTTCTGGGATCCCGAGGCCGATAAGGCCTGCTTCGACACCATCGAGGCCAAGCTACGGTCGGACATCCCCGTGATCAAGATGACCGAGAACATCAACGACCCGGCGTTCTCCGAGCGCGCCGTTGAGACGCTGCTGGGAATGGTGCGATAGACACCGTGTATTCAGCCCGTGAGCGAGCTCACGGGGACAAGGAGGCAAGGACAATGGCATTCACACGCGAAGAGATCCTGCGGCGCCTGCGTGCGCAGGGTGAGGCGGGCAAGCCCGTCGTGGGCTGCGGTGCGGGCACGGGAATCTCAGCCAAGATGGCTGAGGCTGGTGGCGCCGACCTCATCATCATCTACAACTCCGGACGCTACCGGATGGCGGGACGCGGTTCGCTGGCCGGCCTGATGGCCTACGGCGACGCCAACGCGATCGTGGTGGAGATGGGATCCGAGGTGCTGCCGGTCGCGACGCAGACGCCCGTGCTCGCGGGCATCAACGGCACCGACCCGTTCCGCCTGATGCCCGTCTTCCTCCGGCATCTGAAGGAGATTGGCTTCTCGGGTGTGCAGAACTTCCCCACCGTCGGGTTGATCGACGGGGGGTTCCGCGCCAACCTGGAAGCCACCGGCATGGGCTACGACAAGGAGGTCGAGGCCATCCATGTGGCCCATGAGATCGACCTCTTCACCTCGCCGTATGTCTTCGATGCGGACCAGGCCAAGGCGATGACTCGGGCAGGGGCTGACATTCTCGTCGCCCATGTGGGCCTGACCACGGCTGGGTCGATCGGAGCAGGCGTTGCACTCACCCTTGACGAGGCCATCGAGCGGGTGATGACGATCGCCGAGGCGGGGCGGAGCGTGCGCAAGGACATCCTGGTGATCTGCCACGGAGGTCCCTTCGACGAGCCTGAGAACGTTGGTGTGGCGCTTGCCAGGATGCCTGGTATCGCCGGCTTCTTCGGCGCGTCCAGCATCGAGCGGCTGCCCACGGAGCGTGCGATCAAGGGGCAGGTTCAGGAGTTCAAGCGGCTCAAGGTGGCGGGACCAGCGTCCAGCAAGTGATTCTTCGTGCTTAGCTAGAGCCTGTTGAGGAGGGCGGCAGGCGTCGGGTCCGCCGGCGTCTGCCGCGCCTCTTTCGTGAGAACAATGCACATGAGGGATTTGGCGCTGCTCTCCTCCTCCCTGGTGGAGAGCCCGGCGCCGTGCGCACCATGAACATCGATGTCGCCTTCGTGCCCGCGGAGGCACGCCTGTGGCCGTCCATCGTCTGCGTCGTGATCGACGAGTTGCGGGCCAGCTCAACCATCACGACGCTGCTCGACCTCGGCTGCACCGACCTCTCGCTGACGGCGAGCCTTCAGGAGGCGCGCCGCCTGGGGAAGGCGCACGGGAGCCTTCTCGCCGGTGAGCGTGACGGCCACATACCGCGGGGCTTCGACACCAACAACTCACCGGCTGAGCTGGCCAGGACGGCGGTGCTCGGAAGGAGCGTGGTGCTCTGCACCACCAACGGCACGGTGGTGATCAGCCGGCTGCGGCGGATGACGCCGCTGCTCGTGGGCTGCCTTCTCAACGCTCGCGCTTGCGCCGAGGAGGTGCTGCGACAAGCCCTCTCACTCGGTACCGACGTGGGCATTGTGTGCGCTGGAGAGCACGGCCGCTTCGCATTGGAGGACGCGCTGACTGCGGGCGTGCTCCTGGAGCGGCTTCTCGAGTTGGCTGCGGCCCAGGGAGTGCCCTGCCGGTTGAGTGACTCGGCAGAGGTCGCGATCCGACTGCGGTGGACCTACCCTGACCTGGTGGCGGCTTTCCGCGGGTCGTCCGTGGGACAGCTGCTGCGCGACATCGATGCCGAGGAGGATGTTGAGCTGTGCTGCCAGGTCGACAGCAGCCGCACCGTTCCCGTCGTCCACGTCGGTTCGCCACTCCAGGTCAGGCGGGTCGCTCCGCTTCCGTGATGGCTAGCCGCCGCTGAGGGCAGTCCCCGGCTCCTCGGCGGCGGGGAAGATCGGGGCTCCGGGGGCAGCGAACCACATCAGCTCGCCGACCGTCGCTGATCGGTCCGAGCGACAGCGGAATCGTCCTCGCCAGCGCCCCTCCGCTTCGAGCTCGAGCTCCATCCTCGCTCCCTGGGGGACCACCTGGATCACTCGCGCCGAGATCTCCCCGCCGGCCTCGGCCCCGACCGGATGGATCCGGTCGGGGTGCAGGGCCAGGGTCTGGGAGCCGGAGCTGAGCCAGCCTCGGTAGCCGACCAGCTCAGCCACCTCGCGGCTGGCCGGTTGCAGCACCAGCTCGCGGGGATGGCCCATCTGGAGGATCTGGCCGCGATGGAGAATGGCCAGGCGGTGGGCGAAGGCCTGAGCCTCCTCCAGCTGGTGGGTGACCAGGATGGCGGAGGTGGCGGAATCCTCCAGTTCGCGGCGCAGCAGGTCGAGCAGCTCGAGGCCGAGGGGACGGTCCAGGGAGTTGAAGGGCTCGTCCAAGCAGAGCAGATCCACCTTGCTCAGCAGGGCGCGAGCCAGGGAAACGCGCTGGGCCTCGCCTCCGGAGAGACCGCGGGGCCGGGCATTCAGGAGCGCTCCGAGGCCCAGGCGCTGGGCCGCGACCCGAGCATCGCCCGCATCGACGCCCCGCGCGTAGCCGATGTTCTGGAGCACCGTGAGATGCGGGAAGAGCCCCGGGTTCTGCCGCAGCAGGCCGACCCCGCGCCGCCCTGGGGGCAGGTCGACGTTGGGGTGGCGGGCTGAGCTGAGCGGTCGCTCCCCGAGGCGGACATCCCCTCGGGTCAGCCGGAGCAGGCCGGCGATGGCCTCCACCGTCGTGGTCTTGCCGGCTCCTGAGCGACCCAGGAGGGCCACCCGCTCTCCCGGCGCCACCTCCAGCGTGATCCGGACGCTGAACTCCCGCCGGGCCACCTCAAAGTCGGCGACGAGCATGGGCACTCCAGATGAAGGCGGCAACGGGTAGCGGCAGCGCGACCACCAGCAGCACCAGGGCATAGGGCAGGGCTGAGGAGAGCCCGGTCTCCTGCAGCGTGACCCAGATCTGCATGGGGAGGCCGAACGGGTGGTAGGCGATGATGAGGACGGCGCCGAAGGCGCCCATGGCTCGGGCCCAGGTCACCGCCAGCGCGTTGGCCAGCCCGGGGGCTGCCAGCGGTATGGTCACCCGCCGCCAGGTCCGCCAGCGGCCGTCCCCGAGGAGTGCAGCGGCCTGTTCCAGCGCCGGATCGACGGTGGCGAATGCGGCCATGGCACCGAGCACGTAGAAGGGCACGGACTCGTAGATCTCGGCCACGACCAGGGCCAAGAACGTGTTGGAGGCGGTCAGGTTGAGGTGGCTGAGGGCAGCCCCGATGGGCGTCTCCGGCCCGACCATGAAGATCAGGAGCAGACCGATCACGAGCGGCGGGGTGAGCAGGGGCAGGAGCACCCCCGCCTCCCAGACGCGGGGGAACGGGAGCCGGCCCCGGGCCATCAGGTAAGCCAGCGGGGTGCCCAGGAACACGATCACCGCCAGGGCCACCAGCGACGCAGTCACCGATGTCACCAGCGGCTGGAGGGCGTCCGGCTGGCTGAGGGCGTTCCACACCGATGCCGGGGTGAGGTGAGCCAGCAGAGTGATCAGCGGGCCGAGCAGGGCTATCCAGACGATCAGCGCTCCGAACAGAGCGGCGCCGGTGCTGACCCTCACACCGGCGCCGCGGATCGCCATCGAAGCTGGCGTACTGGTCAACTGCTGGTGGTGAGATTCCTGATGCCCTGGGGAGCCGCGGCAGCGTTGCCCAGCAGGGTGGGCGGCAGGAGCGTGTACCCCAGCTTCTTGAGGAGGTCACGGGTCGAGGAGCTGAGCAGGAATTCCACGAAGGCGGTGGCCGCAGGGGTGGCCGGGTTGCTCGTGGTGCCCAGCACCGAGGCCTCCAGGTCGAGCAGCGAGCCGTGCACCACCTTGCCGGTGGAGAGCGTCATCGACGCTCCCTCGTAGATCGAGGCGTCGGCGGGGTCGCCGAAGTTGATCTGGTCCGGCAGCGCGACGTAGGGAAGGCCGAGCTGGACCGCCTGGGGGAGGTAAGCGCTGGCGGCGTCCAGCTCGCCCGCCTGCAGGGTCGGCTCGAGGGCGGTCTCCGAGAAGATCTGGGAGCTGGCGTCGCTTCCCCCCAGAACGGCACTGGCAGTGGTCGCGCTGACGCCGAGGTACTGCTCCGCCAACTGCACCATCATGACGAAGCCCTGGCCCTGAGAATCCGTCGCCGGGTCGGTGCGGCCGAGCTTGAAGTCGGGTGTCGCCATCAGGGTGAAGAGGTCGGAGATGGGCGTCTTGCCCGCGGCGATCTTCTTCAGCTGCGAGGCGTAGGGCCCGTTCGGGTTGTAGGCGACCACCAGCGGGCTGGCGGCGAACTGAACCGCCCAGGTGGTGAACGCCGGTTCAACCAGGGCCATGGGGGCCGACCCGATCGGGACGAACACGTTGGGGGTGAGCGCGCCCGCCGCGATCTCCTCGGCGAGACCGACGCTGCCCGCCGACTGGTTCTGATACTCGTCACCCGTCGCGGTGATGAACGGCGGGCCGATGTACTTGTCCATCAGCAGCTGGAGCGAGCCGGCGCTGGCCACGTTGGCCAGGGTGGGGGCTCCCGGGGTCGCCGTCGGCGTCGCCGAGACGGTGGGACTGACCGTGCTGCTGCTGGATCCGCAGCCCACGCCAATCAGCGCCACCACCGCCGTGACGGCGACAACAGTCATCGACTGATGGATACGCACGACCCCTACCTCCGCCGGGCCATCGACGCGACGGCCGGGAAATCACTGATCGTGCATAAGCCTAGCATAGGCTGCGATGCCATCTCCTCTAGGGAGAGCTGCGTTGTTGCCTATGCGGCGGTCCACATGGCGGACAGGACGTCGTGGGTTCGCTGCGCCGGTCCACATGGCGGACAGGGAGATCGAGGAACCGCGCGGGCGCGCATGCAGGCTCGCGATTTCTTGTCCTTCCCTGAACGCGCGGCCCGCCCGGAACAGCGGACTCACCTTGCCTGTGCCGAAGCGCCGTCAGCTCTTCTCGATCATCATCGAGGTCGCCTTCACCAAGGCCACCACCTCGTCCCCCTCGCGAAGCCCGAGCTCCTCGATGGAGTCACGGGTTATCGCCGCCGTGAGCAGGAAGGGCCCGGCTTCGATCTCGACCAGAGCCATCACCCCGTCGGCCTCGATGGAGAGCACCCGGCCCCGCATGCGGTTCCGGGCGGACATGGGCGCCCCCGTCTGGTGGCGTTCTGGGATTGCCCTCAGGCGCTGCACCTCCCCCGCGGACACCAGGCGCCGATTCTCCGCGTCGCGATGGGTGCGCAACTTCCCGGTGCGATCCCAGCGACGCAGCGTGTCCACACTGACCCCTATCGCGCGTGCTGCCTCGCCCAGCGTGAGGTCCTTTTCTCTGGCCATCAGCACAGTGATAGCACAAGCCGCTCGGCCGTGGTGGTGGCACCAGTGCCCCGAGCGGGGATCTGACGGCGCATCGGGACGGCTCGGCTATGATCGATTCTCGGAGTTGAGTAGCTACCTGGGGTGAGCCCACGATGAGTACTGCGACCGCGGCTCGTCGCGCCCTGACAGACGGAGACGGCGCGCTGCCGCGGGACGGTGAAGGTCGTCCTGCACCTCTCCACGATTCCCTGGATCGTCCGCTGCGCGACCTGCGCATATCGGTAACCGATCGCTGCAACTTTCGCTGTCCCTACTGCATGCCCCGGGACCACTATGGTCCGGGGCACCGATTCCTCCCCGTCGGTGATCAGCTCAGTGCCGACGAGATCGTTCGATTGGCCAGCATCTTCGTCTCCCTGGGCGTGACCAAGATCCGCCTCACCGGGGGAGAGCCGCTGCTCCGTCCCGACCTCGTCGAGATCGTGCGCCGGCTGCACGGGCTCGGCATCCCGGACCTCGCCCTGACCACCAACGGAGCCCTGCTCCGTCGCTGGGCAGGTCCCCTTGCACGCGCTGGGCTTCGCCGCCTCACCGTCAGCCTCGACGCTCTCGACCCGAAGATCTTCGCCGCCATGAGCGATTCACGGATTGATCTTGCCGAGGTGCTGGCGGGGATCTCCGCCGCTCAGGCGGCCGGCCTGCATCCGATCAAGCTCAACTGCATGGTCCGGCGAGGGGTGAATGAGGGCAACATCCCTGGCCTGGTGGATCTCGCCCGCTCCGAGGGGCTGATCCTCCGTTTCATCGAGTACATGGACGTCGGGTCGTCGAACGGCTGGCGGCGCGAAGACGTGGTCACGGCTCAGGAGATCCTGGACGTGGTGAGTCGCGAGCATCCGCTGGTGGAGGAGCCTCGCCAGCCGAGTGCCGTCGCTCGCCGTTACCGGTTTGCCGACGGACGCGGCGAGGTGGGTGTCATCGCCTCGGTGAGCCGGCCTTTCTGCGGCGACTGCACCCGAGCCCGGCTTGGTTCGGACGGGCACCTCTACACCTGCCTCTTCGCGATCTCCGGGCTGGACCTTCGCGGGGCGCTCCGGGGCGGCGCCGGCGACGATGAGCTGCGTCAGCTGGTGAGCTCGTGCTGGCAAGGGCGCACTGATCGCTACTCCGAGGTGAGAGCATCCCTCACCCCCTCGTTACGACGGATAGAGATGTCCACCATCGGGGGGTGACGTCCCGCCGTGAGCGGTGTCGCCGGCAAGCAGCGCCAGAGCGTGGGGCAGCGCCCTCCAGATTGCCTTGAGCCCTTGGTCAACGGCCCTGGGGCTACCCGGGAGCGCGATCACGAGTCGGCGCTGGCTGACCCCCACCACCTGTCGCGACAGCATGGCGTAGGGTGTGCTGCGACGACCCTCCGAGCGCATCGCTTCGGCCATGCCCGGGATCTCGTAGTCGAGAAGGGGTGAGATCGCCTCTGGCGTGACGTCGCGGGGTCCGAGGCCGGTGCCGCCACTGAGCACGACCAGCTGGGCCCGCGCCAGGACGGCCCCCAGCGCTGCCCGGATGGCCTCGATCTCGTCCGGAACCAGTCGGCGGTCAGTGATATCGGCAGGCAGTTCCGCGAGCCGGGCGACGATCAGGTCACCGCTCGGATCGTGCGTGGTCTCGCCCCGTCCCCGGCTGTCGCTCACGGTGATGACCGCGGCCCGCCAGCTCATCACGGGCGGTGGAGGCTGCCACTGCGGCCACCGCTCTTGCTGAGCAGTCGCACCGACTCGATGGTCATCCAAGGATCCGCGGACTTCAGCATGTCGATGACGGTGAGGCCTGCCACCGTGGCCGCGGTCAGGGCCTCCATCTCCACACCGGTCGATCCAGAGCAGCGAGCAGAGCTCACGATATGGACCCCGGGCAGGGACTCCTCGACGGTCATCTGCACATCCAGGTGGGTCAGGGGAAGCGGGTGGCAGAGGGGGATCAGCTCGGGGGTGTGCTTGGCGCCCATGATCCCGGCGAGGCGGGCGGCGGCGAGCACGTCGCCCTTCGGTGAGCCGTGTCGGAGGACGGCCAGCGTGGCCGGGTCGCTGAAGCGCACCACCGCCTCGGCCAGGGCGGCGCGGAGCGTGGGCGGCCTGTCGCTGACGTCCACCATGAGGAAGGAGCCGGATGCGTCCAGGTGGGAGAGGTGCTGGGGATCAGGCGCAGGCATCGGGTCATGACCGAGAGGAGCCGCATCCGCTGCCGCCTCCCCGCGGGGATCGCCGGATCCGGCCGGGGCACCGGACCCGTCCGGCAGCGGTGCGCTGTCCAGGTCGCCAGCGCCCACCCAGCGCGTCCCATCCGGGTGATGCTCGCGCTTCCACATCGGCAGATCGCGCTTGAGGGCTTCCACCGCCTCCGAACAGGCCAGCAGTGCGGCCTGCCGATGCGGCGCCGCCGCGACCACGGCCACGCTGACCTCACCCACCTGCAGCGAACCGACGCGGTGGACCAGGGCCATGCCACTGAGGCCATGGCGCTCCGCCACATCCGCCGCGATGCGGAGCAGCTCTCGGTCCGCCATCGGCGGGTATGTCTCGTAGTCAAGCCCCTGCACCGGGCGGCCCTCGCTCGTGTCGCGCACCACACCGACGAAGGCCGCGATCGCGCCGTCGCCGTCGCCTCGCAACTCCGCCACGAGACGGTTGACGTCGATGGGGTCCGTCACCAGAGCCGCGCGCAGTCGGGGCCCCGCCTCGTCGTCCACGGACCCACCGGCAACCGGAGGCATGAACGCCACCTCGTCGCCGGGCTCGACCGGCGTCTGCCAGTCGCAGTACGCGGAGTTGCGGGCCGGCCTGACCCGCCCCTGTGGAGCCCGAAAGTCCGGATGGTCGTGGGTCACCAGCGACCAGAGGTCGAGGACCGTCGTGACCTTTTCCCGGACCACGATCTCCGTCCCGAGGCGCTCTCGCAGGGCACCAAAGCACAGGACGCGCACCGCATCGGACGGGCTCCCGCTCATCGGATCACCCGAGTTCCAGACCGGTGAGCAGGGTCCCGGCTGGAGCCCGCGACATGCCGACGGGCACGATGAGCAGGGCCTCGGCGTCGGTGAGCGATCGCAGCATGGATGACCTCTGGCCACCACTCAGGGTGGCGACCGGAATGCCGTCGCTGGCGTCGGTGAGGCGCACGCGCAGGTAGGTCTCCAGGTCCGCGGGGGTGTCAAGCTCCTCCCCAGCTCGAAGCGCGACGTGGCGGCGCTGGACTTGGGAGGCCCCCTGGAGCGCGAGCAGCGCTGGCCTCCCGAAGAGTTCAAAGGTCACCGCGGCGCTGACCGGGTTTCCCGGCAGCCCGAGCATGGGCATGTCGCCGACCCTGCCGATGAGGAGTGGCTTGCCGGGACGCATCGCGACGCGCCAGGCCTCGATCGATCCCAGTTCGCCGACCACCTGCCTCACGTAGTCGTACCGGCCAACGCTGACACCCCCGCTGGTGATGAGCAGATCACATCCGCTGGCACCATCCAGCCGCTCGCGCAGGAGGTCGGGAGAGTCCCCGACAATACCGAGGGCGATCACCTCGCCACCTGCCTCCGAGACGGCTGCGGCCAGCATCGCCGCGTTGCTGTCGGTGACTTGGTGGGGGGCTGGCACCGCTCCCACGGGCACCAGCTCATCGCCTCCCGACAGGACCGCGACCCGAGGACGGCGTCGGACCCACACGGAGGAGCCTCCCACGGCAGCGCACGCCGCGATGTCCACCGGACGCAGCCGGCGACCCTGGGGGAGCATGACCTTCCCCGATTCGAGGTCTTGCCCCGCATGACGCACATGTTGTCCCGGTCGTGGCGCGACGAGAAGGAGAACGCCGCCCTGCCCATCCTGACGGGTGTCCTCGATCGGCACGACAGCGTCGGCGCCGAGGGGCACCGCCGCCCCGGTGGCGATGGCGACCACGGTGCCGCGAGCGAGCGCTCCGATGACCGCCCCCGCCCGGGCGTCACCGGCCACGGGGAGCCGTGCCGGGGTTGTGGGCGAGGCGGTGGCGCAGTCGTCGGCGCGGACCGCAAAGCCGTCCATCTCCGAGTTGTCACAGCCGGGGAGCGCCCACCTGGCGATCACCGGACGTGACAAGACCCGACCCCGCGCAAGGTCGAGGGGCACGAGTTCCTCAGCCGTGACGCGTGATGCAACCAGGCCGAGCAGTCGCTCCTGGGCCTGGGCCACCGGCATCAGCGGACCCACGGGGTTCCCCGGCATGTGCTCGGCCGGCCAGCCTGACGTTCTCTCGGTTTCGGCCCCCATGCTGCTTGTCTTCATGGTAGACGAAACATTTCCAACACCGATCTCCACCCGAGCCCTCCCTCCGGGGAACGACGCGAATCCGGGCATTCGCGCCAGTTCTGCGTAGCCAGCGTGCTCACACCCCCGACGACGGCCTTCGCCAAGGCAAGCGCGAAACGGTGCTGCTGGAGGGGCCGTGCCCGCCAGGGGATGGGTCGGTGTCGCGGCTAGATGCGGACCCTGCCGAGTGAACCCAGCGCGCGGCGGGCATCTGCCAGCCGGGCATTGTTCCAGTCGATCGTGGGGTCGGGCTCGAGGAAGGCGAAGGCGATGCTCGCCGCGGAGAGGGCCACCTGAGACCATTCGGCCGCCTGGGTCGCTCCGAAGGGTCGGGCCTGGACCCGCCGCGATGCCAGCTCGGGGGTGGAGAGGGCCATGATCACCAGCCCGCGGAGGGTGGCGCTGGCGAGGCTCGCGATCATCTCGAAGCTGCCCTGGACCTCCGGACGGAGCCGATAGCCGAGCAGCCCCGCCAGCTGTTCCCAGGAGCCGGCGATCCTGCTGATGAAGCCGCGCTCGGACGTGGCCAGGGCGGCCTGCAGGTCGTTGCGCAGCCCCGCGTCGGCGACGCTCAGGAACGTCGCATGCAGGGCGAGGTAGGTGCGCCATTCCGTCGAGCCAGACATGGTGTCGAAGTCGTTGAGGGCCCCCCGGCGGATCATCTCCAGGACGAGGTCGCGGCGCCCATCCGGCGTCTCCAGCCAGTCCAGGTGCGCCGTGGCCACCTGCCGGATCGAGGTGGTGGCGGCCTCGAAGCCGGAGACCGCGGCGGGGCGCGCCGCCTGGGCCAGCTCCTTGAGGAGGTCACTGAAGAAGAGGTCCTTGTACGGCCAGCGGCGGTAGGCCGCGCTGCGCGACACACCCGCCTGCTGGATGACCTCCTCGAAGCTGATGTGGTCGAGGCTCACGGTCAGACCGGAGGCGTCGATCAGCCCCGTCGCCGTGTGCAGCATCCGCTGCTCGGTCTCCTGATCGGAGAGGCGAGGTCGGCGCGCGAGCCCGAGAGGACGTTGTGCCGGAGGGGTTGCAGGTGGCAGGTCCATTGAGATATGATATCCCAAATTCCGAGTGTGGAGTTCTTGAAAGCTTACCACCGGGCGGCCGGACAAGATCGGAGTTCCGGCGCCGGACAGGCTCACTCCCACGACATCGAAGGAGTCAGCTCATGGTCGCTCGACCGAGACGACGTCACCGCTGGGTCCGGTGGGCACTCGGGGTCTGCCTGGCCCTCGTCATCCTCGCCGCCGGCGGGCTCTCCCTCGCCGCTCACCTCACCACCGCGCCGGCGCCACTCGCGCTGCCGGGCGACGCCGGCACGGCCTCCGGGTCCGCCTCGGGCCAGGCCGCGGTGGACGGCGTCTGGAGCGCCGGACCGGGGTCCATCGTCGGGTGGAGGGCCCAGCAGGAGCTGCTGGGCCAGCAGTCGACGCTCTCCGGGCGCACGGGCAAGGTCTGGGGCTCGCTCACCATCTCGGATGGCTCGGTGAGCCAGGGCACCTTCACCGTCGACATGGCCGCCCTGACCAGCAGCCTGAGCAAGACCACACAGAGCAGCGTCTTCGACGTGAAGGCCGACCCGGTCGGCACGCTCGTGCTCACCCGTCCCATTGCGGTGGGCACTGTCCCGGCGGACGGCACCATCGAGCACTTCCCGGCCGCCGCCATGCTCACGCTGCACGGGGTGAGTCACCCGGTGACCTTCACCGCATCCGTCGAACGCGTGGGCAACAGCATCTGCGTGCTGGCCGACATCTCCCTCGCCTTCGGCGCGTGGAACATCTCGGTCCAGGGCGTGCCCTGGCTGGCCGATATCCAGAGCCCGGGGACCATCGAGGTGCTGCTCGACCTCACCCAGGGCACGGGCAACCCCGCCTCTGTGGCATCGGCGGATGCCACGTCGGGGGACGCGGCCTCATGAGGTGGTATGCGGCCCATCTGCGCTGGCTGTACCGGGGCGGACGCCCCCGGGGCCTGGCTCGATTTCAGAACCGGTTGGCGGCCCTGGCCTTTGGCGTCGGGATCGGACCCCGCCACGCCGCCACCCTCGAGGTGGTGGGACGAAACAGCGGCCGTCTCCGCTCCTGCCCGGTGGTGGTCGCCGACTGGCAGGGTGAGCGCTACCTCGTCTCCATGCTCGGTGAGACGGCGAGCTGGGTGCGCAACGTTCGGGCCGCGGGGGGCCAGGCGGTGGTCCGTCATGGCAGGCGCGAAACGGTGCGGCTGGAGGACGTCGCCGTGGAGCGACGGCCGCCGATCCTGCGCCGCTACCTCGCGCTCGCGCCGGGAGCCCGTCCGCACATCCCCGTCGACCGCCACGCCCCTCTCGAGGAGTTCGAGGCGGTCGCCCCTCAGATTCCCGTCTTCCGCATCGCTCCTGTCCCCGCAGCCGGCCAGACTGGCGTGGCCCGGCCGGTGCCGGGAGCCGGTCGCGACCCCCGGATGGGGAGCCGGCGCCGATAATCGGCTCATGGTGGCCGATCGTTCCGGGTGGGGCGCCGCCGGCGGGCGGCTTCGCGGAGAGCTGGGCGCAGCCGCCGTGCTCCGGCACTCGCTCATCTGGGCATCGCGGCGACGCAGCGTGCAGCAGGTCGTCTCCCGGTCGCCGCTCACCCGACGTCTGGTCCGCCGCTTCGTCGCCGGCGAGGACCTGGCCGGCGCAGTCACGGTGGTCAGGCGCCTGACCGGTCGAGGCCTCTCCGTGACCGTCGATCACCTCGGCGAGGACATCCGCGACGCTGCCGGCGCCACGGCGGCCGTCGCGGTGCACCGCGCGCTGATCGCGCAGCTCGCGGCCGAGGGGCTGGCGCCGCGGGCCGAGGTGTCGCTCAAGCTTTCCTCGCTCGGGCAGAGCCTGGATGGCGAGCTGGCCTTCGAGAACGCGCTCGAGGTCTGCCGGGCCGCGGCCGAGGTGGGGATGCCGGTGACCATCGACATGGAGGACCACACCACCACCGACTCGACGCTCGGCATCGGTGCCCGGCTGCGCGCCGAGCATCCATCAACCGGCCTGGTCGTGCAGGCTTCTCTCCGCCGCTCCGACGGCGACTGTCGCGCCCTCGCCCATCCCGGCTCCCGCATCCGGCTCTGCAAGGGCGCCTATCAGGAGACGGCCGCCCGGGCCTGGCAGCGGCGGAACGACGTCCGCGCCGCCTACCTCCGGTGCCTGCGGATCCTGCTCGAGGGGGGCGCGACGCCCCTCATCGCCACCCACGATCCCGAACTGATCGACGCCTGCCACCGGCTCATCGCGGCGCGCGGCGGCCCTGCCCACGAGCACCAGATGCTCTTCGGCATCCGCGCCGACGAGCAGGCCCGGCTGGTCGCCGCCGGGGAGGAGGTCCGCATCTACGTGCCCTTCGGCGAGCGCTGGTACTCGTACCTGATGCGCCGGATGGCCGAGCGGCCGGCGAATCTGGCCCTGGTGCTGCGCGCGCTGGCGGGTGGTGGGTAGCCGTGCCGGCCGGGGGGTCGGTCGGGGACCATGCAGGCGCGCGGCCTTCCGGCTACTGGACCTGCACCCGTTCCGGGATCTGCAGTGTCTGGGAACGGCCGCTCCCGATCCGATAGGTCACGTCCGTGTCCTGAATCGTCCAGGACTGCGAGAAGCCATCGGAGACCTGGAGCAGCGTGACGATGTCGTAGAAGGCTCCTGAGCTGACCACGGCACCCGCTGCCGGTTGCACGCTCCCTTCGAGCGTCTGTCCCGCCTGCGCCGTGGCCAAACCGGGTGCAGCCAACACCGCGTCGGTAAGCGTCCCCGTCACCGGCTCGATGCCCGACCATTCAACGAAGACCGGCGCGGACGTGGGATCGATCACCACGCCAACATGCTCGATGGTTACCTGACCCGGACCAAGGACTTTCAGCACTGTGGTGCCGTCCGTCACCCCAGCTACGGGCTCCGACCAGTCCAGTGTGGCACCAGTCGCGACTGGTCCGACACTGACGATGCTCGTCGACGTCGACGGAGTCGTCGGTCCCGGAGCAGACGTGCAGGAGGTCAGGACCGTGGCCAGAAGCACCATGCCCCAGGGGATGAAGCCGCGTCGCGAAGTCGACACTCGCGCCACGGCTCGCGGCTCGCCGTGAAGGTTCGTCACGGCCCCCACCAGCCCAATGGTCCGAGGATGCGCCGGCCGTCCCGTGCCGCCCAGCGCCCGGGGGGTGAATTGATCATGGCGACGGCCAGGAGCAGTCCGGCGACCACCCAGAAACCGATGTCCGGTCCGCTCTGGGTCGAGATCGCCGAGTAGTCGACGGGGCCGAGAGGGTCGAATGCCGCAGAGAGACCGAAGGTGCTGATGGTGAGCAGGGCCACGGCCACCAGGCACGCGGCTGCGGTGATGGTCCGCCGGCCCCACAGCCCGAGGATGTTGACGAGCAGCACGAGCAGGATGGCCGCGGCGGCGGCGATCGCGAGCGGTTGGGGACCGAGGCTCGGGTAGCAGGTCGTGCCCGGCGTCGGATGCGCACCGCCGAGGAGCGGTGCCCCACCGCGAGGGCGGCGTTCCGGGCAGCGCCGCCG
>Ga0224557_1000398_pt1 | contig 48861 bp, 40 predicted proteins | sample 714S31014metaG_FD_180677 | JGI IMG/M metagenome (GOLD analysis project Ga0224557, IMG submission 180677) | Peat soil microbial communities from Stordalen Mire, Sweden - 717 S3 10-14 | ecosystem: Environmental > Terrestrial > Soil > Wetlands > Peat | place: Sweden: Norrbotten County, Stordalen...
GGGCGATGCCGGACCCGGGTCCGACGGGGTCCCCGTCGTCGCGCTGGGCGAGCTCCTGCGCGCGGGCGACGGGGTGGATCCCGCGGTGACGGCCGACCGCGCCGCTGCGGTACGGCCCGGCGACGTGTCCGACCTCATCTTCACCTCGGGCACCACGGGCCACCCCAAGGGAGCGGTGGCGAGCCACGCGCAGACGTTGCGCACCTTCGGGACGTGGTCGTCCATCGTGGGCCTCCGCGCCGGTGACCGGTACCTGGTGGTGAACCCCTTCTTCCACACGTTCGGCTACAAGGCGGGGATCCTCGCCTGCCTCATGGCGGGGGCCACGGTGGTGCCCGAGCCGGTGTTCGACGCCACCAAGGTGATGGCGCGCATTGAGGCGGAGCGCATCAGCGTCCTGCCCGGCCCGCCCACGCTCTACCAGACGCTGCTCGCCGACCCCCGGCGCTCCGAACACGACCTCTCGTCACTCCGGCTCGGCGTGACCGGCGCGGCCGTCGTGCCCGTCGAGCTCGTCGAGGCCATGGGCGACGAGCTCGGCTTCGACACCGTCCTGACCGCCTACGGGCTCACCGAGTCGTGCGGCACCGTCACCATGTGCCGGCGCAGCGACCCGCCCGGCGTGGTGTCGGCGACCTCGGGGCGCGCCATCCCGGGCCTCGAGGTGCGCGCCGTGGCCGAGGGGCGGGAGGTCCCGACCGGTGAGCCGGGCGAGATCGTGGTCCGGGGCTACACGGTGATGTCGGGCTACTGGGGGAACGAAGAGGCGACGGCCGAGGCGATCGACCCCGAGGGCTGGCTGCACACCGGGGACATCGGGGTCATGGACGCCGCCGGAAACGTCACCATCACGGACCGGGTCAAGGACATGTACGTGGTGGGCGGCTTCAACGCGTACCCGGCGGAGATAGAGGCGATCCTGCGCGGCCACGAGGCGGTGGCCCAGGTCGCCGTGGTCGGCATCCCCGACGAGCGGATGGGGGAGGTGGGCTGCGCCTATGTGGTCCCGGCGCATCCGGCGCCCGACCCCGACGAATTGGGTCGGGCCATCCTCGGTTGGTCACGGGGGTCCATGGCCAACTACAAAGTGCCCCGCAGCGTGGTGCTGGTCGACACGTTGCCGGTGAACGCCAGTGGGAAGGTGCTCAAACGCGAATTGCGCGAGCGCCACGCGGCCGGCGTGGACCACGTCGTCACCAACGAGAGGAGCGAGTAAGTGCGAGGAATCGTCTACACCGGAGAAGGGGTCGAGTTCACCGACGCGCTCGAGGTTCGGGGCCCGGGCCCGAACGAGGTGCAGGTCCGCATACGGGCGGCGGGCGTGTGCCACTCGGACCTCTCGGTCATCAACGGGACGATTCCCTTCCCGGCGCCGGCCGTGCTCGGCCACGAGGGCGCCGGTGTCGTGGAGGCCGTGGGTGACGCCGTGCGGTCCGTGAAACCGGGTGACCACGTGGTGATCGCCACCCTGGCCAGCTGTGGCGTCTGCCGGGCGTGCAGCACCGGACACCCGACGTGGTGCAAGAGCTCCCTCGGGAACATCTCGACGCCGTTCACCTACAAGGGAGAGCCGGCCTCCAACTTCGCCGCGGCCTCGGTCTTCTCGGAGCTCACGGTCGTGAGCGAGGTGCAGGCCGTGCGCATCCCCAAGGAGATCCCGCTGTCGTCGGCCTGCCTGATCGGGTGCGGCGTGCTGACGGGCGTCGGCGCGGTCCTGAACCGGGCCAAGGTGAGGCCCGGCGACACCGCAGCCGTCTTCGGGGTCGGCGGGGTCGGCCTCAACGTGATCCAGGGCCTGCGCATCGCCGGAGCGACCCGCATCGTCGCGGTGGACACCGTGTCGGCCAAGGAGGATCTCGGACGACAGTTCGGCGCGACGCACTTCGTCGACGCCACGACGGGCGACGCCGCGGCGGCGGTGCGCGAGCTCGTCCCGGCCAACCGGGAGTCAGCTGCCGGAGCCCTCTTCCCCCTCGGTGGGGTCACGTGGGCCTTCGACTGCGTCGGGCACCCCGCCGTCCTGCGGAGCGCGCTGGACTGCCTGGACTGGAGCGGCACGGCGGTGGCCATCGGCATCCCGCCTCGGGGTACCGAGGTGTCGGTCGACGTCAACGCGCTCGCCTATGTCGACCGGGGCTTGCTCGGTTGCCGCTACGGCTCGGCTCGTCCTCACCACGACATCCCACTCATGGTCGACCTCTACCTGGCCGGGCTCCTCATGCTCGACGAGCTGGTGTCGCTGACCCGTCCGCTCGACCGCTTCGGTGAGGTGGTCGACGAGATGCATGCCGGACGCGTGGCGCGCGGCGTCCTCACATTCGACTAGAAAAGCGCTATGCCAACTGTGCGCTCGGCGGGAGCGCTGTCGTGAAGGGTGTCATCCTGGCGGGAGGCACGGGCTCGCGCCTGTACCCGCTGACCCGCATCACGAACAAGCACCTGCTGCCCATTTACGACCGCCCGATGATCGCCTGGTCGATCGAGGCCCTGGTGTCGAGCGGCATCGACGAGATCATGCTCGTCACCGGTGGCACCCACGCCGGAGAATTCCTGCGTCTCCTCGGCAACGGGCGCGAGTACGGCATCGATCAGCTCTCCTACGCGTACCAGGAGAAGGCGGGGGGGATCGCCGAGGCCCTGGGCCTCGCCGCGCACTTCGCCGAAGGCGGACCGGTCCTCGTCATGCTGGCCGACAACATCGTCGAGCGGTCCATCAGGACCATGGTCGACGCCTTCCTGGCCGATCCGGTCGGTGCCCGCATCCTCTTGTCGAAGGTGGACGAGCCGGAGCACCTCCGTCACCTCGGCGTCCCCGTCTTCGGGGAGGACGGGCGGGTCGCCCACATTGAGGAGAAGCCCGAGAAGCCGGCCTCCGAGTACTGCGTCACCGGTATCTACTGCTACGAGGCGGGTGTGTTCGACATCATCGGCGACCTCGTGCCCTCCGGTCGGGGTGAGCTCGAGATCACCGACGTGAACAACCACTACGTCGGGAAGGGCCAGATGGCCTTCGACATCCAGGAAGGTTTCTGGGGTGACGCCGGGGAGTCGATCGAGGCGTACTACGCAGTCAACGACTTCGTCCGGCAGCACGGCGCCAACCTCGGGTAGCTGACCCGCCGGTGTGTCGGGCGGCCGTCGCTCAGAGCGGTGGCTCGGCCGTGGGGACCTCGAGCCTGACCCGGCGGACGCTCTCGGCGATACCCGCACCGTCGAGGCCGATGCTGGCCAGGATGTCGTCGGCCCTCCCTTGCGGGAGGAACTGACGCGGGACGCCGAGGACGCGGGTCGCCGGCTGTGCCAGTCCGGCGGACTCGACCTGCGCCGACATGGCGTCGATGAGGAACGCGCCGGCGCCGCCGTGGCGGACGCCGTCCTCCGCGGTGACGACCAGACGGTGCCGGGCGGCGTCGGCGAGCATGGCGACGTCGGGCGGGGACACGACGCGCACGTCCCAGACCGTGGCGCCGATCCCCTCGTCGGCGAGCTCGTCGGCGGCACTCAGGCAGGCGCCGACCGTCTTGCCCACACCCAGCAGGCACACGGACCCGTCGCCGGCACGCAGTCGCCGGGCCTCGAGGCCACGGCCGACGTCCTCGGGGTCGACGTGCCTGGGAGCGCTCTTGGGAAACCGGATGGTCGAGGGCCCGGGGAGGGCGAGGGCGGCCTGGAGCATCGGCCCCACCTCCTCGGCGGCCGACGGAGTGAAGACCGTCATGCCGGGAATGGACAGCGCGAGCGCCAGGTCGAGGATGCCGTGGTGACTGGGGCCGTCGTCGCCGGTGATGCCGGCCCGGTCGAGGACGAAGACGACCGGGCAGCCGTGCAGGCCGACGTCGAGGTTGGCCTGGTCGAAGGCGCGGCTCCAGAACGTCGAGTACACGGCGACCACGGGGCGCAGGCCGGTCATGGACATGCCGGCGGCGGCCGTCGCCTCGTGCTGCTCGGCGATGCCGACGTCGAAGAAGCGGTCGGGGAAGCGGGCCTGGAAGGCCAGCAGCCCCGTCGGTCCCGGCATGGCCGCGGTGAGCGCCACCACCCGGGGGTCCTCCTCGGCCGCGGCCAGGAGCGCGCGCGTGAACGCGTCGGTGTAGGTGGCGGCGACGAGCTGGGGTGACCGGCCGCCCTCCTCGCCCTCGGGCGCCGAGCCCGGTGAGGCCAGGCCGCCGCTGTCGGAGCCGGCGGAGCCGCCCACGGCGAGCCCGGCCGAGCTGCCCACGGTGTTCTCCAGTGCGATCGGCTTGGTCGCCTTGACGTCGTGCAGGCGCTGGATCTCGTCCTGCTCCGCCGGCGCATAGCCGCGGCCCTTCTGGGTGAGCACGTGGACGACGATCGGACCGTCCCATTCGGCGGCATGGGTGAAGGCCTGCTCCATGTGCTCGATGTCGTGGCCGTCGATCGGCCCGGCGTAGCGCACCCCCAGGGCTTCGAAGAAGGTGTGCGGTGCCACCATCTCGCGCAGCGCGCTGGTGAACGAGTGCACGCTCGAATAGGCGAGCTCTCCCAGCGCGGGCAGCTCCCGGAGGCGGAGTCGGAGTCGCTCGCGCGCTGCGGTGTAGGTGGGGTTGAGCCGCAGCGTCGTCAGGCTCTGGGAGAGCTGGGAGACCGTGGGGGCGTAGGAGCGGCCGTTGTCGTTGAGCACGATCACGACTCGGCGACGCGAGTGGCCCAGGTTGTTGAGGGCTTCGTACGCCATGCCCCCGGTCAGCGCTCCGTCCCCGACCACTGCGACCACCTTGCGCTCGCCGTCGATACCGCGCAGGGAGAAGCCGGTGGCGATGCCGTGCGCGTAGGAGAGCGCGGTCGACGCGTGGCTGTTCTCAATCCAGTCGTGCTCGGACTCGGCCCGGTTGGGGTAGCCCGACATGCCACCCGCCTGCTTCAGGGTCTTGAAACCGAAGCGACGGCCGGTCAGCAATTTGTGGACGTAGGCCTGGTGGCCGGTGTCCCACAGGAGGACGTCGCGCGGGGAGTCGAAGACCCGGTGCAGCGCGACGGTGAGCTCCACGGCACCGAGGTTGGAGCCCAGGTGGCCGCCGGTCGTGGTCACCGACTCGACGACGAATGCCCTGATCTCCTCGCACAAATCGGCGAGTTCTTCGTGGCTCAGGCCCTTCACGTCGGCGGGCGTCTCGATGCTGTGCAGGATCATGACGGTGGTCCCAGGCTATCCGCTGCCATCCTCCGCGACTCTGCGGTGGGGGCCGAAGTAGGTGCATGCGGCCACGCCGAACGAGGCCAGGGCCAGGACCTGGAGCCCGCGGGCGGGGCCGAGGGACTGCGAGACCCATCCGACGATGGGGGCACCGGCGACCCAACCCACGTAGCCGGCCGCGGTGAAGGTGCCCACGGCGCTGACGACCTGGCTGGCGAGCCGGCTGACCGTGCTCATGACGAGCGGCCAGAACAGCGAGGCCCCGCCGGCGCCGAGGGCGAGACCCAGCGCCGCCACGCCGGCGACGGGGGAGACTGACTCGAGGAGGATGCCACCTCCCGCCACGCAGCCGCCCAGGATCAGAGCCCGGCGGGTGGTCAGGCGGCCGAGCAGGGATCCGCCCGCCCCGCGGGTGGTGGCGGCCACCAACTGGCCCACGACATAGGCCCCGGCGCCGAGGAGCACCCCCGTGGCCAGGTGGTTGCGCAGGAAGAGCACGCCCCAGGTGTCGACGCCGCCTTCGGTGACCTCGGCCAGGGCGAAGACGAGCAGGAGCACCAGGAGGCCGTCGCGACGCAGGCGGCGCAGTGGGTGGGTCGTGTGCCCCGCGTCACCCGCCTGGGCGGAGGTGAGTGCGGTGCCGGGGTCGGTGACGAGAGCCCAGACGCCGACGACCAGGGCGACGAGGGCGACTCCCGGCCACACCCAGCGCCAGGACACGCCGGCGTGGATCACGAGGGCGGCCACGGCCGCCCCGGTCAGCGCGCCGGTGTTGAACAGGGCGTGGAGGCGCACCAGGGCGGACGGGTTGCCGATGAGGCGGTGGGAGGCCTCCGCGTTCATGGCCGTGTCGATGGAGCCACCGGCGACCTCCACCAGGACCAGGACGGCAGCGAAGGCCCACTTCTCGCGGGTGAGCGCCAGCACGCACAGGAGCGCGGACCACGCGAACAGCGCGATCCACAGGAGCCGGCGTGCCCCCACCCGGTCCGCCAGGTGCGCCATGACGGCGCTGGACGCACCGGCCACGGCGATGGCGACGGCCAGGAGCAGTCCCAGCTGGGCGTCGTTGAGCGAGAAGGCGTGCTGGATGTCGAACAGCATCACGGCCCAGCTGCCCCAGAACAGGCCGAAGGTGCCGAACGCCGCCACGACCGGTCCCGCTCCGGCCAGGAGCCGGGGGCCGTCGGTGGCGGCCGGGGTCGCGCTCAGGGCTTGCCCGGGGCGCCCGCCTTGGCCAGGAATGCGGAACGGTCGACGACGACCCGGGTGAGGCGGCCCGCGCCGACGAGGCCGCCGCCCTCCGCCTCGAGCCGGGCGGCGGACACGGTGAAGACGAGGCGCCGGCCCTCGACCTTGACCAGGGTGGCCTCGGCCAGCACCACGGACCCCACGCCCACGGGCGCCAGGTGGTCGAACTGGACCCGGGTGGCCACGCTCGACTGGGACCCGGTCAGGTGCCCGTCGGTGGCCCGGCAGGTGGCTTCCTCGCACAGGGCCAGCAGCCGGGGGGTGGCGAGGACCGGGACGTCGCCGGAGCGGAAATGGTCGGCGGTGTCCTCGGTGCTCACGGTGAGCTCGAGCTGGGCGCTCAGGCCGGCGTGAGGCCCGTGGCCCGCGGCGGTCTGTGTGTCGGAGGGACCGTCGGGCACGACGATTACGATACCGCCGTGACCGACACCGCCCTCATCGACCCCGACGTGCTCGAACGCGTCCTCACCACGGCGCTGGTCGGCGGGGGTGACATGGCCGAGGTGTTCGCCGAGGACACCTCGACGGCCAGTGCCATGCTCGACGACCGCAAGGTCGAGGAGCTCTCCTCGGGCCGGTCGCGTGGCGCGGGGATCCGCGTCGTCGACGGCGACACCACGGGTTTCGCCCACACGGCCGACCTCAGCGAGGCGGGGCTCCTGGCGGCCGCCCGGGCCGCGGCCGCGGTGGCCCGTCAGGGCGAGGCCGGGGTGCGCACCGTGGCGCTGGGGCCACCGTCGCGCCACGGACCCGGCGATCGCACGCTGCCCGACACGGTGGACAAGGGCCACAAGCTCGAACTGCTGGGCCGGGCGGACGAGGCGGCCCGGGCCATGGGTGATGCGATCACCCAGGTGCAGGTCGGCTGCGGCGACAGCAGGCGTCGCGTGCTGATCGCCAATTCCGAAGGACTGCTCGCCCAGGACGACCAGATCCGCACCCGCTTCAACGTCGTGTGCGTGGCCAACGGCGACACCGGCATGCAGACTGGGTACGAGTCGTTGGCGCGCACCGAGGGCTTCGAGGTCTTCGAGCGGTTCGCGGTGGAGGACATCGCCACCCGAGCGGCGGCGCGGGCGCTGGCCAAGCTGTCGGCGCGCCCGGCGCCCTCCGGTGAGGTGCCGATCGTGCTGGCCGGTGGGAGCGGGGGCATCCTCTTCCACGAGGCGTGCGGGCACGGGCTCGAGGCGGACCACATCGTCAAGGACGCATCCGTCTACACGGGCCGGGTGGGGCAGCTGGTCGCGAGCCCTCTGGTCACGCTGGTCGACGACGGCACGGTGCTGGGGGAGTGGGGCAACTTCGGCGTGGACGACGAGGGCTGCTCCCCGTCGCGCAACGTGCTGATCGAGAACGGGATCCTCACCGACTACATGTGGGACTGGCTCCGGGCGCGCAAGGAGGGCCGGAAGTCCTCGGGGAACGGTCGCCGCCAGAGCTACCAGCACCTGCCGATGGTGCGCATGACGAACACGTACCTGCTCGCCGGCACCGAGGACGCGGACGAGATCGTGGCCCAGACCCCCACGGGCGTCTACGTGAAGAAGCTCGGGGGCGGCCAGGTGAACACCACCACGGGTGATTTCGTGTTCGGGACGACGGAGGCCTACCTGATTGAGGGTGGACGGATCACCGAGCCGCTGCGCGACGCCAACCTGATCGGCAACGGGCCCGAGGTGCTGCGGCGCATCGATGCCGTGGCGACCGACTTCGACATGACGCCGGGGACCTGCGGCAAGGACGGGCAGAGTGTCCCGGTGGGATGCGGCCAGGCCACGCTGCGCATCACCGGCGTCACCCTCGGGGGGACCGCATGACGGACGACCTCCTCGACCTCGCCACCTCGGTCGTCGGCCAGGCCCGTCCCGGGGAGGGCGTCGAGGTCTACGCGACCCGGGGCACCGACACGGAGGTGCGGGCGTACGAGGGCGAGGTGGAGTCCCTCACCTCGGCCGACTCCTCGGGTGTGGGGATCCGTGTCCTCGTCGACGGGGCCGGAGGCGAGGGCAGCCGGGTCGGCTTCGCGTGGGCGGGGTCACTGGACCCGACCGTCGTCGCCGCCACGCTGGCCGATGCCCGTGACAACGCCCGCTTCGCCACGCCCGACCCTGACGTCGTCCTGGCCCAGCCCGACGGCGTGGCGGCCACGGAGATCGACCTGTGGGACGACGGCGTGGCCTCGACGCCCATGGAGAAGAAGGTCGCACTGGCCATAGAGCTCGAGCGGGCGACCCGTGCCGCCGACCCGAGAGTCCGGCAGGTCTCATCGGCCGACTACTCCGACAGCCGGGTGGAGGTGGCGCTGGCCACCACGACCGGTATCTCGTCGTCCCGGCGCCGCACGAACGCCTTCCTGTCCGTCGACGCCATCGCGGGGGAGGGTGCCGAGAGCCAGACCGGGACAGGGTTCAGCGTCGGTCGGGGACCGGGCGAGCTCGTGCCCGACGAGGCGATGGACGACGCCGTCGAGCGGGCCACGCGCATGCTCGGCGCCACCAAGGCGCGCTCGGCGCGCTGCACCGTGGTCTTCGACCAGCGCGTGGTCTCCACCCTGCTCTCCGTGGTCGCGTCGGCGCTCTCGGGCGAGGCCGTGGTGAAGGGCCGTTCCTTCTTCGCCGGACGGGTCGGGGAGACCGTCGCGGCAGGAGGGGTGACGCTGGTCGACGATCCGACCGACGCCCGCGCCTACGGCGCCGCGTCCCACGACGGGGAGGGGCTGGCCTGCCGGCGCAACGTGCTGATCGCCGACGGCGTGCTGCGCATGTTCGTCTTCGACACGGTGTCGGCCCGCCGGGCCGGGACGGTGTCCACGGGGTCGGCCGTGCGTGGCGGCTTTGCCGGCACTCCCTCGGCGGGCTGTCGCGCCCTCGTGCTGACGCCGGGGTCCAAGGGGCTCGACGAGGTCCTCGCCTCGGTCGGCGACGGCTTCTACGTGCAGTCGGTCACGGGCGTGCACTCGGGCGTCAATCCGGTGAGCGGTGACTTCTCGGTGGGTGCCGAGGGGTTGATGATCAGGGGCGGAGTGCTGGCGGAGCCGGTCCGGGAGGTGACGGTCGCCTCCACGCTGCAGCGCATGCTGCAGTCGGTCGTGGAGATCGGCGGCGACCTGCGCTGGCTACCCGGCGTGGCCGCTGGTCAGACCCTGGCTATCGCCGACATGGCGCTGAGCGGGGACTGACCTCTCAGTTCGCCGTGGTGGCGGCCGGCGCGGGGCCCTTGTTGCCATCGCTTCCCGAGGCGGGGGCGTCCGTCTTGGTGGTCGATTCCTTGGGCGTTGGCTCCGAGCCCGATGACCCGCCGGCGGAGTCGTCCGGCTTCTTGGCCGGGCCTTTGCTGCCGACGGCGGCCGTTCTCGAGTCGGTCTTGTAGAACCCGCTGCCCTTGAGGACGATGCCGACGGCCCCGTAGACCTTGCGGAGCGTCCCCCCGCACTCGGGGCACTCGGTCAGCGGGTCTTCCGTGAAGCTCTGGACGGCTTCGAGCCGGTGCCCGCACGCCGTGCACGCGTATTCATAGGTCGGCAAAGGAATCCTCCGTTGGCACTCGATGCCTGAGACTGCCAAGTTTACCCGGCGGACCGACCGGGCGGCGTCGGCAGTCGTCCCAGGTCGTAGACTGCTGTGTCGTGTCCGACCGCATGCTGGCCAATCTCGACCCGCTGGGTGGCGCCCGCATGGTCGACGTCACACCCCGTGAGCCCACCCACCGGCGGGCCCTGGCCCGCTGCCGGGTCTCGATGCTGCCCGAAACGACGACCAAGGTGGCCAACAACGCCATCACCAAGGGCGACGTGCTGGCCGCGGCCAGGATCGCGGGGATTCAGGCGGCCAAGCGCACGGCCGAGCTGATCCCGATGTGCCACCCGGTCCTGGTGGGCTCCATCGGCGTGAACTTCTCCATCGGGGACGATTACGTCGAGGTGGAGGCCCAGGTCGAGACCGTGGACCGCACAGGTGTCGAGATGGAGGCGATGACGGCCTGCGCCGTGGCGGCGCTCACGGTCTACGACATGTGCAAGTCGTCGGACCGCACCATGACCGTCGAGCACCTGGCGCTGTGGGAGAAGTCAGGCGGGCGCTCCGGCCCGTGGCGACGATCGGCGTGATCCACCGCTAAGAGCGTCTCGTCGGGCTCGGCGCGGCCGGCCCGCCGTTCCGGAGGCTGGTCTACATTCGGCAACGGTGACGACCGCGACCCGCCTGGATGGACCATCCGACGTCGGCAAGGGCGTCGTGGGCTCCATCACGTCTGTCGTCGGGCGGATCGGCGGGCGCAACGCCGTCATCGCCCGGTCGCTCGGCACCATGCGCCGTGGTGCCATCACCCATGCCGACGGCGTGAGGCTCGCCGAGGCGGCGGACCAGGCACGTCACCTCGGTATCCCGTTCGTCTTCTTCGTGGCCTCCAGCGGGGCCGACGTCCTCGACGGCGTCGCCTCGCTGCACGGGTGGGGTCGGGCGGCTGCCGCGATCTCCCGCTGTTCGGGGCAGGTGCCGGTGATCGCGGCGGCGACCGGTCCCGTCGTCTCCGGGCCCGCCCTCCTGCTCGGGCTGGCCGATCTCGTCGTGATGAGCTCCGAAGCGGTGGCCTTCGTGTCGGGACCGCAGATGGTGGCGGAGTTCACCGGGATTCAGATCGGGATCAACGAGTTGGGAGGGACCGCGACCCACGCCACGTCGAGCGGGCTGTGCGCGGTGGAGTCGGACGACGTGGACGGGGCCGTGGCCGAGTTGCTCGAGTACCTGCCGTCGAACACCGACGAGGTCCCGCCGTTGGCGGCCGTCAGCGACTCGGTGCTGCGCCCGACGCCCGAACTGCGCAACGTCATCCCGGACCGCAAGGCCGCCACCTACGACGCCCGCGACGTGGTCCGCTCCCTGTGCGACGACGGTGAGTTCCGGGAGCTCTGCCCCAGGTGGGCGGGGCAGATCGTGACTGCGTTCGCCCGGCTGGGCGGCATGCCGGTCGGGTTCGTGGCCAACCAACCCCGCATCCTGGCAGGCACCCTCGACATCGCCGCGTCGCAGAAGGCCGCTCGCTTCGTGCGGCTCTGCGACGCCTTCAACCTGCCCATCGTGAGCCTGGTGGACACGCCCGGCTTCCTCCCGGGCAAGGATCTCGAGTGGCGCGGCATGATCCGGCACGGGGCCGAGCTGGCCTTCGCCTACGCGCAGGCGACGGTGCCCCGCCTGTGCCTCATCGTCCGCAAGGCGTTCGGCGGCGCCTACATCGTCATGGACTCCCGCGGGATCGGCAACGACGTGTGCCTGGCCTGGCCGGGGGCCGAGGTGGCCGTCATGGGGGCCTCCGGCGCGGTGCAGATCCTGTACAGGGGTCTCGAGCCGGCGGCGCGGGCCGAGCGCGAGCTCTCCTACGAGGAGGCGTACCTCAATCCCTGGCCGGCTTCGGAGCGGGGGTTGGTGGACGAGGTGATCGACCCGGCGGACAGCCGGATCGTCCTGTGCTCGGTGCTGCGCCAGCTCTGCACGAAGCGCGAGCTGGTGGTAGGCCGGAAGCACGATGCCGGTCCGCAATAGGGGTGCAGTAGGGAGAATACAGATTGTCACCAATTCGTAACAAGGCTGAGGTGGATTCGTCGCCGAACCCGGTAAAGGATCGGTCATGATCAGCGATGTGGTCCCCCCCACAGATGACTCCCTGTTCGTGCTCGAGTCATGCCACAGCACGTGGATCTTCGACACGGACCGGATGCGCTTCCGGCGCGTCCTCAAGGGTCTGGCCCTCGACGTCCATGCCGCCACCACGGCCTGGCGGGCGTATTACGGGCTCGAGATCGACCCGATCTCCGAGTCGTTCGTCGTCCTCCTCAACCCGGAAGGCACCCGACTGCTGCGTTCGTGGCGCCACGTCGAGCACTGCCCGCAGTGTGGCGGAAACCAGACCGCGGAGCTCTCACTGGACGAGTTGAGGGGCGCGTCGCTGGCCTGAGCCGGCCGGGCCCGCTTGCGACAAGCGGATCACGTGGACGGCGGAGAGCAGCAGTAGGGTGAGGAGCGCGGCCGCGACCAGCACGATCGAGACCGTCGGCGCGCGGGACATCGCACGTCTCGGCGAGCTCGTCCGCAGCCCGTGCTGCGTCGCACGCCCTCTGCCGGCGGCCTCCATCGACTCGCCGTCGTCGGTGGGGAGCACGAAGCGGTGCGGGCGGCGCCCACGCTCCACCACGAGGATCACGATGCCGTCCCGCCCGTCGGGGAGGACGGAGCGCTCCGCGAGTGACAACTCCTCCAGCTGGGTCCAGCTGGAGCCCCAGACCGTCCCACCGTCGGACGGGTCGAGCGCCATCCCCGTCGCGCCGAAGGTGAGGGTGAGGTGGGGGACGGCGATCTGCCCCTCACGCCCATCCGCGAGCGGGTAGACGCCGAGCACGGTCCACGCCTCTTCATACGAGTCGAGGACGCGACTTCCCGACGCCGCCAGGCCGGCGTTGGCGCGTCCTCGTCAGCGGCTGAACCCGGTGTACGCCTGGCCGCGTTCAGCGCGGCGCGGGCGGACCGGGCCAACCCTGGCGCCGCTGGCGACGGTCGGCCCGCTCGATCTCGCGTTCCACGTCGGACCACATCAGCGGCTCGGTGTCCTCGCCCGTGGTCTCGGCCGTCTGGGCGCGCGTCATGATCACGAAGGCAACCGTCCACAACACGGCGATCGTGCTCAGCTTGGCCAGGAAACCGGCCAGCTGCTGGTCGAGCAGAGGCGACAGGCCCACCACGGTGCCGGGGTGGGTGAAGGTCGGGTAGAGGGAGTGGCGGGCGAAGATCCACACGATGGAGAGGAAGCTGGGCACGATCGACTGGACGATGAGGTAGCCACCCCGCCCCAGGGCGGACAGCCGCGGTGCCCCCGGCAGCTCGGTCAGCACGGGAGCCCACAGGACGAAGCCGGAGGCCAGCACCATGAGCTCTATGAGCACCCGGGCCACGTCGGAACGCGCCGCCAGGCTCACCGCTCCGGTCGTGAGGGTGGCGACCGCCACGACGGTGACGATGGCCACCGCGGGCACGGGCCGGACCGCGACGCGTAGCACGGCGTCGACGGCCGGGGGCCGGGTCAGTCGTGCGATGACCGCTCGCGGGGTCCCGAGCACCAGGAGCGGCGGCACCGCGAGGGTCAACAGCAGCCGCTGGAGCACCAGGGCCATCAGGAGCCAATGGGCGGCCAGGTCGCCCAGCGGCCATGTCACGGCAGCGACCAGCACGACCACGCCGCACAGGAACAGCGCCCTCTGCCGCCCGCTGGCCGCACAACCCTGCTGGCGGGTCGCCCATGCGTACAGCGCCACGAGAGCCGGGAGGGCGAGCAGCCACAGGAGGTGGAGGTGCCAGCCGAAGGGCTGCGCCGCGGCGGTCACGCCGCAGCCACCGCCGTAGGCTCTGGGCGATGGAGGCGCCCACGAAGCTCGACCGGCTGGAACGCGTCACGGACCTCGTGCTCGTGCTGCTCGACACCCAGCAGCCCCTGACGCTCGATGCGATCGCACATCAGGTCCCGGGGTACCCCTCGGAGCACTCGGCGCGGCGCCAGGCCTTCGAACGGGACAAGAGGCTGTTGCGCGACGAGGGCATCCCGGTCCTGACGCAACGGCTGCCGGGCCACGAGCAGTACGGGTACCAGATCGACCGTGAGTCGTTCTATCTGCCCGAACTGGACCTCGAGCCCGACGAGCAGGTCGCCCTCCACCTCGCCGTCGCCGGCGTCCACCTTGGGGATCCTAGTGGGCGTGATGCGCTCCTCAAGCTGGGCGCGGCGGGCCTCGGCGACGTCCGTCCCATCGCGTCGATGGTGCCGCCGGCGGCGCTCATCGAGCTCTTCGAGGCGGTGCGGACGCGGGCCACCGCGGCGTACTCCTATCGGGGCGAGACGCGCCGGGTCGCCCCGGTGGGCCTGTGGTTCCGATTCGGGCACTGGTACCTGGTGGCCTGGGACCTGGAGCGTGACGCCGTGCGCACGTTCCGGGTGGACCGGATCGAGGGCGAGGTGTCGCGCGGCGAGGCCGCAAGCGCGGAGGTGCCCGAGGACGTGGACGTGGAGGCGGCCCTGCCCGACGAGCCGTGGGAGGCGGACGGGAAGGACCGGATCGAAATGAGGATCCGGGTCGACGCGCTGGAGGCCCGAAGGGTGGCCGATGAGGTCGGCCAGGACAAGGTGGCGCACCACCTCGAAGACGGGTCGGTCGAGCTCGTGCTCGGGGTCTCCTCGTTCGTCGCCATCCGCTCGTGGGTGCTCGGCCTCTTCGACCACGCGACGGTCACCGAGCCGCCCGCCTTTCGGGACGAACTTGTCGCGTGGCTCACGGCGCTCGCGGCCCCGGCCCCTCCGCTCCCGCCCGACGTCCACCTGCCCGTGTCGGTGCCGGTGAGCGGCGAGGGAGCCGCCGACGGGGCGGCCGCTCCGGTGCGCGCCGCGCCGGGGGCCGAGACCAGCCGGCGATTGCGCCGGCTGCTGGCTGTCGTCGGATGGCTGGCCCAGGTCGGTGAGGCCCCCATCGCCGACGCGGCGCGCCGCTTCGGCATGAGCGAGAAGGAACTGGTGGCCGAGCTCGAGCTGGCGGCCTGCTGCGGCACGCCGCCCTACACGCCGGACACCCTCATGGAGATAGAGGTGTCCGAGCACTCGGTGCGGGCGTTCCTGCCCCCGGAGTACGCGCGTCCACGCCGCCTCACGCCGGCCGAGGGTTTCGCGGTCGCCGCGTCGGCCCGGCTGCTCCTCGCCGTGCCGGGTTCGGACGACGATGCCCTCCGTCGGGCCCTGGCGAAGCTCGACGCGGCGCTCGGATCCCGCGAGGCGGTAGGGCTCGACGTCGACACCCCGGAGCACCTGGCCGCGGTGCGGGAGGCGGTCGACCAGGGCAGGGCCCTGGAGATCGAGTACCACTCGGGCTCGCGGGACGAGCTCACGACCCGCACCGTGGAGCCGGTCCAGGTCGTCACCATCGACGGCCACTGGTATCTCGATGCGTACTGCCACCGGGCCGGGGACACGAGGAGGTTCCGGGTGGACCGCATCGGCGCCGTCCGCGTGCTCGACCACCTCGCCGAGCCGGCGGTGGCTCCGGCCCGGCCTATGGAGGAGATGTTCGTGCCGGGCCCCGGAGCGCTCGAGGTCCACGTGCACCTCGGGCCGGGCGCGCAATGGGTGCCGGAATCGGTTCCCGTGCGTGCCGTCGCGCACGACGAGGACGGGGCCGTGACCGACGTCGTGCTCGACGTCTCCGGCATGGCCTGGTTCGAGCGGCTGCTCTTGCAGCTCGGCCCGGCCGCCCGCGTCGTCAGCCCACCGGAGCTCACCGGGCTGGCCGCGGCTGCGGCCCGCCGGGTGCTGGCGCGCTACGGGGCCTGAGGGAGAGCGGGCCTCGCCCGTTCCCGTTAGCGTCTGGTCATGACCGACATGAGCGACTTCAACCGCGGCATCATCGAGGAGTTCCGGGCCAACCACGGGGTGGTCGGTGGCCAATTCGAAGGTGCCACGCTGGTGCTGCTGACCACGACCGGGGCCCGCACGGCGCAGACGCGGGTGAACCCACTGGCGACCCTCGTGGAGGGCGACACGCTCTACGTGTTCGCCTCCAAGGCGGGAGCGCCCACCAACCCGGACTGGTACCACAACGTGCTCGCTCATCCCGAGGTCCAGGTCGAGTTCGGCGACGACCGCTTCGACGCCGTCGCCAGCCCGGTGACCGGGCCCGAGCGGGACCGGCTCTACGCCGCACAGGTGGAGCGGATGCCGGGTTTCGGCGATTACGAGAAGGCCACCGAGCGGGTCATCCCGGTCGTGGAGCTGCGCCGCAGAGCCTGAGCTCCGGCCGACCGTTCACCCCCGTCGGATCGTGGGGGTGAGAGGAGGCGGATGCTCGGGATCCACGGCGTGGGGAGGGCCGGGGCGGACTACTACCTGTCCGACCCCGCCCGTGAGCTCCCGGCACCGATGCCGGGCCGTTGGACGGGCGGGGCCGCCGCCGCGCTCGGTCTGGAGGGAGAGCTCCGCCCCGGGGACTTCCGGAGGGTTCTCCAGGGACGGCACCCGCAGACCGGGCAGCCGATGGGATCGGGGCGCACCAGCACGGCGGCGTTCGACCTGACGTTCAGCGCGCCGAAGTCGGTGAGCGTGCTCTTCGCTCTCGGTGGGGAGGAAGCCGCACGGTGTCTCGCCGACACCCATGCCGCCGCGGTGGCGGGGGCGCTGCGCTACCTGGAGCAACACGGGGTCACGGCAGGCAGGCGGTCGGGGCTCGAGCGGATCGTGGTCCCGACCACGGGGATGATCGCCGGGCAGTTCACCCACGGGGTCAATCGCAACGGCGACCCCCACCTGCACAGCCACGTCGTGATGGCGAACCTCGTCCACGGGGTGGACGGCCGGTGGAGCGCCTGCGACCGGCGCGGGATCGAGGCCCACGGCCGGGCGGCGTCGGGGGTCTACGCCGCCCACCTGCGAGCGGGCCTCACGTCGTCGCTGGGCGTGCGTTGGGACGGAGCGCCCGGCCGTCCGCCCGAGATCGTGGGCGTGGCGCCGGAGTTGCTCGGCGAGTTCTCCTCGCGCGCCGCCGACATTCGCCGTCGCATGCACGAGGTGGGCGCGCACTCGGCGCGGGCCGGTCGGGTGGCATGGGTGGCCACCCGCCCGGCCGTGAAGCCCGGGACCCCCTATGCCGAGCTCGCTCCGGAGTGGAGGCGGCGCGCCCGCGCCGCCGGATGGGCCACGGGTCTCGGATTGGCCCCGGCACGCCCACCACCCTCGCCGCGCCTGCTCGACGAGCACCACTTCGCCGGCGTGATCTCGCTCACTCCCCACGGCGGCGCCCGGCGGCGCGACGTGGTGGTCGCGTTCGCCGCCGCGGCACGACAGGGCATCGAGGCAGCCCCTCTCGGGAACCTCGTCGACCACTGGGCGCCAACCGCGTCCGTTGGCGTGGCCGAGCCGCTCCTTCGCCGCCGCGACGTCGTGCCGGCGAACCACCTGCTGCGTGCGCTCGGCCCCCGTCCGCTCGACCCGGCGGGCCACGCGCTGTGGGCCGGCGCCGCGAGGGTGCTCGATGCCTACCGTGACCGCTGGGGCCAGGATCGCACCACCGCGACACTCGGCGTCGCGGGGTCGACGGCGGGCCTGTCGTCGTTGCCGCCCGCCCGCCTGGCCGATCACATCCGCACGGCGCGGCATCTCGAGACGGTACGGTCCCGGCTCCGTCTGGGCGAACCCGCCGAGGTCGACCTCGGCCTCGGGCGCTGAGTCATCGCGCCCGGGGCGGGGCGTCACCGCGTGCCGGCTGACGACCGGATCCCACCAGCTCTCGCCATGGCGAGTGCTCGTGTGCGGGGGTCAGCCTGACCTGTTCCACCTCCTTGTGCGGGCCGAGGACGAGGGCGCGGCCCGGTGCTCCCCGCGCCACGGCGTCGACGGGGAGCCGGGTCTCCCGGCCCGAGCCCACCGAGACGGAGGGCCGAAGGCGTCCCCACCGGTCGACGGCACGGCTGACCGTCGTGGCCTCCACCTCGCGATCGCCCGCCAGGGCGCTGATGTCGCGCAGGGTCGACGTGTCCGCGATCCCTCGCAGGACGACGGTGGTCCCGAACAGCGAGAGGAACCCGTCGGCCGCCTGCCCCCAGCGCCCTCGTGCCTGGGAGAGGTCCTGAAGGCAGGCGAGGACCAGGAGTCCCTGGCCGGCACCCTCGCTGACCATGGCGGGGAGGTCGGGAATGGGCGCAATGTTGGCCACCTCGTCGAGTGCGAGGAGGGTGGGAGGCCCGCCGAGCCCGTCGCGGGCGCGGACATAGGCGGCGTCGCGCACGTCGCCGATGGTGCCCACCACGAGCGGGGCGAACTGGCGCTGTTGCCGCCCCGTCGAGCAGATGTAGAGCGTGTGCGGCCCTCCGCAGAACTCGTCGAGGTCGAGTGGCGGCAGGCGCGTCGACGCCAGGGCACCTTCGGTGCGATACGCGGCCAGCACACCCGATGTCGTCGACCAGATGCCGGACTGCTCCCTGGGGTCGGTGGCCACGATCCCACCGAGCAGATTGGTCGCCGGCGTGTCCTCCCCGGCGCCTGAGGCGAGGATTTCGAGCGCCGCGGCTCCGTCGTGCCGGTCGATCCACCTCAGGACGTCCCCCATCGTGAGTTGCTCCCGAGCGGCGGCATGGAGGAGGGTCGAGAGGAGCGCTCCTGCACGTTCCGTCCAGTGGTGCTCGCCGACGCGTGACCCGTTGACGCGGCTGGCACCGACCATGGCATCGGCCGTCACGACGGCCGCATCCCAACTCGAGGCGGTCGTCAGTGGCGACCAGCCAACGCGTTCGACGCCGCGCGGACAGGCCACTTCACCGCTCGGGTCGTAGAGGAACGCCCACCCGTCGCCGCGGCGCGACGACGCGGTGGCACGCATGACATCGGGCTTCGTCGAGGTCGAGACGACCGGACCCTGCGACAGCAAGATATTGGGGATGACCAGGGACGATGTCTTCCCGGACCGTGGCGGCCCGAGGACCAGCGTCGAGCGCTCCGCGCCGGCCCACACCCAGCCGCAGGCGCCGCTCCCAACATAGATGCTGTGGCGCGCGTGACGGTGGACCTCTCGAAGTGCGGTGGTCGAAATCAGGCACGGATCCGCCGCATCGACATGCGCATCAGCATCGCGTTCCATGCATGTCATGTTTACGTTGGGGAACAGAGAATTCCAGAGGACATATCGGCCAATGTCGCGACAACTGAAGCGCAAACACGTCGCGCGGGCGCAGCATGAGCCTCAATTGTGTGTGCCGCTCGTCGTGAATCAGAGGTCACTGACGAACACAAAATGACCGCGCAAATAAAGAATGCTTGACCTGAGCACGTTCATAACAGAAGAATGTGTGTACCCGAGGTGTGAGGGAGGGTTGACATGTGCTGCGACACAACGACGTGGAGCGCGCAAACGAAAGCTGTCGGTTCGCTTTCGTGCGCGCCCAGCGCCGTGCAGCGCGGTGTCGGCTCGACGCCACGACTCGGGCAACCAAGTCGGTACGGCGTGAGGTGGTGGTGTCCATGACATCACCGCACATGCGTCGTCCGTCGCAAGTGAATCCGGTGCGGCAGTGCGCACGGCGTGGGGCAGTCGACCCCGGCGTGGCGCAGGCTTCACCTCTATTCAGTGACCATGCTCCTAGGGAGGTGCACCTGTGGCAGTAGCCGCAAAGAGAAGGGCCCCAGCCAGAAAGGCAGCTAAGAAGCGGGCCCCGGCAAAGAAGGCAGTTAAGCGCGCACCGGCCAAGAAGGCCGTCAAGCGGTCTCCGGCAAAGAAGGCCGTCAAGCGGGCTCCGGCTCGCAAGGCGACCAAGAAGCGGGCTCCGGCGAAGAAGGCCGTCAAGCGGGCTCCGGCCCGCAAGGCGACCAAGAAGCGCGCTCCTGCGAAGAAGGCCGTCAAGCGGGCTCCGGCCCGCAAGGCCGTCAAGAAGCGTGCGCCTGCGAAGAAGGCAGCCAAGCGGGCTCCGGCTCGCAAGGCCGTCAAGAAGCGCGCGCCGGCCAAGAAGGCGGCGCGTCGTGCGCCCGCCCGCAAGGCGGCAAAGCGCCGTTAGGCGAAGCGTTCCATTCGGAACACGTGAGACCGGGGGCCTACGGGCCCCCGGTTCCGCGCCCGGGCTCCGGTCAGGGGCGCTCGCCGAGCTCAGCGACGTCGGCCGGCCAGTCGACGTCGTAGGCGAGGTCCGGGTGACGCAGGACGCGCACACCGAGGCCGAGGCGGGTCGCTTCCGCCCGGTGCGCCCGGAAGGACCCGGGGCCGTACGTGAAGCGGAAGTCGCTCGCGGCGGGCAGCCGCAGCACGTTGGTGCCGTCGTCGCGGCGGTCGGGAACGAGAGTGACCCCGTCGAAGCGCGGTAAGGCACCCAGCCCACGGGCCCGCGGCAGGTCGCCGTGGGCCACCGTCACCCACACCGTCCCGGCACGGGCCAGGCGGTCGACCCCGGCGCGCACCGCGCCGTTCAGCCCCTGCCCGGGCTCCCACATGACGGATGCGCCGAGGTCCGACGCCCACTGGGCGACGTCCTCGTCGTCGCACACGACAGCGACGGGCAGTGGCGCACAGGCGGACACGACGTGGGTGGCCATGGCACGGACGAGCCGGACCCGATCGGGGCCGGCCAGGGCGGAGCCGAGCCGGCGTTTGGCCTGGTGGAACGCCTTGACGGGGACGAGCACGACCTCGCGGCCCAGCCGGTCGTCGGGGGGAGCCGCCGAGTTCCGCGCTCCCGGCATGGCCGCCTTCGACACCGGGCCAGTGTACGGGTGAACGCAGAAGGCGCCCCGGGGTCGCCGTAGTGTCTTGTCAATGAGCGAGCGGGTGGCGGTCGTGGGGGCCGGGTCGTGGGGGACTGCCGTGGCCACGATCGTGGGGGCGTCCCATCCCGCGTCGCTCTGGGTGCGCTCGCCCGAGCTCGCCGCCACCATGCGGGAGACCCGGGAGAACGGGAAGTACCTGCCGGGCATCAGAATCCCCGACGGGCTGATGGTGACGTCGTCGCTCGAGGAGGCCGTCGAGGGCGCGGGCATCGTCTTCATGGCCGTGCCGTCGCACGGGTTCCGAGCCGTCCTCGGCGGCGTGCAGCCGGTGGCCGATGGGGTGGAAGCCGTCGTGAGCCTGGCCAAGGGAATTGAGATCGGCACGAATCTGCGGATGTCACAGGTCGTGGCGGAGCTCCTCCCGGGTGTCGCCGCCGGCGTCCTGACCGGGCCGAACCTGGCCCGGGAGGTGGCCCAGGGCCACCCCGCGGCCTGCGTGATCGCGCTCCCCGACGAGGATCTGGCGCGCCGCGTGCAGGCGCTCGTCCACACGCGCACCTTCCGCGCCTACACCGGGACCGACGTCGTCGGCTGTGAGGTGGCGGGTGCCACGAAGAACGTGATGGCCATCGCGGCCGGCATGGGCGACGGGCTCGGCCTGGGCGACAACTCCCGGGCCGTGCTCATCACCCGCGGCCTCGCCGAGCTCGGCCGCCTGGGCGTGACCCTGGGCGGGAAGGTGCTGACCTTCGGGGGCCTGGCCGGGGTCGGGGACCTGGTGGCGACGTGCGCCAGCCCCAAGAGCCGGAATCGCATGGTGGGCTTCGCCCTGGGCGAGGGACGGACGCTCGACGACATCGTGAGCGGCATGCACATGGTGGCCGAGGGGATCAAGAGCGCCGGGCCGCTGGTCGGGCTGGCTCGCTCCCACGGTGTCGAGATGCCCATCGCGGAGCAGGTCGAGGCCATCGTCGAGGGGCGGTGCTCGCCCTCCGATGCGGTGATGAACCTGATGGCCCGCCCGTCGCGACCCGAGTGGGACGAGGCGCTGCTCCGGGGACTGCCGGGGTGAGCGGGCTGTTCCACACCTACGAGGGTCTTCCCGACACCGACGACGCGGACCGGCGCGAGGTCGCGCTGGACCACGTCAAGGAGATCCTGCTGATGCACGGGGCCACCGAGGAGGAGATCGACCGCGCGGTGGCGGACGGGGTGATCGACCTCTTCGTGGCGGAGCGCATGCTGGTCCCGTCCCGGCGGCGCTACACGCGGCCCGAGGTCGCCGAGCTGACCGGTGTCGACGTCGACAAGCTGGAGCGTTTCTGGCGCGCCCTCGGCTTCGCCGGCGTGGACGACGACGACCGCGCCCTGACCGACCTCGACCTCGAGGCGGTCCGCATCTTCCAGGGAATGCAGGCGCTCGGCGCCACGCAGACCGACACGGCGCTGCAGATGGCGCGCGTCATCGGCTCCTCCATGGCCCGGATCGCCGAGGCGGAGCTGGTGCCCGGCAACATGATCAGCCTCGAGGTGGACCCGGTGATGTCCGCCGAGGCCTTCGCCAGCATCGCCGACGAGACCATCCCGGCCATGGCCAAGCTCCTGGAGTTCGTCTGGCGGCGCCAGGTGGCGGCCGGGATTCAGCGCAGCATGATGTTGCGCAGCCATGGCCTGGCGCCCGGCCAGAGCCCGGTCCTGGCCGTGGGCTTCGCCGACATGGTCGGGTTCACCCTGCTCAGCCAGCATCTGAGCGACGAGGAGCTCGCCGCCGTCGTGCGCCGCTTCGAGGAGATCTCCCACGACATCGTCACGGCCGCCCGGGGCCGGGTGGTCAAGATGATCGGCGACGAGGTCATGTTCGTGGTCGATCACGTCGCCGACGCGGCGCGCATCGGCCTCGACCTGGCCGATGCCTATGCCGACGACGACCTCCTGTCCGACGTGCGGGTGGGGCTGGCCTGCGGTCCCGTGCTCCAGCGCGACGGGGACTACTTCGGGCCCACCGTCAACCTGGCCCACCGGATCGTCAACATCGGCAATCCCGGCACGGTCCTCATGTCGGACGAGTTCCATGCCGCGCTGACGGACGAGGCGCCCGACGAGTTCACCGCCAAGCCGCTCCGGCCCCGGTTGCTCAAGGACCTCGGCCGTGTGCAGCTGTGGTGGTGCGGCCGGCCCGGCCAGGAGGCCGATGGCACCGGTGCCGCCGCCGACCGCCGGCGCAACGTGCGCTGGGAGAGGCTCTCGGAGGTCCTGCGGGACCTCGAGGAGCTGCGCGGCGTCGGTGAGCGGCTGCTCAGCTCCAACCGCGCCGCCGACTCAGTCGTCGTGGAGCCTGGCGGTGGCGATGCCGAAGGCGCGTAGCTCGAACGAGCCCTCGAACGGCTCCAGGGGGTAGCCCCGCAGGTCGACCAGCCAGCCGGAGCGCCCCGGGAACGAGACCACCGTGGCCTGCGCGGTCGGGTTGTAGACCCGTGCCTCGAGCACTCCGGCCACCCGGTGCAGCGCGCTCACCTCGGCGCCGTGGACGGCCAGCTCGCTCCCCGAGGCCGGGCGGGTGCCGCCGCCCAGGCTCTGGACGGTCTCGAGCGGCAGCAGCACGTCGTCGGCCAGCGCGTACGGGTCGGTGCAATCGAGCGCCAGGGCGTAGCGCAGGGACACGCGCTTGCCGCGCATCTGCAGCCCCTCCACGGCCGTGAGGGGGCCCGCCGGGAAGGGCCGGTACGTCATGCCGAGGCGGGACAGCATGCCGGTCGAGCGCAGGACGGTGAGCGCCAGGGAGTGGGCGGCGTCGCCGTCGATGTCGACGAGCTCGTACTCGCATACGCCCTCGTGGGCGACGGTCAGGCCACCGGCCGTCACGAAGCGGTTGGACGGTGCGGTCGGGAGCCCGAACTCGTCGGACCTGCCTTCGGCGGTCAGCCCGCGCGTCACGATGGTGAAGGGACTCTCCGCGTCGGACTGGCGCGCCGGGGCGGGCAGGGGCAGGTGCACCCTGAGCCGGTGGTCCCCGCTCGGGTTGACGAAGGACGTGGTGACCCGCACCACGGGGTCGTCCGCCCGCAGCTCCACGTCGGTGTCGACGGCGACCCGCTGCTCTCCCACGCGCTGCTGTGACGAGCCCTCGACGTGGTCCGGCCAGACATAGGTGGTGGTGATACGGGCCCGCGCCCGAACCGGGCCACGCTCGTCGACCCGCACGGTGACGGACTCCGGCGTGTCGACGACCGAGTCCTGCTGCGGCGGCGAGTAGTTGTAGGAGTCGCCCAGGTCACCGTCGTCGACGAGCCGGCCGTACCCGCCGATGCCGTTGAGGGAGAAGGTCCCTCCGGCCGGGTCGATCTCAACCCGCACCAGGCCGTTGGCGAGTACGACCGATTCCTCGGGTTCGCTCACCTCGACGGGGTGCTCCAGCTCCGCCGGCTCGAAGGCGCTCCATCCGTACCCCGCCACCTCGGCGGTGCGGGCGACGATCTTCCTGGTCGACGGCTGCTCCATGGCGACGCGCACCATGACGTCGGGGTTGGCCCCGAGCCTGGTGTAGAGGTCCTGCTTGGCCTCCGCGATGGGGACGTTCAGCCGCTCCTCGGTGCCGACGGCGAGCGTGACGTCGATGCCCTCGTCGGTGTCCTCGATCCTGATCTCGTGCACCCAGGCGTCGTCGTCGATCTTGGGTCCCTGCAGCATGCCGAGAATCGTGCGCACCGTGCTGGCGTCGAGCACCATCGACCCAGGGAGGCCCGAGCGCTCCGAGAGCACCTGGACCTGGGCCGGCGCGGGTCCGTCGGCGGGAACGACCAGCTCGACGACGCCCGACCGGGCGCGCGGCGACGCGTTGAGCACGGAGATGCCGGGATCGGCCATGGAGATCGCGAAGGCCTTGACCGCCCGGTCGGCCAGCCCCGCGGCGATGGCCCGGGCCTCGGCGTAGCGGTGCAGGACCGCGTCGACCACGTCGTCCACCGAGCAGGCGCAGATGGAGTCGTGGGCGGAGTTGCGCACCATCTCCCGCCAGGCCAACTCCAGCAGGCGCGAGGGGTACCTCGCCGGTGGTTCGAACAGCGCGGCCAGTGGCTCGGCCCGTCGCTCCAGCTCCCGCTCGGCCAGCGCTCCCTGGCGCTTGACGTCGACGCGGTTCGAGGTGACGCCCATGAGCATGTTGGCCCGGAAGCCCGAGCGCAGTTCGCCCCGGACGGTGGTCAGGCCGTCGGTGCCCCCGCGGGAGAGGTACTCGGGCAGTGACGTGACCTCGAAGCGGAAGTCGTCCTGCAGGTCGTTCGCCTCGGCGACCACGCGCCCGAGCTGCGGCTGGGGCATCAGGTGGTCGGACCCGTTCATGCAGAGAAGGTCACCGGTGATGAGGTCGGCGACCTCGTTGAGGTGATCCGCCGTCCGGCGCACCAGCGCCTTGGCGTCGTCGGGGAGCGCGGCGCCGTTGCTGTAGCCGACGGGCAGGTACTCGGCCCGCACGGCCGACCCGTCCGGTGCCTCCCAGACGAACGCGTTCTGGGTCACCTGTGACGGCACGCCACGCCAGACGACGGCGTCGTCGAAGCCGGCGAGGCGCAGGATCTGGGGCATCTGCGCAATGTGGCCGAACATGTCGGGCAGGTAGCCGACGTCCATGGCGCCCCCGAACGCCGCGCCACGCTCGATTCCCATCTGCAGGTTGCGCACGATGGTCTCGCCCGAGGCCAGGAACTCGTCCATGAGGATGTACCACGGGCCCATGCTCAGGCGACCCGCCGCAGCGAGCGCCCGCAGCCGTTCCTCGGCCTCGGGACGCACCTCGAGGTAGTCGTCGACGACGGCCATCTGCCCGTCGAGCATGAAGTGGGGGTAGCTGGCGTCCTGCTCCAGGAGGGGGAGCAGGGTGTCGATCAGCTCGACGAGGGCGAGGCGGAAGTCCTGGTAGGACTTGTACCATTCCCGGTCCCAGTGCGTGTGCGGAACGATGACAATCCGGCGAGCGGTCATGACCGCCAGACTATGACCTCCGGTCACCTCCGGTGAGAGCGTTCGTGCCTCCGGGCCGCTGGCCCACCCGGGATTCCCTGGCGCCCGGGCGCACCCTGCCCGAGGTCTGGCAGCGGCTGTGGGCCGACCGGCCCCACGCACCCGTGCTGGTCGAGGGGTCGCGACGGGGCGGGGTCGTCGACGGCGCCGCGCTGGACCGGCGCACGGCGCGGATGGTCGCCGTCCTGGCCGAGCGCGGCGTCGGCCCGGGCGACCGGGTCCTGTGGCGGGCCGGGGCCACCATCGAGTCCGTCGAGGCGCTCCTCGCCGTACTGCGCGCCGGCGCCGTGCTCGTGCCCGTGAGCCCGTCGGCCCGATCCCCCGAGGTGGCCCACGTCGTGCGCGACGCCGCTCCGGCGCTGGCCCTCTCGGGCGAGCCGGATCCCGGTGACCTCTTCGGCCCCGGCCTCACCGTGCTGGGCGTCGACCAGCTGGCCGCCGAGGCCGAGCACGCCCGGACCGGCACCGACCGGCCGCTGGGCCCGGGCGACGATGCCCTGATCGTCTACACCTCGGGCACCACCGGGAAGCCCAAGGGCGCGGTCCACACCCATGCCTCCCTCCTGGCCGGGATCGCTGCGCTGCACTCGGCGTGGGCCTGGACGGCCGAGGACCGCCTGGTCCTGAGCCTGCCGCTCTACCACGTCCACGGGCTCTGCGCGGGGCTGTTCGGGACCCTGGCCGCGGGCGCGTCCGCCGCCGTCTTCGACCGCTTCGACCCCGTGGCCGTGCTGGACGCCGCGCCGCACTGCACCATGTTCTTCGGCGTCCCCACGATGTACCACCGGCTCGCGGCGTCGGGCCGGGCCCGTGAGCTGGCCGCGCTGCGCCTGTGCGTCTCGGGCTCCGCGCCCCTGCCGGCCGACCTGTGGCACCGGCTGGCCGGCGGGGGTGTCGCCGTCCTGGAGCGCTACGGCATGACCGAGACGCTGCTGACCCTGTCCAACCCGCTGGCGGGCGAGCGGCGCCCGGGTTCGGTCGGGGTGCCCCTGCCGGGTGTCGAGGCCGCTGTCGAGGATCCCGACGAACAGGGCGTGGGCGAGTTGCTCGTGCGCGGCCCGTCGCTGTGCCGCGGCTACTGGGGCCGCCAACCGCCGGCGGGCGAGTGGTTCGCCACGGGTGATCTCGTGTCGGTGGCCGACGACGGGTACGTCACGATCCGCGGACGCCGCACGGAAATGATCATCTCGGGCGGCCACAACGTGTATCCGGCCGAGGTCGAGGCGGTCCTGTCCCGCCATCCCGGGGTGGCCGAGGTGGCCGTGGTCGGGGTGCCCTCGGCGGAGTGGGGCGAGACCGTGGTGGCCTACGTCGTCGGTGACCCCGACCTGGCCTCGCTCGACGAGCTGGCTGCCACCGAGCTGGCCCCGTTCAAGCGCCCCCGCGAGGTGCGGATCGTCGACGCGCTGCCCCGCAACGCGCTGGGCAAGGTCGTGCGGGGAGAGCTGCGCTGAGGGGGGCGCCGGGCCGCCCCTGCGGTAGCGTGATCGCATGGCGACGTTCCTCATGCTCTCCACGGTGGGGCCCGATGGTGCGGCCACGCTGACCGAGAACCCAGATCGACTCAAGGCCGTCAACGCCGAGGTGGAGGCGATGGGCGTCCGGGTGGTCGCCCAATGGGCGTTGCTCGGTCAGTACGACTTCTGCACCGTGCTCGACGCCCCCGACGAGACCACCATGGCGCGGGTGGCGTTGGTCCTGGGGTCCAGGGGGACCCTCAAGACGCTCACGCTCTCGGCCATTCCGATCGACGACTACATCGAAGGCGTGCTGAAGGCCGGGAAGGCCTGACGCCTCAGTGCCACCAGAACCCCTGGCGCGTCCGCTCACGGCGGACATCGTCCCGGGAGAAGAGCTCGCCGAGCGTGCTCCCGTCCGACAGCCGGCGGATGCGGTACCCGTCCTCGGTCGCCTCCGCCACCTCGAAGCCGCGCACCCACGTGCCCTGGTACCGGTTTCGCACGTCGACCTTGGTCCCGGGAGCCAAGGGCGACCGTGCGTTCACATCGGGTGCGTCCCCCCCGTCGTCGCTCACGCCCCCATGGTATGAGGTGCGCCTGAGGGTGAGCCGATGACGGTCTGCACACCGGACCTCAAGGAGGAGCGGCGCCTGCGCGCCCAGGGCTACGAGTGGGTGGCGGGCCTCGACGAGGTCGGGCGCGGTGCCTGGGCCGGTCCGGTCACCGTCGGCGTCGCCGTGGTTCGGCCCCGCGTGACGCGCCGGTCGATGCCGCCCTGGCTGCGGGACTCCAAGATGCTGAGCGAGGCCCGTCGCGAGGACATCTTCGACGCGGTGGGCACGTGGTGCCAGGCCTGGGCGGTCGGGCACGCCTCACCGGCCGAGTGCGACGAGTGGGGGATGACCGAGGCGCTGAGGGTGGCCGCCCGCCGGGCGCTCGCCGGACTGGCGCAGCCTCCCGAGGCGGTCCTGGTGGACGGCCCCGTCAACCTGCTGCGCCATCCCGACGACCCCTTCACGGGCGAGGTGCGGCCCGTCGTGGACGGTGACGCAAAATGCGCATCGGTGGCGGCGGCATCCGTCCTGGCCAAGGTGGTGCGCGACCGGCTGATGCGCCGCGAGGCGGACCACTACCCGGCCTACGACTTCGAGCGGAACAAGGGCTACCCCTCTCCGGCCCACCAGACCGCGCTGCGCGGGTACGGGCCGTCGGCGATCCACCGCCGCAGCTGGGCCTTCGTCCGGGGCCTGCCCTGGTGCGGGCAGTCCTGGAGCGCGACCCGCTCAGACGACCTGGGTCACCTCGGCGAAATGGCAGGCGACGGGGTGACCCTGCCCCCGGTCGACGAGCGCCGGCTCTTCGGTGGCGCAGATCTCCTGGGCCTTCCAGCATCGGGTCCGGAAGCGGCAGCCCGAGGGCGGTGACTGGGGGCTGGGCACGTCGCCCTCGAGCACGATGTGCTTGCGGGCCCGCTCAGCCCTGGGGTCCGGGATCGGCACGGCGGAGAGGAGCGCCTGGGTGTAGGGGTGCGCCGGGCGGTCGTAGACGTTCTTGCGGTCTCCGATCTCGACGATCTTGCCCAGGTACATGACGGCGACCCGGTCCGAGATGTGCCGGACCACCGACAGGTCGTGGGCGATGAAGAGGAACGCCACGCCCAGTTCCTTCTGCAGGTCGTCGAGCAGGTTGACGACACCCGCCTGGATCGACACGTCGAGTGCCGACACGGGCTCGTCCAGCACGAGCAGCTTGGGCTGGAGCACCAGGGCCCGGGCGATGCCCACCCTCTGGCGCTGGCCGCCCGAGAACTCGTTGGGGTAGCGGTTGGCGTGGTAGGACTCGAGCCCGACCAGCTTGAGCATCTCGGCCACGCGGCGCTGCACCGCCGAGCGGTCGCGGATGCCGTGGATGTGGAGCGGCTCGGCGATGGCCTCACCGACGGGGAGTCGCGGGTCGAGGGACGCGAACGGGTCCTGGAAGACAACCTGGATCTGCCGGCGCATGCGCCGCATGTCGCCCGAGTCGAGCTCAGTCAGCTCCGTCCCCTCGAACCTGACCGAGCCCGACGTCGGCTCTATCAGCTGGAGCACGGAGCGCCCGGTGGTGGACTTGCCGCAGCCCGACTCGCCGACGAGCCCGAGCGTCTCGCCGGGCGAGATGCTGAACGACACACCGCAGACCGCGTGCACGACCCCGACCTTGCGACGGACGAACGTGCCGCCCCGCAGGGGGAAGTGCTTGACCAGCTCGGTGACCTCGAGCAGCGGGGGTGGCCCTGCCTTCGTCGTCGTGGTCTCGCCCACCTCCGAGACGGTCATGCGACGACGTCGTCCACGACGCCATCGGAGAAGACCTTGCCATGGTCCCCCCGGCCGACTTCCACCGCGAAGTGACAGGCCGCCCGGTGTCCTCCCACTGCCGAGGTGACCGACGGCACGACGACGAGGTCCGGCTCCGTGGTGATGCAGATCTCCGTCGCCAACGGGCAGCGGGGGGCGAAGGGGCAGCCGGTGCGGTCGCCCATCATGGAGGGGGGGGAGCCGGGAATCTGGCGCAGGCGCTCGTTCCCGTCACTGTCGAGGCGGGGCAGCGAGCCGAGCAGGCCGAGCGTGTAGGGCATGGAGGGCTTGTAGAAGACGTCCTCGGCCGTGCCCGTCTCGACGGCTCGGCCGGCGTACATCACCAGCACACGGTCGGAGATGCCCGCGATGACACCCAGGTCGTGCGTGATCAGGAGGAGAGCCGCGCCGGTCTCGCTGAGTGCCGTCCTGAGCGAGTCGAGCACCTGGGCCTGCACCGTCACGTCGAGCGCCGTGGTCGGCTCGTCCGCCAGGATGACCTCGGGGTCGTTCGCCATCCCGATGGCGATGACCGCCCGCTGGCGCATGCCGCCGGAGAACTCGTGCGGGTAGTTGTCGACCCGCTCCGAGGGGTTCGGGATGCCGACCTTGGCCAGGAGCTCGACGGCGCGCGCCTTCGCCGCGTCCTTGGACATGTCCTGGTGGGCCAGAATCGCCTCGGTGATCTGCCAGCCGATCGTGTAGACGGGGTTCAGCGAGGTCATGGGGTCCTGGAAGATCATGGCGATGCCGGTGCCGCGCACCTTGGTCATCTGCTTCTCCTTCAGGCCGAGGAGCTCGCGGCCCTGGAAGCGGATGGAGCCGCGGACGTCGGCGCTCTTGGGGAGGAGTCCCATGGTCGCCAGCGCCGTCACCGACTTCCCGGAGCCCGACTCGCCCACGATGCCGAGCACCTCGCCGGGCTCCAGCGTGAAGTCCACACCGCGCACGGCATGGACGACGCCGTCCTTCGTCGGGAAGTCGACTTCCAGGCGATCGATCTGCAGGGCGGGCTCGGCCATCAGGCGCGGACCCGGCTCTTCTTGGGGTCGAAGGCCTCGCGCAGGCCGTCGCCGATAAGGAAGATGGACAGGATCAGGACGATCAGGAAGGCGACCGGGAAAACGAAGAGCCACCACTCCGTGGTGGCCGAGTCCTGGCCCTGGTCGACCAGCAGACCCAGCGAGACTGCGGGCGGCTGGACGCCCAGCCCGAGGAAGGACAGCGTCGACTCGAAGACGATGCTCAGGGCGACCGTCAGCGTGGCATTGACGATGATGGGGCCGACGGCGTTGGGCAGCATGTGCTTGACGATGATGCGCCGGTTGGTCGCGCCGAGCGCCCGTGAGGCCTCGACGAAGTCGCGCTCGCGCAGCGACAGGAAGTCCGCCCGCACGAGCCGGGCGACGTAGGTCCACGACAGGATGCCGATGATGAAGGCCAACCCGAGCCAGTTGTTCGACTCCTTGGAGAGCTTGGCCGACAGGAGGATCAGCACGGCCAGCACCGGAAGGACGAGGACCAGGTCGACGAAGCGCATGAGCAGGGTGTCGACCCAGCCGCGGTAGAAGCCGGCGATCGCGCCGACCGTCACGCCGATGAGCGTGGCCATGGCCGCCACCGTGAGGGCGATCTCAATGTCCTTCTCGACGCCCGCCATGACCTGGGCGAACATATCGTTCCCGATGGAGTTGGTGCCGAAGGGATTCGTCCACGAGGGTGGGTCGTTGAGGTTGTTCGTGATGGTGGTGTAGCTGTACTGCCAGAAGTGGCCGACGACGATGGAGGCGATGCCCAGGAGGACGAAGGTGGCGACGCCGATCATGGCCAGTCGCTGATGGAAGAAGCGGTTGAGGACGATCTGGAACTGGCTCTTGGCCTCTCCCGAGAGCCCGTGGACGTCGCCACCCGAGAGCTCGACGCCGGCGCCGACGCCGGCCAGCGTGTGGGCGCCGGCCTCGACCGTGGCGACCCGCTCGGGTGTCTGAATCACGAAGTTCTCCTGCGCCGCCGGCTCAGGCATAGCGGATCCTCGGGTCCAGCACGCCGTAGAGGATGTCGGCGAGCAAGTTGAAGAGGATCACGAACGTGGCCGTGATGAGGAGGTAGGCCAGCATGACGTTCGTATCCAGCGTCAGAACGCCGTTGAGGTACCACTGCCCCAGTCCCTGCCAGCCGAAGACGATCTCGGTGATGATGGCGCCACCGAGGACCGCGGCGAAGTCCAGCGCGACGACGGTTGTGACGGGGATCAGCGCGTTGCGCAGGACGTGGCGGAAGAGCACCCGCCGTTGGCTCAGGCCCTTGGCCCGCGCCAGCCGCACGTGGTCGGCGTCGAGCGTCTCGATCATGGACGATCGCTGGTAGATCGCCCACGACGCATACGAGATGAGGATGAGCGTGATGGCGGGGAGCGCGGTGTGCTCGGCGTAGTCGGGGAGGCGGCTGAGGAACGAGCCGCTGAGCGTCGGGCTCTGTTCCCCGTCCGTGTAGAAGATGGTCGTGTTGAGGTGCTGGTTGATCGGGATGGCGACGAACTCCTTGAGGGCGAGGCCCAGCACGAAGATCGGCGTCGCCAGCAGGACGAAGTTCGTCACCGTGATGGCGTGGTCGGTGACCTTGCCCTGCCGCACCGCGGCCAGTACTCCCATGAAGATGGCGACGAAGATAGCGATCACGGTGGCCACGATGACCATGCGAAGCGTGACGAACAGGTGGGACATCGCCTCCGAGGCCACGTCCTGTCCGTTGATGGACGTGCCGAGGTTCCCGTGGATGGCGCCGGAAAGCCAGATCCAGTAGCGCTGCCACAGCGGGTCGTTGAGGTGGAGCAGGTTCTCCCTCGCCACGACGGTCGCGTGGGGGATGTGGGGGTTGGCGTTGAGGAGAGCCAGCGGGTTGCCCGATTTGGCGACGAGCACGAACACGAAGATCGTCGCGAAGAACAGCACGACGACGCTGATCAGCAAGCGCCTAATGACGTAGGCGAACATGGGGGGATTCTAGGGGCAGGGAAAGTCGAGGGAGGGGCCGACCGTCACGGCCGACCCCTCCCTCGCGTCCGAATGGGCCGGACTAGCCGCTGATGGTCCAGTTCTCGGCGTTCCACGTGACCCCGACGCTCGAGGTGTTCGGGAGCACGCCCTTGAGGGTGTTGGACCACGCAAAGAACTGCGGCTTCTGGTACAGGGGCAGGGTGACCATGTTCTGCCACAGGATCGCATCGGCCTTGTTGTAGTCCGTGATCTCCTGCGAAGTGCTCGGGGCGGCTGAGCCAGAGGCCATGAGCGAGTCCACCTGGGAGTTGGCCGAGTGCGTCCAGTTCTCGGCGCACTGCGTGCTGGTGTACGAGCAGTAGATGGGCTGGTTCCCCGAGACGAACGGCGTCGTCACCCAGGCGAATTCGCCGATCTGGTACTGGCCCGTCGGCAGGTTGGTCCCGAAGAAGGTGTTGGCGTCGTAGTTCTGGATGTTGATCTTGATCCCGATCGCCTTCATCTGGGACTGGAACAACTCCTCCGTCTGGGCCCGGATGGTGTTCCCCGACGTGGACTGGATCGTGAACGTCAGGGGCTGACCCTTCTGCGACCCGTAGTTGGGCTGGTAGTAGCCGCTCACCTTCTTGAAGCCCAGCTCCTTGAGCAGGTTGTCCGACTGGCTCGGGTTGTAGGCGTAGCTCGTGCCGACGTAGCCCTTCTGGGTCGAGACGAGCATGCGGCTGCCGAGCGGGGCGATGCCCTTGGCGATCTCACCCACGGTGCGGGTGATGATCGCCTGGCGGTTCACGCCGTGGGCGATGGCCTCACGGACCTGGAGCTTGGCCAGGTACGGGTCGGCCTGGTTGAAGTCGAAGTGCTCGAACTCCAGGCCGGGCAGCGTCACCTTGGTCGTGTTCGGCACCTGGCTCGCCGTCTGCACGATCGAGAGGTTCACCGTCGACGGGTTGAAGATGTTGATCTCCTTGTTCTGCAGGGCCGGCACCAGCTGGCTGTCGTCCGAGAAGAACTGGAAGACGATCTTGTTGAGCTTGCCGGGCGTGCCCCAGTAGGAGGGGTTGCGGGTCAGGACCAGTGACTGGTTCTCGTTGTAGCTCGAGATCGTGTACCAGCTGCCCGAGATGGCCTGCGTCGGCCCGACGAAGCCGGTGTTCCAGCCGACGGTCCGGGCGATGTGCGCCGGCACGATGTCGGTGAAGATGGCCCGCCAGTCGGTGAAGGAGGGCTTGAAGGTCACCGTGATGGTCCGGCCGTTCGGGCACAGGCCGACGTTGCGGTCGGCGGTGCTGCCCGGTGCGCAGGCGGCGCCGCCCGAGGGGTTGGAGCCGACGACCGACTGGATCTGGTTGTAGCCGGAGGTGCTGGCGTCGTCATAGGGCTTCCCACCGACGTCGGTGTAGGCGGTGTTGCCGCTCTGGGCCTGCCAGTTGTAGATGAAGTCGTCGGCGGTGATCGGCGTCCCGTCGGACCACACGGCCTTGGGGTTGAGCGTGTAGACGACGGTCTGGGGGCTGTCGCTGGTCTGCGTGGCGCTCTCGAGGAGCTGGTTGTTCATGACCGGCTGGAGCTTGTTGTTCACGATGAAGGCCTGGGGCCACACCATGTTCATGATCTCCTGCAGGACGAATTCCGAGGCGGCCGAGGTGTTGATGTTGAACCCGGCCAGGTTCTCGTCGAGCGCCATGGTGGCGGTCCCGCCCGAGGACGAGGACGCCTTCGTCGACGCCCCGCTGGCGGACGGCGTGATGGCCACGACGGACAGGCTCAGAGCCCCCGCTGCCAGGGCGGCGACAGCCGACCGCTTCAATAACCCCTTGATTCCCATGGCACTCCCTTGTTCGTCGACCGCCCCGGTGACGGCCACTGACCCCGCCCTTCCTCCACCTCGATGTCGGAAGATTGCCCGTAAACGTAACCCAATTGCCACATTCTTTTTGGTCAACACCTCGGGAATTTCTGCAGGAACGCGCCGGGGAGAGACCCGATCCGGTGCCCAGCGGTCCCTCACACAGGAATCCTGCGTGGAGGCGGGGGTCGGGCGCAGGTTGGCGAACCTGGGATCCGGCTGGGAGCCGACTGCGTGATCCGTGACAGCCGGCCGCTAGATTCAGGGTAAAGCGATGGTCTACGTGCTCGCGGTCGCAGCTGCACTCTCCAATGCGCTGACCAGTGTGTTCCAGCGCATGGGGGTAGAGGACGCTCCCGAAGAGTCGACGATGCGGCTGAGCCTGATGGCCCACGCCGTCCGTCGCGGCGTCTGGCTTCTCGGCTTCGGGTTCATGATCTGCTCCTTCCTGTTGCAGTCCTTCGCGCTGCACATCGGTCGCCTCTCGGTCGTGCAGCCCATCCTGACCATGGAGCTGCTGTTCCTCGTGGCCATCCTCGGGACGTACTTCCGCTTCTCCATCTCGGCCCGGGAGTGGATCGGGGCCTCGGCCATCGCCTTCGGGCTCTCCGGGTTCCTCTACTTCGCCGCTCCGGGTGGCGGGGACCAGACGCCGACCAACCTGGGTTGGATCGTCGTCGGAGGCAGCGCCACCTTCTTCATCGTCGTCACCGTCGTGGCCACCCGCTGGGGTCCCCGCTGGTGGAAGGCCGCCATGTTCGGCACCGCCGCCGCCATCGCCTTCGCCTTCACCGCCGCCCTCATCAAGGTCGTCAGCGACTTCGCGGCCAACAACTGGCTGACCCTGTTCGAGCACTGGCAGACCTACGGGGTCATCGCATTCGGCCTGATGGGCCTCTTCCTGACCCAGAACGCGTTCCACGCCGGGCCTCTGGCCGCCTCGCAGTCGACCCTCGTGCTGGTCGACCCCCTCGTCAGCATCTGCCTGGGCATCGCTCTCTACGGCGACAGCCTGCGGACCTCTGGGCCCTACGGCCCGCTCGAGGCCGTCTCGCTGCTGGTCATGTTCATAGGCGCCGTGTTCCTCTCGAACTCCCCGCTCGTCACCGGGATGAAGAGCGAAGGCAAGGGGGTCGAATACGAGGAGATGCTGTCGCGGCGCCTCAAGCACCCCTCCTCCGCGTCCTCGCCGGTGGGGGACGGCGGGCTGCCGTTCTCCTCGGCGTAGCGGCTCCTCGGCTTAGCGGCGCGCCGGGCCTCCGGCCCGTTCCACCACGCGGCGGGTCAGCGCGGCGAAGTGGTCCGGGTGCGACAGGTGCGCGCCGTGCTGGGCGCCCGTGATCTCGTAGACGTCCGCCCCGGGGACGTGTGCACCCAGCCACTGCACGGTGGCCCGGTGATGCGGCTGAGTCGACGGCCCGCCCATGCCGAACACGGAGGGCACGCCCAGCGCCTCGACGTCGAAGGGCGGGCTCTCCCCACGCACGCTGCGCAGGTCGGCGACCAGCGCCGGACCGTCCGCGCGGCGATCCGCCTGGGCCGCCTCGTTGAGGCGGGACCAGGCCGCCGGGCTCACCATCCGGGAGAAGAAGCGCTCGGCCTCCTCGCCGGGGTCCTCAGCCACGGCGGGCCAGGCGCGCGCCTCGCGGGCCCGGTCGCGGCGGAAGCCCAGCCACGGCATGGGCGGCTCGTACGCCCCGACGGCGTCGAAGGCCCCCGGCTCGGCCAGCGCGGCGCCCACGACGACCACGCCTCCGAGGCTGTGGCCCACGGCGACCACGGGGCCGACCCCCTCGGAGCGCGCCTCTTCCGCGACGAGGAGGAGATCCTGCACGTGGCCTCCGAGGTCCACCACCCCGCCGCCCCGTGAGCCCTGGTATCCCCGGCGGTCGTAGGCGATCGTGGCGAGCTCGGGCAGCCGCCGCATCACCATGCGGAAGCTGTCCCCCCGGTCGAGGGACCCGTGGACGAAGACCACGGTGGCGGCGCCCGGTGCCGCCGCCCGCCGCGCGGTCAGGTGGAGGGCGGCCGGATAGCTCATGGGCAGGAAAGACGCTACCAACCTGACCCCCGGGGCCGACCGCCGCCGGTAGGGTTGAACCATGACGCAGTTCGGTGGAGCGGGAGGCTCGTTCGGGCCCAATGCCTGGTTGGTCGACGACATGTACGACCGTTTCCTGGCCGACCCGTCCTCGGTCAGCGACAGCTGGCGGGAGTTCTTCGCCGACTACCGACCCGCCCCGGTCCCGGCACCGCAGCCCGCCGTGCCGGCGCCCGGACAGGCCCAGGGTGCCGCCCCGGCGGCACCGGCCGCGGCTCCGGCCGCCGAGGCGCCCGAGGAGCAGGCCACCGTCCTGCGGGGCGCCGCGTCGCGCATCGTGGCCAACATGGAGGCCAGCCTGGGCGTGCCCACCGCGACGAGCGTCCGCTCGGTGCCGGCCCGCCTGCTCGAGGTCAACCGCCTGGTGCTCAACAACCAGCTGGCGCGGACGACCGGGGCCAAGGTCAGCTTCACCCACCTCATCGGCTACGCCGTGGTGCGTGCCCTCAGCGACGTGCCCGCCCTGAACTCGGCGTTCGTCGAAGACGCCGACGGCACCGGGAAGCCAGGTGTCATCCACCACAAGCACGTCGGCCTCGGGCTGGCCGTCGACCAGCAGAAGAGCGACGGCAGCCGCACCCTGCTCGTGCCGTGCATCAAGGACGCCGACACACTCGACTTCCGCTCCTTCGTCCTGGCCTACGAGGACCTCATCCGCAAGATCCACACGAACAAGATCGCCCCCGACGACTTCGCCGGGACGACGGTGTCGCTGACCAACCCGGGAACGCTCGGCACCGTCCAGTCGGTGCCGCGCCTCATGCCCGGGCAGGGCGCCATCATCGGCGTCGGATCGCTCGGCTACCCGGCCGGCTACGAGGCGGCCGACCCGCGGGTGCTGGCGCAGCTCGGCCTGGGCAAGGTCGTGACCCTCACCTCCACCTACGACCACCGCATCATCCAGGGCGCCGAGTCCGGGCTCTTCCTGGCCCGGGTGGCGGCGCTCCTGACCGGTGCCGACGGCTTCTACGACGCCCTCTTCGAGTCGATGGGCGTGCCCTACGAGCCGGTCCGCTGGCAGCCGGACAACAACGCCGGCCTCGGCACCGGAGAAGGCGAGCACCAGCGGCTCCTCAAGCAGGTCCGGGTGCAGGCGCTCATCAACATGTACCGGGTGCGCGGGCACCTGATCGCGCACCTGGACCCGCTCGATGCGGAGCCCCCGCACATCCACCCCGAGCTCGACCCGCTCACCTACGGCCTGACCATCTGGGACCTGCCGCGCCAGTTCGTCGCCGACGGCCTGGCTGGCCGCGAGACGGCCACCCTCGACGAGATCCTCCACGTGCTGCGCGACGCCTACTGCCGGACGCTGGGCATCGAGTACATGCACATCCAGGATCCCGAGCAGAAGCGCTGGATTCAGCAGCATGTGGAGGGCCACCCCGTCACGCTCAACCTCGAGGAGCAGCGCCACATCCTGGACCGGCTCAACGCGGCCGAGGTCTTCGAGCGCTTCCTCCACACCCGCTACGTGGGCCAGAAGCGGTTCGGGCTGGAGGGTGCGGAGTCGACCATCGTGCTGCTCGACGCGCTGCTCGACGCCGCTGCGGGCTCCGGCGTGGCCGAAGTCGTGATGGGGATGGCCCACCGGGGCCGCCTGAACGTGCTGGCCAACATCGTCGGCAAGTCCTACAAGGACATCTTCGAGGAGTTCGAGGGCAACCTCGACCCCGAGTCGGTCCAGGGGTCCGGGGACGTGAAGTACCACAAAGGCGCCCGTGGTGTGTTCCACGCCAGCGCCGGCGAGGAGCTCCCGATCACGCTGGCCTCGAACCCGTCGCACCTCGAGGCGGTGGACCCCGTGGTCGAGGGCATGACGCGGGCCAAGCAGGACCGGTTGTCGCCGCCGACCGACGGCACGCCGGCCGGGGCGGCGGAGGGCACGTTCGGGTTCCCCTGCATGTCGGTGCTGGTCCATGGCGACGCGGCGTTCGCCGGCCAGGGCGTCGTGGCCGAGACCCTCAACCTCTCGGGCCTCTCGGGGTACCGAACCGGCGGCACGGTGCACGTCGTCATCAACAACCAGCTCGGCTTCACCACCGCGCCGGCGTCCGCCCGCACCTCGGTGTACCCGACCGACGTGGCGAAGATGGTCCAGGCGCCCATCTTCCACGTCAACGGCGACGACCCCGAGGCGTGCGTGCGGGCGGCCCGCCTCGCCTTCTCGTTCCGCCAGACCTTCCACAAGGACGTCGTCATCGACCTGGTCTGCTACCGCAAGCACGGGCACAACGAGGGCGACGACCCGAGCTACACCCAGCCGCTGATGTACCAGCGGATCGACGCCAAGCGCTCCGTCCGCAAGCTCTACACCGAGACGCTGGTCCGCCGGGGCGACATCACCCTCGAGGAGGCCGAGTCCGCGCTCGACGACTTCAACGCCAAGCTCCAGGTCGTGCTCGACGAGGTGCGCCAGGAGCCCTCGCTCGCCCCGACCGAGCTGCCGTCGCCCGACACCGGCCCGGAGGACCTGCCGTCGGGCGAGACGGGCGTCGCGCCCGACGTGCTGCGGGCCCTGTCCTCGGTCGTGCGCTCGGTGCCCGAAGGGTTCACCGTGCACCCGAAGCTCGAGCGCCAGTTCGCCCAGCGCGACGAGCTCGTCGCGGGCGGACACGTCGACTGGGCACTGGCGGAGGCGCTCGCCATCGGCTCGCTCATGTACCAGGGTGTCAACGTCCGCCTCACGGGCCAGGACACCCGCCGCGGCACGTTCAGCCACCGCCACTCGGTGCTGGTCGACTACGCCAACGGCGAGGAGTACGTCCCGCTGGCCCACATCCGCGATGGCCTGCGGCGCATCGGCGCCGAGCAGCTCGAGCCAACGGGGGAGATGGGCAACTTCACCGTACGCGACTCGTTGCTCTCGGAGTACGCGGCCGTCGGCTTCGAGTACGGCTACTCGGTGGAGGCGCCCGAGGCGCTGGTCGCCTGGGAGGCGCAGTTCGGTGACTTCGCCAACGGCGCCCAGATCATCATCGACAACTTCCTCGTCGCCGCCGAGAACAAGTGGGGCCAGTTCGCCGGGCTCGTCATGCTGCTGCCGCACGGCTTCGAGGGCCAGGGCCCCGAGCACTCGTCGTCCCGCTTCGAGCGCTTCCTCTCACTGAGCGCCCGCGGCAACATGAGGGTCACCATCCCGTCCACCTCGGCGCAGTACTTCCATCTGCTCCGCTCCCAGGCCTTGTCGAGCCCACAGCGGCCCCTGATCGTGGTCACGCCGAAGTCGATGCTGCGGGCCCACGCGTCGCGCTCGAGCTTCGCCGACCTCGAGTCGGGCTCCTTCCGCCACGTGATCGACGACGACACGATTGAGGATCCCTCGACGGTCCGTCGGATCGTGCTGTGCAGCGGCAAGGTCGGCCACGAGGCCGAGCAGCGCCGGTCGGAGCTGACGCCCGAGGAGGCGGCCGGGATCGCCCTGGTCTGGGTGGAGCAGATCTACCCGTGGCCGGTGGACCTCCTCACGGAGGTCTTCGAGCGGTACGGCCAGGCGACCGAGGTGGTGTGGCTCCAGGAGGAGCCGGAGAACATGGGCGCCTGGTCGTTCGTGCACGGCCGTCTCCACGCCTGCCTGCCCGACCGCCTGCGGCTGCGCCACGTGAGCCGCACCGAGTCCGCCAGCCCCGCCATCGGGAGCGCCGCCCTGCACCAGTTGGAGCAGGCCGATCTCTTGCGACGTGCCATTGGCTGAGCACCACGTCGTGGTGGACGGGTCCAACCTGGCCACCGAAGGGCGAACCCTCCCCAGCCTGAAGCAGCTCGACGAGGCCGTGCGCGCGTACGCCGCGGAGGACCCGGGCGCGAGCATCATCGTGGTCGTCGACGCCACCTTCGAGCATCGCGTCTCGGACGCCGAACGCGAAGAGGTGCGCCAGGCGATGCTCAACGGGGAGATCATCTCTCCGCCCGCCGGCGCCATCGGCCGTGGGGACGCCTTCGTGCTGCGGATTGCCGAGCGGACCAGTGCCGTCGTGCTGTCCAATGACTCTTTCCAGGAGTTCCACGGCGAACACCCCTGGCTCTTCCACGACTCGCGCCTGATCGGCGGCAAGCCGGTGCCCGGGGTGGGGTGGATCTTCACGCCCCGGCTGCCGATCCGAGGACCCAAGAGCCGGGCCGCCACGGCCGAGGCGAAGTCCAAGAAGGACCCGGAGTCCGCTCCGGCCAAGGCGGCCGAGCTGGCCCGCGCCGCCAAGAAGGCCGCCAAGCGGTCGTCCAAGGCCAGGAAGGCGACCGAGGCGGCGCCCCCGGTCGACACCTCGTGGCCGATCACGCCGGCGACGCCTCCTCCGGCCCGGGCCAAGCTCGACCCGGTCTTCTCGAGTGCCGTCGAGGAAGCCGTGGAGGAGGCACTGCACCCGCCGAAGCCCCAGAAGGCGAGGGATGCCGCGAAGAAGCACACGACGGCCAAGAAGGCGGCGCCGCAGAGGAGTGCCAAGGCCAAGCGGGAGGCCCCCGCCGGCAAGCGCGGGGACGGCAGGAGGGACGGCAGGGTCGAGGGGGCGTCCGCCCAGGATGGGGGGCGCCCGAAGAAGCAGGCCACCCCGCCGCCGGCCGTCAACGAGCCCTTGGCGTTCATCCATTTCGTCGCCGCCTTCGCGGTCGGCAACACGGTGGACGGCGAGGTGGTCTCGTTCACCTCGCACGGCGCCATGGTCGACGTGTCGCTCCCCGGGGGTGGGGTGCTGCACTGCTACATCCCGCTGACCGCCATGGGGACACCGCCTCCGACCAAGGCCCGCCAGGTCCTCAAGAAGGGCGAGGTGCGTCCGTTCGTGCTGGCCGGACTCGACCCGCCCCGTCGCGTCGCCGAGCTGGCGCTGCCGCCGGCCGCACCGGAGAAGAGGTCGACCGCCAAGAAGGCGTCCGCCCGGGAGAAGTCCGCTTCGGCGACCAAAACGGCGCCGGCGAAGAAGGTGGCTCAGAGACCGACCAAGAAGACGGCGGCCAAGAAGGCCGGCGCGCCGACCAAGAAGGCGGCGGCCAAGAAGGCCGCTACGCCCGCCAAGAAGGCGCCGGCCAAGAAGGCGGCCAAGGCGAGCAAGACGCCGCCCAAGAAGGCCGCCAAGGCGCCGGCCAAGAAGGCCACCAAGGCGCCGGCCAAGAAGGCCGCCAAGGCGTCGCCCCGATGACACTCGGCGCCCGACGTTGAGCGCGCTGCCGCGGCCGGCCGACGTCCTGCCGCATCGGCCTCCGTTCCTCTTCGTGAGCGAGGTGACCGCGGTGGAGCCCGGGGTCTCGGCGCGGGGGCACTGGGAGCTGTCCGGCGACGAGCCTTTCTTTGCCGGGCACTTCCCCGGAAGACCCACCCTGCCGGGCGTCCTGATGGTGGAGTCGCTGGCGCAGCTGGGCGGCATCGCGGTGCTCCTCGACCCGCGCTACGAGGGCAAGCTGCCCCTCTTCGGCGGGATCGAGCGGGCGCGCTTCCGCCGGCAGGTCGTCCCTGGCGAGACCCTCGAGCTCGAGGTGGCCATGGACCGCCTGTCGGCGCGGGCCGGGAAGGGTCACGGGGTGGCGTCGGTGGGTGGGAAGACCGCTTGTGAGGCCGACCTGCTCTTCGTGATCGTCGACGGGGGAGCGGGCTGATGCGCCTGGCCACCTGGAACGTGAATTCGCTCACGGCCCGGATGCCGCGGGTGACGGAGTGGATCGAGATGCACCAGCCCGACGTGCTGTGCATGCAGGAGACCAAGCAGGCCGACGACAAGTTCCCCGAGCAGCAGTTCGCCGAGCTGGGCTACGAGTCCGCCCACGACGGCGACGGCCGCTGGAACGGCGTCGCCATCATCAGCAAAGTGGGTCTCGAGGCCGTCAACCGGGGCTTCGGCACCTCCGATGACGACCATGGCCGTCGCATCGTCTCCGCCGAGTGCGCCGGGACCCGCGTCTTCTCCGTCTACGTCCCCAATGGCCGCTCCCTCGACAACGAGTTCTACGCGGTCAAGCTCGCGTGGTTGGCCCGTTTGCGGACCACCCTCGACGAGATGTGCCCGCCGGGCTCGTCGGTCGCCGTGTGCGGTGACTTCAATGTCGCCCCCGAGGACGGCGACGTGTGTGATCCTGCCGCGTTCGTCGGTGCCACGCACGTGAGCGATCCCGAACGTGCGGCCCTCCGGGAGGTCGAGGGGTGGGGGCTCGACGACGTGTTCCGTCGCTTCAACGACTCCGGCACGTTCACGTGGTGGGACTACCGGGCGGGGGACTTCCACCAAGGGCGCGGCATGCGCATCGACCTCGTGCTGGTGAGCGACGACCTCGTGCAGCGGGCCACGGGGGCCTTCCGCGATCGCGACGCCCGCAAGGGGCAGAAACCGTCCGACCACGCCCCCGTAGTGGTGGACTTCGCGGACTCCTGACGCGCCACATTCACCGGATCTGTGTCTGAGGCGCGTCTCGATTCGGGGCGCTTGGCCGTCGCCAAGAGCGGCAGAGCCGCTCGGACAAGCGCCCTTCTGGGCCTCTGTACGGGTGGCAACGCCTGGCCTTCGCCAAGAGCGGCACTGCCGCTGGGCCAGGCGCTGACATCACCCGTCGTGGTCAGTGAGCCGTGTGCGCCGCCTACCGCATGTCCAGGAGGAGGTCGCGCAGCGGAACGCCGTCGCAGATCGCCACGATCTTGTCGAAGTCCTCTTTGGTCAGTGAGCGCTGCACATCGGGCCAGCTGTGGGCGCCGCCGCGCATGTAACCCATGAAGATCTCCCAGATGGCCAACCGCTTGCGCATCCGCTCTATCTCGCGCTCGAGCGCCGCGTGGTCGATGGGCCGGGGGCCCTCGACCTGCCCGGGTGCGGAAGGAGTGTCGAAGAGGTCTCGGCGTAGGCGCTCGAGCGCCGCATCAATGGTGCGAGCATCCTGGAGTGGGTTCTCCATCTCCATCTGCATCTGCGCCTCCCGCTGGTCGTCCGTATCGGTGCGTCCCTCATGGGCCACATCGCCGTTCCGAATTGGATGGTGACAGGAGTTCGGGTGGGCGCTATAGAGCCGTTGGAACCTATTGGAGGCTCATGGCTCTGTTTGTTGTCGGCGGATTGCGTCTGTTGTGCATCCGTTGTGAATCGAAGAAGTTTAGGCCGTCATGTCGGCCTACAGGGGGACCTCAATGAGCGCCGGCCCGGGCTCGGCGAACCCCTCCTCGAGTGCGGTCACCAGGTCCTCGGCGTTCTCCACCCTCCGCGCCGGCACCCCCATGCCGCGGGCCAGGTCGCAGAAGTCGAGCTCGGGATCGGTGAGGTCGAGGAGTCGCCGCGCCATCGGCCCACCGGCGTCGGCACCGACCCGCTGCAGTTCCATGTTGAGGATGGCGTAGCTCCGGTTGGACAGCACGACCGTCGTCACGTTGAGCCCTTCGCGCGCGTGGGTCCACAGGGCCTGCAGCGTGTACATGGCACTTCCGTCCGCCTGCAGACAGAGCACCGGCCGCTCCGGTGCCGCCACCGCCGCCCCGGTGGACATGGGGAGCCCGATGCCGATGGCGCCACCGGTGAGCGTGAGCCAGTCGTGCCGGGGGGCACCCGCGGTGGCGCCGGGGACGAACAGGCCCGACGTGTTGCCCTCGTCGACGACGATCGCGCCCTCGGGCAGGGTGGCCCCGACGGCAGCCGCCAGGGATTCTGCCGAGAGGGGGCCTGAGGGGCGCCTCGGCCGTTCCGATGGCGCCGGGCTGCCCCCGTCCGCCGGAGCGCCCACCGCCTCGGCCAGAGTCTCCAGGGCGCCGGCCGCGTCCTCGCCGGGACGAGCCAGCGTGTGCACGGTGCAGCCCGCCGGGACCAGGTCGCTCGCCTTGTCCGGGTAGGCGAAGAAGGACACCGGGGACTTGGCGTCCACCAGGACCAGGTGGCGCACGCCGTCGAGCTGGGCCTGGGCCATCTCGGCCAGGTAGGCCAACCGCTCCACGGCGGGGATGCCCGCCCCGCGTTCCAGGTTGGCCGGGAAGGTCTCGCCCAGCAGCGCGGCGCCGGTCGCCCCGGCGACCCTGCTGGCGGCGTGCAGCCCGTCGGCCCGGAGCGAGCTGCCACCCATCAGCAACGCCGCCCGCTCGCCCGAGCGCAGGGCCTTGGCCACCTCGTCGACCGTGTCGGCCGGCACCACGGACGGGCGGCCGCGTGGCCGTGGGGGGCACGGGCCGGTGGCGGACTCGGACCACGACGAGTCCGCCGGCAGGACCAGGGTGGCGACGCAGCCGGGCGGCCCCAGCGCGGCGGCGACGCACGCCGCGGCGTCCGCGGCCACGTCGTCGGCCCGGGTGGTCGAGCGGTACCAGCCCGAGACGGCGCCGGCGATGGACGCGATGTCGGACTGGAGCGGTGCGTCGTAGCGGCCGTGGTACGTGGCGTGGTCGCCGACGATGTTGACGACGGGTGTGCGGGCCCGCCGCGCGTTGTGCAGGTTGGCCAACCCGTTGCCGAGTCCCGGCCCGAGGTGGAGGAGCGTGGCCGCCGGGTGCCCCGCCACCCGCCCGTAGCCGTCGGCGGCGCCGGTGGCGACGCCCTCGAAGAGGCAGAGGACGCCACGCATCGCCGGCACGTCGTCGAGTGCGGCGACGAAGTGCATCTCGGAGGTCCCCGGGTTGGCGAAGCACACGTCGACGCCGGCGTCGACCAGCGTCGAGAGGAGCGCGCGGGCGCCGTTCACGACGTCGCCCCCGCCCGTGTCGGTCCGGCGTGGACCGTGCCGAGCAACCGGTCCGGCCCGAGGATGCCAGCGGGGTCGAACGCCTGCTTGATGGAGCGCATGAGCTCCAGCGACACCGGGTCCTGCATCTCCAGGAAGTAGGGCAACTTCGCGGTCCCGACGCCGTGCTCGCCCGAGATGGCACCGCCGGCGGCCAGCGCCAGCTCGAAACCGGCCCGCATGAAGGCGTGCCGTCGCTCGTCGTCGGGCTGGAAGACCGTCACGTGGACGTTCCCGTCGCCGATGTGACCGCAGCCCGTCACGAAGGCCCCGTGCTCCTCCGCCAGCACGGCGACCTGGGCGAGGTAGTCGGGGATGGCGGCCCGCGGGATCACGGCGTCGACGAGGTCGTCGCAGCCGGCCGCCTTGCCGGCGTAGAACGCCCGCTCTCGGGCGACGACGAGCTGCGCGCCCGAGGCCGCCGGCAGGACGTAGACGTCGCGCGCCCCGAGCTCGTCGAGCAGGGTGCCGAGGCGCTCGACGTCCTCATCGACCCGGTCGGCGTCCATGCCCTCCAGGACGACGATGAGGTAGGCCAGGGTGCCCGCCTTCACCTCCTCGGGGATGCCCAGTTCGAGCCCGGACGCCTGGGTGATGCTCCCCATCACCACGACGTCGAGGTACTCCAGGATGGACGGGTCGATGCCGCTGCGCACGATGTGGGGCACGGCGTGCGCGATCTCCGCCAGGGTGCCGAAGGGCGCGAGCACGGTGGACGACACGCTGAACCGGGGCTGGACCTTCACCGTCACCTCGGTCGTGACGGCCAGCGTGCCCTCCGACCCGATCAGAAGCTGGGTCAGGTCGTAGCCGGTCGAGCACTTCACGAACTTCCCGCCGGTCCGCAGGACCCGGCCGTCGGCCAGCACGACCTCCAGGCCCAGGACATGGTGGCGGGTCACCCCGTAGCGGACGGCGCGCATGCCGCCGGCGTTGGTGGCCACGTTCCCGCCCAGTGACGCGCTCGGCTCGCCCGGGGAGACCGGGTAGATCAGGTCGAGCGGTGCCAGCTCGGCGTTGAGCTGCTCGAGGGTGACGCCCGGCTCCACCACCGCCACCTGGTTCTCGGTGTCGATCTCGCGGATGCGTCGCATGCGGTCGAAAGCCAGGAGGATCCCGTCGGCCACCGGGACGGCCGCCCCCGAGAGCCCGGTGCCGCTGCCCCGGGCCACCACGGGCACCCCGTGCTGGCTGGCCACCTTGAGGACCTCGGACACCTCGTCCGTCGAGCCCGGCAGGACCACCGCGAGGGGGGTGACGGGCACGCTGGTGAGCGCCTCGTCGTGCGTGTAGTCGTCGCCCACCGCGTCACCAGAGACGACGTGGCTCTCACCCACGGCCTTGCGCAGCTGTTCCAGGAGCTCCGGCATGCGATGGTCCATCCCCACCTCGAATCGATCGGGCGGACCGACCTTACTGGCCGCTCGCGTCCCCTCCCGCCCCGACATCGGCCCCCTCCGCCAGCCGTCGCCGCAGCTCCGCCACGTGCGCCGAGACCTCTTTCGCCGTGGTCGGCGCCGCCTCCTTCTCGAGCACGGCGATCGCCCGCTCAATGGGCGCCAGCCAGGGGCTCGGCCCTCGCGCCACGCCGTGCCCCGGGTCGTCGCCGGCGCGCTCGGACCAGCTGCACCACAGCTCTTCCTCGGAGCGCGTCAGGGCGACGTAGAGGAGCCGACGCTCCTCGTCGACGGCTGCCGGGGTCTGGGCCGATGCGATGGGCATGAGGCCGGCATGCAGCCCCGTGATGATGACCGTCGGCCACTGCAGGCCCTTGGCCCGGTGGAAGGTCGTCAGCACCACTCGGTCCCGGTCCACGGGCTCCTGGTGGCCCGACTCCTCGTCGTGGTCGTGACCGGTGCCCCGCCGGCCGTGCTCGGCGCGCAGGTCGGATGCCGGGCCGAGGTCGGCGCCGGCGATCGTGCTCGGCACCCGCGCCGCGTCCATGGCCGCCTGCACCTTGGCGAGCTGGGCGTTCGTGCGGGTGAGCACGGCGATGCTCGACCACGGCCGCCCCGGTGTCCGCGACATCTTGGCCCGTGCCGCCACCCATGCCGCCTCGTCGTCCTCCGAGGCGTGCCCCACCACCTTGGGCACCGGCCCGTCGATGCGCGTCGTGCGCGGCGCGACCACCGCATCCCCGTCCCCGCCCTCGCGCAGCACCGCGGTCGCCACCGCCACGACCTGGGGCGTGCAGCGGTGGTTCTCGTCGAGGCGGATGACCTTGGTGCCGCGCAGGATGTCGGGGAGCCGGTCGAGCAGGGTGGGGTCGGCGCCGTTGAACCCGTACACGGACTGGTTGGGGTCGCCCACCACGAAGAGGTCGGGCTCGTCGGCCAGCATCGTCGTGAGCAGACGGAACTGGGCGGGGTTCACGTCCTGCATCTCGTCGACGAAGAGGTGGCGGGTGCGCCAGCGGATGGAGTCGGCGAACTCGCGGTCGCCCGCCAGCGCGTCGGCGCAGGCGACGATCAGGTCGTCGAAGTCGAGCAGCCGCCGCCGCGTGCGCTCGCTCTCGTAGTGGGCGTACGCGTCCGCCACCTGCTCGGGGCTGATGCCCGGTCGACGTCGGTGCCGTCGCGCCTCGGCCTCGTAGCGGTCCGGGGCGACGAGCCGTGCCTTGGCCCAACCGATCTCTCCGTCGAGGGCGCGGGTGCGGCGCGGGTCGCCGGTCGTGACGTCGGCCAGCAGTCGCCGGCGGTCGGGCAGGAGCTGGGGCAGCGGCCGCCCGCGGAGCTCCCGGTGCTCGCGCAGCAGGCCGAGCGCCGTGCGGTGGAACGTGCCGGCCTTGACCCCCGAGACGCCCAGCGACCACAGTCGGGTGCGCAACTCGTCCGCCGCCTTGCGGCTGAACGTGGTCACCAGCGTGCGGTCGGCCTCTATGGAGCCCTCGCGCACGCGTCGCGCCACCCGCAGCGTGAGGACCCTGGTCTTGCCGGCCCCGGCCCCGGCCACGACGCACAGCAGGGGATCGTCGGACTCGATCGCCTCACGCTGGGACATGGTGAGGCGATTGGCGCCGGGGAGTTCCTCCCAGGTGTCGCTCTCCAAGCCCTCGAACGTCATGACCACACTCCGCACGGTACAGAACGGGTGCTCGCAGCACCCGGGGGACCTGCGCCTATCGTGGCCCATCGGGAGCGGTGGGACCGCACGGAGGAGGAGCGGGTCATGGCCGAGCTGGAACGGGAGTGCGAGGTGGTGGTCGTCGGCGCCGGCTATTCGGGCCTGGCCGCCGCCCGTGACCTGGCCCGCTCCGCCGTGGACGTCCTCGTGCTCGATGCCCGCCACCGCGTCGGCGGGCGCTCGTTCACCGACGTCACCCCGGCCGGGTTCACCATCGACCGGGGGGGTCAGTGGATCGGCCCCACCCAGGACCACCTCGCCGCGCTGGCGGCCGAGCTCGGCGTCGGCACGTTCCCGACCTACACCACCGGCCAGGGGGTGGAGCTGCGTGACGGGAGGCGTGAGCTCTACGTCGGGCTGATCCCCACCTCGGACCCGCACGGCGCCGCCGACGGCATCGCCGCCATGCTCGACCTCGACCTGGCCGCCTTCGAGGTCCCGCTCGACGCCCCCTGGGAGGCGCCCGATGCCGCGGCGCTGGACGCCCAGACGCTCGCCACCTGGTTCGACGCCCACCTCGGCTCGGCCTCGGCCCGCGCCATCCTGGAGGTCGCCGTCAAGGCCGTCTTCGGCACCGGGTCGGGCGAGCTCTCCCTCCTGTTCGCGCTCTTCTACCTCCACGCCGGCGGCGGGCTG
>Ga0224557_1000401_pt1 | contig 48776 bp, 45 predicted proteins | sample 714S31014metaG_FD_180677 | JGI IMG/M metagenome (GOLD analysis project Ga0224557, IMG submission 180677) | Peat soil microbial communities from Stordalen Mire, Sweden - 717 S3 10-14 | ecosystem: Environmental > Terrestrial > Soil > Wetlands > Peat | place: Sweden: Norrbotten County, Stordalen...
CGCCACACGAGCCACTGAAGACCTTTGGAAGGAAATCGGCAGGCTTCTCGATACGATCACCGCCGATGAATGCGCAAACTATTTTGCCTCATCCGGATATGTCTGCACTTAAATTGAAAATGCTCTAAGCGAACTGTGGCGACGGTCTACGACCCGAGCGACCACCTGCACCTGAGCGACGAGGGATTGAAAGCGATGGGCGCGGGCATCGACCTCACGCTCTTCGCCAAATAATCACCGTGCCGGTTCGCTGCGCTCGCTGTCTCTGGCGGCGCCGGCCTGCGCCGCCGGCAGCGAGGCTTGAAGCGCCGCGAACTCAGGCCGCCCGTGGAGCGGCTTCAGCCGCGGATCGGCCAGCATATGGAAGAACCACGGGCAGCGGGTTTCATTGGCCGTGCGCAACTCCGCGAACGCCGCATCCGCCTCGCCCAGCACAACATACGTGGCCGCATTGAGCGTATTCAGCACGAAGCGTTCGCGGCTCAGCCATTGCAGCCGCTCCAGCAGATGACGCGACTCCTCATGGCGCCCGGCGCAGGCCAGCGCGTAGGCGCGCACCGCGGTCGCAATGTCGGAGTGGGAGGCGCGTCCCGAGAGCGTCTTCGCCACCTCGATGGCGCGCTCGGCTTCTCCGTTATATCCCAGGATCATGGTGGCAATGAAAAGCGATTTGTCGTAGTCGGAAAACGCGTCGAGAATCTTCCTGGCCTGCGCAACACTCGCATCCCGCTCGCCTGCCAGGTGCAGCGTCCACGCCAAGCCTGCATGCAGCCACGACGAGTAGGGATCGAGCTCAAGGGCCGCGCGCAGCAGCTCGGAGGCTTCGCCAAATCTGTGCAGGCTGAGCAGCAGCCACACACGGACTCGCGTATGGTTCAGGTCGTAAGTCAGTCCCTCGGAGCGCGCCATCATTTGGAGAGCCGAGCGCGCATCGCGATCGAAATGGAACTCAACCCAAGCCAGCGCCGGCAACAGGGCTACGGCCTGCTCGTTGAGCTCCGGAATGCCATCGGCGGCCCGGCGCACGGTGGCGGCCGCAATCCTTGGAGACAGGTAACCGTAAATGCACTGCAGGACGGCCAGTTGCGCAAGATCCACGCGTGCCGCGAACAGAGCCTGATCCAGCTCGATCACGCGCAGCAGACGGCCCATGGCATCCTGCATGCTGTGCCGCTCCATGTTCTGCCATTCGTGACGAGCGCGCAAATAGAGGTCCTGAGCCTCGCGCTCGGTCCGGGACGATCCGCTCTTGACTGCGGGCGCGGCTCCGGCCTGGATCGAAATTCCTCCGCCATGCAGCCGCGATGTCACACGGCTCACCAGCTCACCGGCCAGCTCTGCGATCTGTTCGCGTTCCACGATCAGATCCTCGACCCAAAGCGGCGCGCTGTCCTCCACGCGGATCATCTCCACACGCAGCCGGTGCCGCCCCGGCGTGGCCAGAAGCTGCCCCGCAAGAAGCATCTCCGCATCGAGCATCTTGCCAATTTCCTGCCGGGCGAGTCCGCGCCGCGTCAGCGTCTGCACCGAGTCCCGGGCGGCGACCGATGCGATGGCGGGACGCGCACTGCGCAGTTGCTCCATGGTTTGTTCCGCGAGCGCCAGACCGAGGTAGTCCGGAACGTCGTACCCTGTGGAGAAAGGCAGAATGGCCAGGCGCGGCAACGACTGGGGAGTGAGTTGCCCGTCAGGCTCGGCAATGGCCGAGATGCGGAACCCGCGCCGGTAAATATTCTCAATGCAATCGGATGTTTGCAGGATGTTCTTTAAGGAGGCGAGGCATTCTTGAAGCCGATGACTGTCAGGATGAGGGTCGCCCCACAGAGCGCGGCTCAACTCGCTTGCCGAGACCACCTCGCCGGACCGCGACAGAAGGGCGCGCAGAAGAGCCAGCTCCTGCGCGGGGAGTTTGAGCACTGTCTCACCGCGCAACAGCGTCCCGTCTGCCTTCAGCCGCAAATCTCGAAACCGATACGTCACCGGCTTGATTCCAGCCGGCGCCGGCAATAAGCGATTCATAGAAACCAGCGCAGTTCCGAATCTCCTTGCGCTGCGGCTTGGCCGGAAGGATGACCCGCCGAAAGGCGGTCTATCCGCAGCCGCGCACGCAAGGATTCACATCCCATTGATCCAGGGCAAAAACAAAGCCTTTCCAGCAGCGACGATTTTCCCGGCGGGATGAGCGAAGCCGCGGTCCATGAACGGTTCGGGCGTGAGCGATCCCGCTCAACTTCTGCGGAATCGCTCTCCCACACAGAGAATCACCGCAAATTTCGCGCCTCGGTGGCTGTTCTCCGGAGTCGACGCGGTCTTGAGCTTATGCAAACCGATCAAGCCTGCGATGTAGACCTTCCAGGCCGCATCTTCCGCGACGAAATGAACCAACCGGAGCCCGACGATGAAATCGATATGTCGATTATCTCTCCGCTTCTCTTCTTGCGGGAATAAAGTTCTTAGAGAAAACCAAGGCCTGAAGTAATCCAAGGCGGGTTACCCGCCAAGTGTAGCGTTTTGATACACAAATCTTGCCACCGTCGGCATCGGCAGCGTCAGTTGGCCTGGCTGCAGTTGTTTCACCGGCACGGGACAAGCTGAAAGCTGATAGCTGAAAGCTGCTTTTTACGCCTTGCCAATCACCTTGGCCAGCGTGGCGCCAATCTCGGCCGGCGACACCACCACGTGAATTCCCGCCGCTTCCATGGCCTTCATCTTGTCGGCGGCCGTGCCCTGGCCACCGCTGATGATGGCGCCGGCATGGCCCATGCGGCGTCCGGGAGGCGCGGTCTGCCCGGCGATAAAACCCACCACCGGCTTCTTCACATTTTTCTTCACAAACTCCGCCGCGGCCTCCTCGGCCGAGCCGCCAATCTCGCCGATCATGATGATGGCTTCCGTCTCGGCATCGTCATTCAGCAGCCGCAACGCGTCAATGTGCGTGGTGCCGATAATGGGATCGCCGCCGATGCCGATCGCGGTCGATTGCCCGATGCCGCGCTGCGTGAGTTGGTGCACGGCCTCGTAGGTGAGTGTCCCAGAACGAGACACTATGCCGATCGAACCTTCCTTGTGAATGCGTCCCGGCATGATGCCGATCTTGGCCTTCCCCGGTGAAATCACCCCCGGGCAATTCGGCCCGACGAGCCGCGACTTGGAATTCTTGAGCTTGGCCCACACCTTCACCATGTCGAGCGTGGGTATGCCCTCGGTGATGCAGACGATCAGCGGAAGCCCCGCATCTTCGGCCTCGAGAATGGCGTCGGCGGCAAAAGGCGGCGGCACAAAGATCATGGTCGCGTTGGCGCCGGTTTTAGCCACGGCATCGGCAACGGTGTTGAAGACCGGCCAGCCTTCGTGGGTGGTTCCGCCCTTGCCCGGCGTCACGCCGCCGACAACCTTCGTGCCGTACTCCGCGCAAGCCATGGCGTGGAAGGTGCCTTCCTTGCCCGTAATGCCCTGCACGATGAGTCGTGTTTCCTTGTCTACCAAAACCGCCATGAATAACAGCTCCTGGCCGCTAGCTATTAGCTCTTAGCTTTTAGCTATTAGCTCCTGGCTCCTTGACTTCGAGCCGAGTTTTTGAATAAGCGACGTAAGCATCTTCGAGACCTGATTGCCTAACGCTGTCGCCTCGTCAATCGCTTTCTCGTTTCCCAAATTCAATCTTCGGGCAACTACCAGCTGCGTTTGAACTTCGAATGTCGATCCCAAAGCAATGCCGAGGAACTGCCGGAATTCAGCAGGATTCAGCCGCCCTCGCCCCTCGGCGATGTTGCTCGCAACAGAGACGCTTGCGCGCCGCAACTGAGAAACCAACCCGTACATTTCCTCTTTGGGGAACCGCTGAGTCAGCTTGTAAATGCAAACCGTAAGGTCGATCGCCCGCTGCCAAACCGTCAAATCGTGAAAATCCTGAGGCATTTGCGAATTACTCCTTCTCGCAAATTGTTGCAGATCGCCCACCACGATGAGCTAAAAGCTAAGAGCTAATAGCTAAAAGCTAAAAGCTTTTACCCTGCTGCCTTCACCACCATCTCCGCCGCTTCTTTCATCGTTGCGCCTACCTGGAAATTCAACCCCGACTCTTTCAAAATCTCGCGGCCCTCCTCGACGTTTGTACCTTCGAGCCGCAGCACAATCGGAACCTTCACGTTGAGCTTGCGCGCCGCCGCTACCACGCCGGTCGCTAACCGGTCCACGCGCAGAATCCCGCCGAAAATATTGATGAAGATCGCCTTCACATTGGCATCGGAAAGCAGAATCTCGAAGGCGTGCTCGATCTGCTCTTGAGTCGCGCTGCCGCCCACGTCGAGAAAATTCGCCGGGCTGCCGCCTGCGTACTGGATGATGTCCATCGTCGCCATGGCCAGGCCCGCGCCGTTCACCATGCACGCAATCGATCCGTCGAGCTTGATGTAGTTGAGCGCGTACTTGCTCGCTTCCACTTCCAGCGCATCTTCTTCGGCAGTATCGCGCAGCGCCTTAATGTCCGCGTGGCGGAAGAGCGCGTTGTCGTCGAAGGTAATCTTGGCGTCGAGCGCGTAGAGCTTGCCGTCCGTGGTGGTAATAAACGGATTGATCTCGATCAGTGACGCATCGGTCTCAATGAAGGCTTTGTACAGGCTCTGGAAGAACTGTACCGCCGCGTTGATCTGCGTCGGCTTCAATCCCAGCGCAAAGGCCAGCTTGCGCGCCTGCCATGCGCCAAATCCCACAGCCGGATCGATCGATTCCTTGTAAATCGCCGTGGGATCCTTGGCCGCCACCTCTTCAATCTCCATGCCGCCGGCCTGCGAGGCCATAAACACCAGCCTGCCCGTCGCGCGGTCGAGCACCAGCCCCAAGTAAAGCTCGCGCTCAATGGCCGCGGTCTCCTCGTGGAGCAGCCGCTGCACCTTTTGTCCCTGCGGACCGGTCTGATGCGTTACGAGCGTCATCCCCAGGATGTTTTTCGCGTGCTCCTCGGCCTGTTCGCGCGTCTTCGCCACCTTCACGCCGCCGCCCTTGCCGCGGCCTCCGGCGTGAATCTGCGCCTTCACCACCACGCCCGATGCGCCTTCGGCAAAGAGCTTGCGGGTCACGTCGTTGGCTTCTTCCAGCGTGTTCGCCATCTCGCCTTTGGGCACAGGAACGCCGTACCTGGCCAGAATTGCTTTTGCTTGATATTCGTGGATTTTCATTTTTGGATTGAGTCCGCCTGAGATCTCCGGTCAAGCTTTTGGGGATCGATGCCGCAGGTGTGGGATGCGGGGCCTGCGCGACCTTGGCAGCCGGTGAGTCCATACTATCTTGGCGGCCGAAGGAGCGGCAATCCTTTGCGCGCAGGCGTCCAGATTGGTTTGGGTTGCTTTGCCACGGCGGTCGATTTATCCTTCATTCTCCGATCGTTTCTATGTGCGACTTCTCTGCGCGGCGGAGGAGTTTTTTTACCGGTTTGAATGCTGAGTTGACCCACGGAGACGGAACCATGGCCCTCCAACCGATCCCATCGAAAGCTCCCGCGGCCAGCAACGGCGCGCACTCCGTGCAACCTATCCCGGTGGTTCTGAACGGGCGCACTCTCGAAGCCAACCGGCGCATGCCGCTGAATCTCGACTGGGTGGACCAGGTGCGCGTGAACACCAGCGCCGTGGAACGCCGCGCGGCGACGCTGGTGACGCGCCGAACGGTGAAGAAGGACACCCAGGCAGCGTGGCTGCTGCGCGCCATTGCCTGCATGGACCTGACGACGCTGAGCGGAGACGACTCTGCAGAGCGCGTAAAGCGTTTGTGCGCCAAGGCGCGGAACCCGTTGCAGCGACACATCGTGGAGGGTCTCGGCATCGAGGATCTGCACCTGACCGTGGGTGCGGTGTGCGTGTATCACGCGTTTGTGGAGACGGCGGTGAAGGCGCTCGAGGGCTCGGGCATTCCTGTGGCCGCGGTTTCTGCCGGGTTTCCTCACGGGTTGTCGCCGCTGACGGCAAGGTTGGAGGAGATTCATCGCTCGGTCGAAGCGGGCGCGAGCGAGATCGATATTGTGATCACGCGGGCACATGTTTTCGGTGGCGAGTGGCAGGCGCTCCACGACGAAGTCGCGGCCTTCAAAGAGGCCTGCGGACCACATGCGCACCTGAAAGCAATTCTCGGCACCGGCGACCTGATGACGCTGCGCAACGTGGCGCGGGCCAGTTGGGTGGCGATGATGGCGGGCGCGGACTTTATCAAAACCTCGACAGGCAAGGAGAGCGTGAATGCGACGCTGCCGGTTTCGCTGGTGATGGTGCGGTCGATCCGCGACTATGCCGAGCGAACGGGCCGCGCGGTGGGATTCAAGCCGGCGGGCGGCATTCGCACGGCCAAACAGGCGCTGGACTGGCTGGCCCTGATGAAGGACGAGCTGGGCAGGCCGTGGCTGGAACCGGCCCTCTTCCGGTTCGGCGTCAGCGGAATGCTGGGCGATATCGAGCGGCAGTTGGAGCATCATTTAACTGGGCACTATTCAGCGACGTATCGGCACCCGATTGCGTAGAGAGTGAGTGCGGGCGAGGACGCCCGCACGACAGCCGGTCAGGAGACCGGCGCTACATTTTGGCCGTGGCGACTAGAAGGAGACGCTGTGAGCATTGCGGAAAAGTTCTACACCATGGAGTACGGAGCCGCGCCGGAGGATGCGAAGGAGGCGGTCGAGTGGCTCGAGCGCCATCATCGCCGGTTCGAGGAATTCATCGGCGGCGCGTGGGTGACACCGCTGAGCGGCGAGTACCAGACCACGAGCGATCCTTCGACCGGCGAAGTGTTGGCCGAGGTGGCCAAGGGCAACACCGACGACGTGGAGGCCGCGGTGGCCGCGGCGCGCAAGGCACAGCCGGCCTGGGCTGCGCTGAGCGGGCACGAGCGCGCGCGCTATCTGTATGCTCTCGCCCGGCAGGTGCAGAAGCATGCGCGGTGGCTGGCGGTTCTGGAGACGATGGACAACGGCAAGCCCATCCGCGAAAGCCGCGATATCGACATTCCTCTGGTGGCGCGGCATTTCTATCACCACGCAGGATGGGCGCAGCTTCTCGACCAGGAGTTTCCGAATTACACGGCGTGCGGCGTGGTGGGCCAAGTGATTCCGTGGAACTTTCCGCTGCTGATGTTTGCGTGGAAGGTGGCTCCGGCGCTGGCGGCGGGCAACACGGTGGTGATCAAGCCGGCGAAATACACGCCACTGACGGCCCTCGCGTTTGCCGAGCTGGCGATGGAAGTGGGTTTGCCGCCGGGGGTGCTGAACGTGCTCACTTGCGACGCAATGACGGGCCAGGCGCTCGTCGAGCATCCGGGGATCGACAAGGTTGCATTCACGGGATCGACCGAGGTGGGGCGCACGATTCGCGCGGCCACGGCCAATTCGCCGAAGAAACTGTCGCTCGAACTCGGCGGGAAGTCGCCGTTCGTAGTCTTCGACGATGCGGATCTCGATTCGGCCGTCGAGGGGATTGTCGACGCCATCTGGTTCAACCAGGGACAGGTGTGCTGCGCGGGCTCGCGGCTCTTGGTGCAGGAGCGCGTGGCCGAAACACTCTATGCCAAGCTCCGCGCGCGCATGGAGACGCTGCGCGTCGGTCCGCCGCTCGACAAGGCCATCGACATTGGGGCGATTGTGTCGCCGGTGCAGCTTGAATCGATTCGTAAGATGGTGGACGCAGGCGTGGCCGAAGGCGCACGGTGCTGGCAGCCCAAGAATCCGCTGCCGGAGAAGGGAAGTTTTTACCCGCCGACGCTGCTCACGGATGTGCATCCGGCGGCGACCGTGGTGCAGGAAGAAATCTTCGGACCGGTGCTGGTGGCCATGACCTTCCGCACGCCGGCCGAGGCCGCGGAACTCGCGAACAACACGGTGTACGGATTGGCCGCGAGCATCTGGAGCGAGAACATCAACGTGGCGCTCGACCTGGCCGCGCAGGTGAAGGCGGGCGTGGTGTGGGTGAATTCGACCAACCTTTTCGACGCCGCGTGCGGCTTCGGCGGCTATCGCGAATCCGGCTACGGGCGGGAGGGCGGTCGCGAGGGAATGCTCGAGTACCTGACGCCGAAGTGGCTGCACGCGCTGCCTGCGGCACCGGAGAAGGCGGTGAAGCTGGAGACGCCAGATGAGGGGGAGGAGTTCGCGGCTGCGGGTTCTTGCGGGGGTCAGGAGACCCCCGCTACAGCCGGTCAGGAGACCGGCGCTACTTCGGCGCATTCGACAATCGACCGCACCGTGAAGCAGTACATCGGCGGCAAGCAGGCGCGGCCCGACTCGGGCTATTCCTTCCCGGTCTACGGGCGCGCGGGCGAGCTGCTGGGCGAAGCGCCTCTCGGCAACCGCAAGGACATTCGCAATGCAGTCGAAGCCGCGCGCAATGCGACTGGATGGGCCAAGACCTCGGCACACAACCGGGCGCAGGTGATCTATTACATCGCGGAAAACATGATGCAGCGCCGCGACGAGATAGCAGGCCGGCTGGCCGCGGCCGTGGGCCCAGATCCAAGTGAGGCCCAGGCCGCTATCGAAGTCGATCTCTCGATTCAGCGCATCTTCAGCTACGCCGCGTGGGCCGACAAGTACGAGGGCGTGGTGCACAATCCGCCGGGACGCAACATTGCCATTGCCATGAATGAGCCGGTGGGCGCCATCGGGATCCTAGCGCCGTCGGAAGCGCCTCTCTTGGGGCTGCTCTCGCTGGTGCTGCCGGCAATTGCCGTGGGCAATACCGTGGTCGCGGTGCCGTCGGAGCGCTACCCGCTCGTGATCGGCGACCTGTATCAGTTGCTCGACACGAGTGACGTGCCGGGTGGTGTGGTGAACCTCGTTGCGGGGCGGCCGGTCGAGCTGGCGAAGACGCTGGCCGAGCACGACGGCATCGAGGCCGTCTGGTGTTTCAGGAGCAACGAAGAAGCGACGTTGGTGCGCGCCGCGTCCATCGGCAACATGAAGCAAGTGTGGACCAACGACGGCCACGAGTACGACTGGTTCAATCCCGCGCAAGCCGAGGGCCGCTGGTTCCTGCAGCACGCCACGCAGGTGAAGAACATCTGGGCGCCATACGGGGAGTGAGGGCGCCCCCTGCGGGCGGCGTCAGATGCAGTTTATAGGAGGGATGATTCTGGTCAATCTGTGATCGTTACGCATTTGGAGCGGCCGTCAAAGATGATCTTCCAGTTGCGGAGAATGTCCCTGCCGATCAGACAGGCGTAGTTAGGTTCTCTAATGAAATCTGCAGAGATGACCCTGATCGGATCGATGGAACGAAGATTCATATCAGGAAAGCTGATTGCTGCGGCGTGCTCGCCGCACCTGTGAAGGCTTCCCAAAGCCCTTATCTCGGTTTCGCCTGTTTGCAGGAGCTTGCAGTATTTGGCAAAGGTCTTGCTGATCACCGAGACTGCTGCGCCGGTGTCCAAGAGCGCATTCAACTTGAGGGGCGCTGGATACTCCAGGCCGATGGCTTGCCCTGCCTCGATAACTTCACGGGAATTGCTAACAGTAACGTTAATGCACGGCCCTGGGTCGCCGTCGTTCCACTGCACTCGGTTGGACTTGGCTTCTGGCTCGATGGTGCCGGTCGATTGAATGAGTCCCGGAACGGCTGAGATCGCTCGATGCTGGGCCGCAAATTGAGGCTTTGGCCCGACGGGCGGAGGTCGGAGTTGTTCGCCGTGCAGATTGCGGACCAGTTGTATGTACTCGGCCTCCGAGTAAGGCTCATCTCGCAGGTCTACACCGGATCTCTTTCTTAGGTAAACGGGCGGAGATGATTCCCAATCTCCGCGACGAAGTACAGGAATGAACTTACGGGATTCGATTCTCTTGGACAACTCGCCGGTGATGACCATCGATTCCCATCCGACCCCACCCTCGCGATTGTTGGCTTTCTCAGCGTAGGTCGGCGTGCAGATAACGATGACGAAGTCGCTACCTTCAATGCCTCGCTCCATGAAAAAGTTCATCTCGCTGCCTAGAGGCATATCCCATTGGTCCAGGATGACCCGGACTCCGTCTCCTTGCAGTCTCGAGGCGAGTTCATAGACCCAGATTGCGTGCGGATCGCTTTCCCGCGCATAGGATAGGAATGCCTGCGGTTGACGCTCTTTGGAATCATCAGCTGGGTCCGGCGCAGCCGAAGGCCGAATCAAAGGCTTCCATTGCTGCGGGGAGTTGCTCACACCAGGTATACCGGCTCAGTCACCCATATCTGCTTCACAAGGAATTCTCGGCGGGCACCAAACCTCCGCAAGCCTGCCCTTAGGGCATCAGCGTAGGTGCCGAAGAAACCTTCTGCGATTTCTTCGCCTTGGATGACGACAAATTCGCCGGGGTGCGAGCGCGACCATTCTTGGCGGTTTTGCTCGAACACTCCGAGTTCCGCTGAGAATTGGCTAGGGGGCGTCATAAAAGGTCTCCTACTGATCCTATGATGAATCGCGTAGTGCTAATTGTCCAAAATATTGGACAGTCTAGTTTATTAGACTTTTAACAAAGAGTCAAATAGAATTGACCGATGGCTCGTTTGGCCCTAAACCATGAATTTCTCGCCGAAATGTCGCATCAATTGCGCGAAGGACTACGCAGACAGGACGAAGAGGCGCGAAAGGAAGGTAAACGATATACCCGCGTACACGCGGCGGCCGATCTGAACGTTTCCAGGGCTTCGCTGCAGTTCTATCTGGCGGGAGCACACACACCGTCGAGCGACGTGCTCCGTCGAGCTATGGAACTGTGGGGTATCGAACTCACTTATAGGGGTCGCAAGCTCACAGTGCTCGATCTCGAATCGCCTATCAGAACGAACATGCCTGTTCCGGCACCGCCTTTACAGCTCTCGCTCTGGGATTCAATCAAGGGGCTGCACAACGATGGTCTATCGGTAAAGGTCGAGAAGAAGAGTCCCCAGTCAATTACGCTTCAAGTCGAAATCGGCTTCAAAGCCAGATAATCGCCAAGTTCTGATCGATAAACGCTGGTATCCGTTCGGCGTTCGTGATCAGCATTGCTGCCCAAGTCAGATCCGCATCGGCATCAGCACGTAGCGGTACTTGTACTCGGCGTCGGGGTCTTCGGGGCGCATCTGGCCGGCCGATTGCGCGTCCTTGAACTCGAGGCGCACCTCGCCCGCGTTGTCGAGCGCCTTGAGGAAGTCGAGGATGTAGCCGGAGTTGAAGCCCACGCTGATGGCTTCGCTGGAGTACGGCGTGTCGATGGTGTCTTCGCTCTCGCCGGACTCGTTGGAGTTGGCGCTGATCTTGAGCTCGTTGTCTTCGAGCTTCATGCGGATGGCGCCGGAGCGCTCGTCGGCGAACTGCGCGACGCGCTGGATGGCCGCGGAGAGCTCGCTCGACCGCACCACGGCGAACTTGGTGTTGTCGCGCGGCATGACCGCCTCGAAGTTGGGAAACTGCCCGGTGAGCTTGCGGCTCGACAGCGTGCGATGGCCGACGCGGAAAAACAGAGTGTGCTCGTCGTCGGCAAATTCGATTCTTTCGGCGTCGGTGTTGGCGAGCAGCAGTTGCAGCTCCTGGAGGGCCTTGCGCGGAATGAGCACGCGCTTTTCGCCGCTGATGCCTTCGAGGGTCTCGTTGGGTTTCTCAACGAATGAGAGCCGGTGCCCGTCGGTGGCGACCATGGCGAGCGACTCGGCCTTGAGGATGAGCAGGGCGCCGTTCAGCGTGTAGCGCGATTCCTCGTTGGAGATGGCGAAGATGGTGCGGCTGATGAGCGTGCGCAGGGCAACAAGGGAAATGCTGGTGGCCGCGACGGTGGGGAACTCGGGAACCTGCGGGTAGTTGGCGCGCGCCATGCCGACCATCTTGGTATTCGATCGGCCGCTCCTGATCTGCACCCAGTGGTTCTCGAGCAGCTTGATCGAGATGTCGCCGTCGGGCAAGAGCTTGATGTAGTCGTAGAGCTTGCGCGCGGGGATGGTGCAGGAGCCGGGTTTCTTGACCTTGACAGCGGCGCTGGTGCGGATGGCCTGGTCGAGATCGGTCGCGGTGATATTCAGGCGGTCGTCCTCGGCCTCGATGAGGAAATTGGACAGAATCGGAATCGTGGTCTTGCGCTCGACCACGCTCTGTGTTGCGGTGAGTTCTTTCACCAGATCCTGGCGGCTTACGGTAATCTCCATTGCTGCCCCCTGAGCGGCCGGCTTCTCGACTTCCGTTTCTACACTTGGCATGGCAACCCCTCAGATCTCGAAGCCGCGTCCTATGCCCTCACTGTACAACAGCTTGCGGACGACCGGAAACGGTCTCGCTTCATCACCCTGATTGTAGCGATCCTGGAAGTAAAGCGCGCGTGGAAAACCGGGGTGGTTCTCTGAATTACAGGGATAGCCCATAGGGAGTAGCCAGTCGGGAAGGCTGCCTGGGTTGCGATCGGCGCGGGGCGCGGAGCTCGATGTGGATGGTGTAAGGTGCATGGTGGTGGGAGGGTGGTGGATAAGTATAGAGAGAGATAAAGAAAAACCAGAAGTACCCGTAGTTCCGATAGGAAAAGTGGGAATTGGGGCGAAATAGCGTTAGGGAGCGGGGTTGAGACGGGTGCGAGTTTTCTAAAACGTGGTTGTGGAGAAGAGGAGATTTGGATAACCGGTACACGGAGCGTGAGAAGCAGCCCTATTTTTCCATGGCTCCCACAGGGCCGCCGCGAAGGCCTGTGGAAGGTGTGCAGGTTGTGTGGGAGCCGCGGCGAAGCTGTAGCCGTGGAGTGGTTTGCGGTGAGTGGTTCCTCCACAGCAGGAGAAGGAATGGAGTAGGCGTGGGGCCAGACGAACGTGTCTTCATTCTCTGTTGCGTGGAATGAGAAAACTCCGTTCGGGATGATGAATTCATGGGCTTTGTAACAGGGCACGACTTCAGTCGTGCCGAAGATGGGAGAAGAGAGTATGGCGGGCTTTAGCCCCTGTATGCAGCATCTACCAGCCATCGGCCCAGGAAGAATGGAGAAGTTGCCAGGGGCTAAAGCCCGTGTCATTTTGTGCTTGCCGTGGCGGCACGACTAAAGTCGTGCCCTGTTACAAGACCGATCTTGGAAAGCGATCAGAAGAATTCAGATCCCTTTGCCCTAGAGCGTGGGACGCCGCGATGTTGGCAACATGACACGGCTCTTATACTGAACTTTCCTATGTCCTACGCAGCGGTCATCGAACGATTGAATGCCATGGCGCCGGAGCTCTATGCACGCGCGGGGCAGCCGCGACGTAAGTTCTCGGTGGACGAGGTGCGAACACTGCTGGCTGCGCTTGGGCATCCTCAGCGGCGCTTTCCGGCAGTGCTGATCGCAGGAACCAACGGGAAGGGATCGACCGCGTCGACGCTGGCATCGATCCTGAGCGAAGCGGGAGTACGCACGGGACTCTACACGTCGCCGCATCTTGCGAGGCCGAACGAACGCATCCACGTGGGGCAGACGGAAATTGCGGACGAGGACTTTGCACGGATCTTTTTCCTGGTTTTGGACAAGGCCGAGCAAATGGTGAAAGAGCGGAAGCTCCCGCAACCGCCGAGCTACTTTGAGATGCTGACGGCACTCGGGTTTCTCTACTTTGCCGAGAGGCAGGTGGAGATTGCCGTGCTGGAGGTAGGGATGGGCGGGCGGCTGGATGCGACCAACGTCACCGAGCCGCTGTTTTCGATCGTTACCGACATCTCGCTTGACCACATGGATTGGCTGGGCCCGACGATTGCGGCGATTGCGCGCGAGAAGGCGGGGATCATGCGCCGGGGTGGAACCATGATTACGCTGCCACAGCATCCCGATGCCAACCAGGTGCTGGGCGAGGTGGCGACCGATCTCGTAGTCCGGGCGGTGAGCGCAGCCAAGTACATGCCGGCCGCCGAAGCCAAGGGGATTTACAAGGTGGAGGCGTTGGGAACGCCAGTGACGGTGGATTCGCCTTTGGCCGGCGCGCACCAACAGAGGAATGTGGCGCTGGCCATTGCAGCCGCGGTGGAGCTGGCGACGCGGCATGGATTTGCCATTAGTCCCGCAGCGATTGAGGCCGGGATTCGCCGCACGCGCTGGCCCGGACGCCTGGAGCGGATGACCGTGGGTTGCACCGAGTGGGTGCTGGACGTGGCGCACAATCCGGCCGGCGCGTGGGCATTGCGCGCGGGACTGCGGAGCATTCTGGAGGGCAGAGAACCGCGGATCCTGGTTTTCAGTTGCCTGCGCGACAAGCCGCTCGGGGAGATGGCCGGGATTCTGTTTCCGCTCTTCGACCGGGTGATTGTGGCGCCGATCCATTTTGCCCGCGCCGCGGCTCAAGAGGATTTGCTGGCGGCGGCCAGGGCGACGGGGACAGCCGCGGTTGCGGCGGGTTCGGTCGAGGAAGCGCTCGAGAATGCGCAAGAAATGGCGGCGAGTGGCGTGGTGGTGGTCTCGGGATCGGTGTACCTTGTAGGCGAGGCGCGGACCATGCTGATGGCGGGGCTTTTGGCGGGAAAGGGCGAACAACCATGAGCGCGCGTCCCAATCCGGTGCCGCGGCTCCATCGCTGGCGGAGCAATGTGCTGCAGATGCCGATCCTGATGCTGTGGACTGCGGCCTGCGGGAGCGCGGCACTCCTGGTCTCATTCGTGGACAAGAAGGGGCGCGTGCAACACGGGATTGCGCGGCTTTGGGCGCGCGGTGTGGTGCGGGTTTTGCTGTCGAGGTTGAAGGTGGAAGGCGCCGGGAATCTGGAAAAGCATCCGGTTGCGGTCTATGCCCCGAATCACACTTCGTACATGGACATTCCGGTGCTTTTTGCCGCGCTGCCCTTCCAGTTCCGTATCCTGGCGAAGAAGGAACTCTGGCAGTGGCCGTTCATTGGCTGGTATCTCGAGCGCTCCGGGCAGATGCCGATTGATACCGGGAATCCGCACGCGACGCTCTCGAGTCTGGGCGGTGCGGTGAAGGCGCTGCGAGGCGGCATGCCACTGGTGGTTTTTCCTGAGGGCGGGCGAACTTCGGACGGGGCTCTGCGGCCGTTCCTTTCAGGCGCGGCGTACCTGGCGATTCGCGCGCAGGCGCCGCTGGTGCCGATCGCGCTCAAGGGCGTTTACGATCTGCTGCCCATTCACACTCGTCATCTCTATCCCGGCGAGCTGACCCTGCAAGTCGGCGACCCCATCGAAACCAAAGGAATGACAGTGCGCCAAACCGGCGAACTAACCGACCGCCTGCGAGAAGCGATCGAAGCCATGCTGAAAGAGTCCGCGCGGGCAGCGGACAACGCCCCGGCAGCTGTCTCGTAAAGCAACCCCAACCCCGGGAGCGTTGTCATCCTGAGGAGCGCAGCGACGAAGGATCTGCGGTTGCTTCTAGCTCTCCATGTGGTCAAGCGCCCGGCGATAATCGGCATGATCGCAGTCGTACCACTCGCGGCTCAAATCGACCCACGCCGGATTCACTGACTCGATCAGCGCAATCTTCTTTGAGCGCAGCCAGCCCTTCAGTTCCTTCTCACGCGCAATGGCCCGCCGCACGTCCTGATGCCGTTCAAACCAGACCAGGCGATCGCAGTTGTAGCGCGCCGTGAATCCCTCGTGCTCCTTCCATTTGTGCTCGAAGATTCGCTTCTGCAGATCGCCGGTGACGCCGATGTAGAATGTGTGGCTTCGGCTGGCCATGATGTACGTGAAGTAGGAGCCCTCGTGCATGCGCCTTCATAGTACGCCGAACTGCTGGGGCCGGAAACGCAACCGCAGATCCTTCGGCTTCGCCTCAGGATGACAAGCATAAAGCGGCGTCGCAATCTCCGGATAGGCACCCACCACTCGCGATCTCAAATCAGCAGCGCCCTGTGCCGCTCCCATGTGTTGTCATCCTGAGGAGCGCAGCGACGAAGGATCTGCGGTTGCTTCGAACGCTCGCGGCGGCAGAAAATCCCGCTTATTTCCAGATCGCCGACAATCCGACTGCAATCTGGTCACCGAGTGCTGCACCTCGCGAACGTCCTACCTCACCTGTACGGCAACCCAATGTCGCAAAATCGCAGTCGTGAAGTGATAGGCTGGTGCGTCGGGGAAAGGTGGAAAGCATGAAGGTGCTAAGCTTCGCCTTTGTTCTTGCGTCTGCCATAGCGGTCTTGTGCGGAGTGCCAGTCGTAAGCGCCGAGACCGATTCAGTACCGGGTTGGACAATAGCGAATGAAACCGGCCGAGGGCAGGAAGTCAAAGCCTGTGTGGCGACCTGGAACAATGATGGGCCGAACGCGCTAACAATCGATGCTCTGGGCGGTCTTCTAACCCTGACTGTCTCGTCGCAAACCTTCGACCAGGACAAACATGAGGAGATCATCTCATTAGGTAAGGCCGGAACCGAAAAGCTCAAGCGCACGGCTCGCGTAGCCGATCGGATTTACGGCATCACCATTGACGATGAGGTAGACGCTTTGCTCGAAAAAGACGGGCCTCTCGTCCTGACCATTAGAGGGACCGATTACTCATTCTCAATTCCCAACATACCTTCGGCAATCGATGCAGTGCGACACTGTGTTGGCGAACCTACAAAGGCCGAAATGGCCGGACGACACGAACCATCGTTTTCATTACCCAATGAGTGGGAATCTGTTGATGTGGCCGCGGGTTGCGCCGCGCGTCTAAAGGGCGATGAAGTCGACACGTTTGTCACCCTCAACAACAAAGATCAAGTCATACTCATTGCCGGCCGCAAAGACTGGAACTTCTGGGGAGAGGATACAGGATTGACTCTCCAGATCGACTCCCAGCCACCGCTGTCGCTTAAAGGATGGAAGTGGAACAATCTGGTCCTGGTACTTCTGCCGAATGACAGAGATGTAGCCGCGTTGCGCAAAGCCTCCACCCTCCAATGGCACTTCCCAATGGGCGATTACAGCACTAAAGTGCATGATGTAGGCTCGGCATTGGATGCAGTCGCCGCCTGCAAGAAAGAGAAAAGCCTTAGCACGCCTAATTAGCCGGAAGCAGTGTCAGCCGCCAATAGATCGCCGAGTCACCTATAGAACCGGCTCGAGCCCTGGGCGTATCACCGGCCAACCGGAGACCGCACCATCATTGGAATTCTCCAGTACGAGCCTTAAACTGGCACCATGCCCGTCCGCATCGCGATCCCCGAACCCACCAGCAGCGACCCCGAATACAACCACCGGGCCCTGCCGCAGTACGTCGCAGCGCTGAAGGCCGCGGGAGCGGAGCCGGTGGTGGTGCCGCTCAACGAGACCCAGGAGCGCGTAGCGAAACTGCTGGCCGGCGTCGAAGGCATTCTATTGCCGGGCAGCAAGTTCGACGTGGACCCCGAGCGCTACGGCGAGTCGCGCGAGCCGGAGTGCGCGGACGACGATCCCGCCCGCACCGCGGCCGATGAGCTGCTGCTGCAAGACGCATTCAACCTGCGCAAGCCCATCCTCGCCATCTGCCACGGCACGCAAAATCTGAACGTGTGGCGCGGAGGTGCGTTAGTTCAGGACCTGAAGACAGCGGTGAATCATCGGCCTGGACGCGAGGTGGTGAAGGCGCATGCGGTGGAGCTTGCGGAGGGATCGCGGTTGAAAGGGATTGTGCCGGCGGCGGAAGCGGGCGGAGTGGAGGTGAATTCCAGCCACCACCAGGCGATTCGCGCACCGGGTGACAATTTGCGTGTGAGCGCGGTTTCGCCGGGCGACGGCGTGATTGAAGCGGTGGAGCTCGACGCGCCCCATCACTTTGTCGTGGGAGTGCAGTGGCATCCTGAGCGGACGTACGCGCAAAGCGAGTTTTCCCGGGCGCTCTTTGCTGCGTTTGTGCAAGCGGCCGCGGCGTGGCAACCGCCGCAAATCGAGAGCGCCGGGAACGTCCCGATAGTGGACCCCGATAGTGGACAATAGACGATGAGTCCAAGCGAGACGAGTGCACGGCTGAATGCGCTTTTGACGGCGGCTGGCTTGGCGTCGCTGGACGAGGAGACGGCAGGCCGGTTCGAGACGTATCTTTCGCTCTTTATTCGCTGGAATGAGCGCCTGAATTTGAGTGCGATCCGCGACAAAGAGGGAATTCTTTCGCTGCATTTCATTGAATCCATTGCAGTTGAACGCGCATTACCGGAAGGGATTGGAACTTTGCTCGACTTTGGATCGGGCGCAGGATTGCCGGGGATTCCGATTGCGCTGTGCCGGCCAAAGATTGCCGTGACGCTGGCGGAATCGCAGGGCAAGAAGGCGGCGTTTTTGCAGGAGGCCGTGCGCGTGCTCGGGATCCATGCGACGGTTCATGCGGGGCGGGCCGAGGTGCTTCGTGCCGCCTTTGATTGCGTCGTGTTGCGGGCAGTCGATCGGATGCCAAAGGCCGTTGCTTCGGCCGTTGGGCTCGTCGCGCCCGGCGGCTGGCTGGCGCTGATGACAACGGGCGCTGAGATCGCTACCTTGCGAAGCGCGGCAGGAGCGGAGATCTCGTGGAATGAACCGGTGTCGCTGCCATTCGGAAGCGACCGCATTCTTGCGCTGGGGCGGCGCGTCAGTTCTGCAACTTGATGTCGACCAGCGTGCGGATGGACGCAAGATCTTCGGTTGACTTAACGAGCAGCCGAATGCCGGTCCCTTCGGCGTAACGCCGCGCCCCGGCTATCTCCTTCAAAATAGCTTTCGGCAGGTCGCTTGCGTTGGCCGCTGCCACGGCGCGATCGCCAAGAACGAAAGAAACGCGGAAACAGCCGGCGCATGGACCCATGTAAAGAATGGTTCTGGATTTGAGCTTGGGTCGAATCGCCCAGCCGTACTTGGGCGAGATCGAGTGCCACTCCTTCGTGGAGATGCCTTTGCCTGTGAGCCAGGCGGTCAGCTCGTTCCAGGCATCGAGCGAGTCGCCAAGCGCTGCTGCGAGGTCTCTGGCGGAGGGTTGGGTCTTTCTGCCGATGAATGCGTTCGGGAAATCCACGCGTACCTTCTTTCCGGATTTCATGAATGAGTTTACTTGAGGGGCCAGGTGAAGCAAACAAGAAAGTTAGCGGAATCGGATCAGGACGGCGTTAGAAGAGAGCGCGATTCGGCCTCTTGTGCTGCAGGGTTCTCGGTTCCAAGCTTGGTTCCACGTGGAACACGGGGGCACAGATGAGCCGTGGCGCATTCGTAGGTGAATTGCCTGTTCCACGTGGAACGCGATGCCGGCTTCAACCCAATTTGGGCCGAGTGCCGAAACGAAACTGCCGAGATAAAAAACACAAAATCGACCTCAACACACTAAAGTTTTCCACCATGCGGCCGGTTTTCGACTCGCCCAAACTACAACTTTCGCGCTGGAGACAAAGCTCTTTCTCCACAAGCGTTTGCCTCCCGCCAACAGCCCGGCCCTCCGGCAGGTTTCCACAGCTGTGCTTGGTTTCCCACAACGCAAGTCGCTGTGCGCGCCGCGCGCTTTCCCTTTACTCTGGAATGCCATGGGAAAGATCGTCGGAATTGTCAATCAAAAGGGTGGCGTCGGCAAGACCACCACGGCCATCAATCTCTCTGCGTGCCTCGCTCTGGAGGGATTGAAGACGCTCCTGGTTGACTGCGATCCGCAGGCCAACGCTTCGTCGGGGCTGGGCCTTCAGCGCGACGATGACCGCCGTTCTATCTACGAGGTGCTTGCCGGCGAGAGTCCGGCAGAGCAGACGATCCTGCCCACGGAGATCGAGCGCCTGTGGCTGCTCCCGGGCTCGAAGAACCTGACCGGCATCAACATCGAGCTGGCGGGCGCGGAGGACAGGGCGCTTCGCCTGCGGCGCGCTCTCGAGCCCATCGAGAGCAGCTACGACCTGATCTTTCTGGATTGTCCGCCGGCCCTGGACCTGCTCACGCTGAACGTTCTCTGCGCGGCGCAAACACTGATTGTGCCGCTGCAGGCCGAGTATTTTGCTCTGGAAGGGATCTCGGAGCTGGTCTCGACCTTGGAACGCGTGCGCGCCGCCTACAACCCGGAGCTGACGATCGAGGGCGTGCTGCTGACCATGTACGATGATCGCACCAACCTGGCGCAGCAGGTGACTGAGACGCTCCGCGAGTATTTTCGCGAGATCCTTTATCGCACGGTGATTCCACGGAATGTGCGTCTTGCGGAGGCGCCAAGCCACGGCAAGCCAGTGGCGCTCTACGATCCGCGCTCGCGCGGCGCCGAAGCCTACTTCGAGATGACCGGCGAGTTCCTGGCGCGTAACCAGATCGAAAGTCCGCGAGCGGCGGAGCGCAAGACGGTGGCGTCCGTGCGCACGCAAGCCAAGGTGAGCTTCTGGCCATACTCGTGAAACTCCGGGCGCGGCCGTTGATCGTGCGACCCGCCTTGGCCGCAGGACAAAGACGCGGGCAAGGTTAGGCGCCCGCACAAATCGTTGACTGATTTCGGTTTGCAACGCAGGCACTGCTACCACGAAGGATTCTCTATGACAAATCTCGCTCCTCCCGACCCTAGACGCCGCGCACTCGGCAAAGGCCTCGATTCCCTGCTTCCTCGTCCAGCAACTGCTTCCACAGGCGAAGCCGAAGGCGGGAGACCGCGCGAGATCCCTATCGACCTGATCGAACGCAACCCCTTTCAAACGCGCTCCCACGTCAACGAGGAGCAACTGGCGGAGTTGGCCGCCTCCATTGCCGCGAATGGCGTGGTGCAGCCGGTGTTGGTTCGCCCCTTGGCAAGCGGGCGTTTTCAACTGATCGCGGGCGAACGGCGCTGGAGGGCTTCAAAGCTCGCCGGCAAAAACACGGTTCCCGCCATTCTGCGTCAGGTCTCCGACGAGCAGGCGATGGAGATCACCATCGTCGAGAACCTGCAACGCGCCGACCTGAACGCGATGGAGCAGGCGCGGGCCTTCGAACGCCTGGCGCGCGATTTCCACATGACCCAGGAGCAGATGGCGCAACGCACCGGAAAAGACCGTGCAACAGTCTCTAACTTCCTGCGTCTATTGAAGTTACCACATGCAGTGCAAGCGCGCGTCGAGGCCGGTGAACTCTCTTTCGGCCACGCTCGTGCACTGCTGGCCCTGGAAAACGCCGAGGAGATGGAAAAGGCCACGCAGCGCATTGCGGCGCTCTCCATGTCGGTGCGTCAGACCGAGAACTACGTGCAAGGGCTCATCGACCCCAGCCGCAAGGCCAGGAAGGAGCCGAAAGCAGAGCGGCCCGTCGATCCGAACGTGCGCGACGCACAGGAGCAACTGCAAAGCGCCCTCGGATTGAAGGTCATGATCGACGACCACAACGGCCGCGGCAAGGTGATCATCGAGTACGCCCGGTTGGAGGATTTTGACGCGCTCATGGAGCGGCTCGTAGGAAAGTAAGAAGTAAACACTTATTTACCAATAACTTACATGAACATGCGCGGCGTCATGGCAGATGGGCGGAGTATGCCGCGCGTCACTGCAATTGCGCAAGGCGCGTCGCAATATACCCAATGTTGCACCGCCCGAAAGGGAAATTTCGGCCAGCCCGTAACGATGGGTTAACCCCTGGTAACCCCCAGCACCTTTCGTTCGCTCTGCAATAGTGCTCTAATGTTGCCTTAGCAGTGGATGATTCGTTAGATGAATCGCTTCCACTCCAGGGATTTTTGACTCGCCCCGGCTCGACAGGAGGCATGATGCGCGGGCTTAAGGCAAGCCGATGTTTCTTTTTCCTGCTCTTGCTCGCAATCTCTCTGGGCGCATCCAGGGCGCAGCCGGCCCCGGCGACAAGCCAAACCCCGCCAGCAGCGTCCGCAATCCCGCCGCAAACGCCACCCACTCCGGAGCAACTTGGCGATTCGCTGGTCGCGCATCAGCGCTACCAGGCCGCCATTGCCGCCTACGCCAAGGCGCCGCAGATGACGGCCGGCCTCTGGAACAAAATGGGCATCGCCTACCAGTTGATGTTCAACCCAAAGGACGCGACACGCTGCTACAAGGAATCGCTCCAGCTCGATCCCGAGAATGCTCAGGTGCTGAATAATCTCGGCACGGTCTACGCTTCGCTCAAGGCATTTGGGCAAGCCGATCGCATGTACCGCAAGGCGATCAAGCTCGACCCGAAGTCGGCGATCGTTCTCAAGAACTACGGCACCAATCTGCTGGCCGAACACAAATACAACAAGGGCTGGGAGGCGTATCAGCAGGCCCTCGCCATCAATCCGGAGATCTTTGCGGATCACAATGGTCCCACGGTGGAGGATCCCTCCAATGTGAAGGAGCGGGGCGCCATGAACTACTACATGGCGGCAGGTTGCGCGCGCGCCGGCTACACCGATTGCGCTCTCCAGTATCTGCGCATGGCGCTGGACGAGGGCTTTACCACGCGCAAGAAGATTGAAACGGACAGCCAGTTCGTCAGCCTTCGCGACAACCCAGCCTTCAAGCAACTTCTTGCCGAACAGCACAATTGAACGATCGAGCAGCGGCGCGACAAGACCGTGTCGAGTCTTCCGCTGCGATTGACTCGTCTATCGAACAGGCTGGCTTTCGCGCCGCCCTGGGAGATTGAATGAAACTCTATTCTTTGTCTGCAATCCTCGCCGTTCTTGCACTCGCTGCAACCGCCATCGCTCAGGGTCCGGGTTCCGCTCCGCCCGCGGGTCAGGATTCCGGCCCCGGAAATGGCGGCGGCTGGGGTCAACGCGGAGGCTATGGCGGCCGCGGCGGCATGATGGGCCGCGGCGTGGTGGGCACCGTCACGGAGGTTGCCGCGGATCACTGCACCGTCAAGACCGAGATGGGTGAGGTCTATACCGTCCACTTCAGCGCTAACACCCGCATCACCAAGCAACCGGCCGGCATGCGCGGTCCGGGCGGGGGTGGTGGGGCTGGCGGCCAGGGGATGGGCGGCGGCAATCCTCCACAGGAGATCAAGGCCACCGACATCAAGGTCGGCGATGCCATTCGCGCGGCCGGCGAAATCGACACAACGGCGAAGTCGGTGGCCGCGACGCGCATTGTCGAACTCGACCCCGAAGCAGCCAAGCACATTGAAGAGATGGCGGCCAACTACGGCAAGACCTGGCTCGAAGGCAAGGTAGCGGCCATCAACGGCACTACGATCACGCTGACCGGCGCGCTCGACAACGCCCCGCACGCGGTTCTGGCCGATGAGAACACGAGCTTCCGCCGCCGCCGCGATCCCGTGACCCTCGCTGATATTCAGGTGGGCGACACGGTTCGCGTGGAGGGCGCCCTCAAGAATGGAGTTTTTACTGCAACCGCTGTGAATATTGGCGGCACGATGGGCGGACCTCCGCCCGATAGGCCCTCCGGGCCACCGGCCGGCACTCCTTCGGGTGCACCGCCCAGCGCACCGCCGCAGTAAGCAACGGGGTTTCATTCAAGCAGAAACACGCTGGCCGGATACAATCTCGTATCCGGCCAGCGTGTTTATTGGGCGCGCTGTGTTGTTTGCTACTGGATCGATTCGAGAGTCCAGGCTCCGTTCACCAGCGTGAACGTCGCCACGCGTTGCGAACTGAGTTTGTTGAAGGGGTTTTGCGCAATGTCCTGCAAAGGCTCCGGCAAGTTGCTAAGGTCTACGTCTTCCATGAAGGCCGCGGTCCTTGTGTCGACAAGTGTTTGCACGTCGCCAAGGCCGCGCTCCTTGAGTTTGCAGGTGACCAGGGGAACCACGACGACCGAGTAGTTTGGATCCTTCGGGCTGTCCGGCCGCCACTGGATCGTATCGCCGCCCTTGGGCAGCTTGACAACCCTGGCTCCATCCGGCGTGAGCTTGAAATCGCCCCAGTAGCCGTTGGGATAGCGCTTGACGCCAGCCCAATAGTTGGCGTGCACGCCTTTCTGCATGCCGACATCGTTGATCGCAATGTTGAACACCGTGCCGGGATCCTTATCGTACTTGGCCTGAATCATGGCCTTTGCCTGGTCCTGCGTCAGTTCGGGAGCCGGCTTGCAACCCGCCAGAAATCCGCTCGCGCCCAGAAAAACCAAAGCCGCCAAAGCCTGAATCCTTACTGCGTCTTTCACGTTCCCTCCGTAGAGTGCATCAAACGACCCGAATTGCATCGCTCCGCCATTTTTCTCTTACTATGTTCTGCTGTCAATGCAGTTGAAAGTGATTCCGCTCACAGGTGAAGGTGCAAAACTTCCGGCTGTCGCTTCCCGCGATCACGGAATGCCATCAGGCGCCCGATCCGGCAGCGCGGAACCTGCCTCATAGAAGCTCAACGCGGCATCGCCCTGCTCGAGCAACCGCGTCCGCTTCAGGCAGCCATACTGCTCCTCGAGTGTCTGCTTGCGCCGGTGCTCGGCGACCACCAGTGCTCCCGGCGCGAGAATGCCTTGCGCCGCGCCCAGCATTCCCAACGTAGCCGCATACTCCTCGATCGCATCGTACGGCGGATCCAGGAAAACCACTTCGTGGGGTCCTGGCTTTGGAGTTGTATTTGCGGATGAACGCAGAAATGCCGCCATGCTCTCGGCGCGCACTTCGAACCCGCTTGCGATGCCCAGTTGCTCCAGATTGCGGCGCAGAACTTTGAGCGCCGCCGGCGCCCGTTCCACAAACGTCACCTTCGCGGCGCCACGGCTCAGCGCCTCCAGGCCCACCGCGCCGGAGCCTGCATAGAGATCCAGAAACGCGGCGCCCCCATCCGCTCCTTTGATGCGCGGGGCCAGCACGTTGAAGAGCGTCTCGCGCAGGCGGTCGCTGGTGGGCCGCGTGCTCAAGCCCGGCGGCGCCTCCAGTCTTCGCGAGCGATAGGTTCCGGCAACGATGCGCATCGCTCACCAGCATAACTCACAGCGGACTGCAAACAGCAGACAGCCGGTCTATGGAACGCTGATCACGGATCACAATCCACGATTCGCGATTCACGGCCTCGCGCCGCGGCAAGCTAACAGCTAAAAGCTAATAGCTGGAAGCTGCCTTTCGCCCCGACCCTCTACAATCGAAGAATGCGCGGTTGGTCGATTCCGTTTGGCCGGTGGATGGGCGTGGAGCTTCGCGTCCACATCTTCTTCCCGCTCCTGGTGCTGGTGCTCTTTGCCATGGGCGGCCCGCAAGGCCTGCCGCGCGGACTGGCTCTCTTCGTCCTGCTGGTGGCGGCCGTTGCCGTGCGCGAGACTGCCCGCCTGTTGGTTGCTGCGTGGCTGGGGCTGCGCCTGCGCGCCATCCTGCTGCTGCCCATCGGCGGACTGTTCGCCTATGCCAACCCGAAGAGCCAGGAAACAGCAAACACCGGCAGCGGACAATTTGCTTTGGCGCTTGCCGGCCCGATCGCCAACCTCTGTGCCGGCCTTGCTGCCGCCGCGGCCATTCTGGGCGCCAGCAGTGAAGTCCGCCTCTTCGCCCCCCCCCTGGTCGCGACCGAGAGTCTGTTGCGCAGCCTGGTCTGGATGCAGATCTTTCTTGGCCTCCTGCACTTGGTGCCGGCCTACCCGCTCGACTGCGGCCGTCTTATCCGCAATGCCTTCGCGCGCACCCACGGAATGGCGCCCGCGGGCCGAGCCGCCGCCGGCCTGGGCCAGGGTTTGGCGCTCATCGCCATGCTGGGCGGCATGTTGGTGCACGAGCCCTGGCTGATCCTCACCGGTCTGTTCATCATGATCGGCGCGCAAGTCGAGGATCAGGGCATCTTCTTTCAGTCGGTCGTGGACACGGTGCGCATGCGCGAGGTCATGCTCACGGATTTTGCCACGCTCTCGCCCTCCGACACGCTCGCCGATGCACTCTATCGCTGCGTGCACTCGCTGCAGGAGGAGTTTCCCGTGGTGCGCGGTCCGCAACTGGTGGGCATCATCTCGCGGCAGCGTATTGTGGATGCGCTGCGCAACGACGGCAACGGCTACGTGCAGGCGGTCATGTCGCGCGCCTTCCAGGTGGCGCAGCCCGAGGACACGCTCGGCGCCACCATCAGCCGCCTCACCGCCGGCCGCGGCATGGGACTGATTCCCGTCACCGAGAGCGGGCGCGTGGTGGGCGTGGTCAGCGTGCAGAATCTGATGAACTCCATGGCGCTGCTCGCTGAACAGCGGCGCATCGAGCGCCGGGAAGCGGACGAATCGTAAGTGCAGTTTGTAGTTCGCAGTTCGTAGTTCACAGTCTCCTGGGCCCGGTATTCCCAACTGCGAACTGTGAACTGGAGCATGTTTCATAAATGGTTTCGCGAAAGGGCACGACTTCAGTCGTGCCGAAAAGCGCAGAAAAACCTCGGGGCTTTAGCCCCTGCCGGGATCTAGACAACCATTCTTGAAACACGCTGTACGAACTGAGAACTGCGAACTAAGAACTGTGAACTTCTAAGCTATCCATGTCCGCCGACGATCTCAAGCTCGCTCCAGGCCTCTACCTCGTCGCCACTCCCATCGGCAACCTCGGCGACATCACGCTTCGCGCGCTCGAAGTTCTTCGTAGCGTGGATCGCATCGCCTGCGAAGACACCCGCCAAACCCAAAAACTTCTGAATCATTTCCAAATCGAGAAAAAAACCGTCAGTTGCCATGAGCACAACGAGCGCGAGCGCGCGGCCGAGCTGGTCGAGGCGCTCAAGGCTGGGGAACGTATCGCCCTGGTCAGCGACGCGGGAACGCCGGCCATCAGCGATCCCGGCGGTTGGCTGGTGCGCGAGGCCATCGCCGCGGGAGTGCCCGTCGTTCCCATTCCCGGCGCGAATGCGGCCATCAGCGCACTCATCGCATCGGGACTTCCCGCCGAAGACTTTCACTTCCTCGGATTCCTGCCGGAGAAAGCCGGCGCGCGGCGTACCTTCCTCGAAGATCTTGCCGCGGCGGCGCAATCCGATCCCCGCGCAACGCCGCGGACTCTGATTTTCTACGAAGCGCCGCACCGGATTCTCGAAACGCTTGCAGACATTGAAGAACTCTGGGGTGGTCTGCTCCGCGCAGTGGTTGCAAGAGAGCTGACCAAGGTGCACGAGGAGTTCATTCGCGGCACCGTGGCCGCGGTGCGCAAAGAACTCGCGAGCCGCGACCGCATCCGCGGCGAGATTACACTGCTCGTCGAAGCGCCGCGACCGGCTGCATCGTCCGGCAACGCGGAGGGCTCAGAAGCCGCGCACGAAAAGATTGCCGCCCGCGTTGCGCGGATCGAGGCCGAAGGCGGGATCGACGAGAAGGAAGCGCTCAAGCGGCTGGCGCGGGAATTGGGCCGGTCAAAGAGCGATCTGTATCGCGAGCTGCAACGGGAACGCGCCCGGAAGCGGTAAGCTCCGGCTGCTCTTCATTTACCCATCGGGTCTTTCTGCCATTATTGATGCGGTAATAAAATACAGCCGCCGTGCCCCATCCTTTTCCGCGTTTTCTTGCGGAAAAGGGTGGGAAACTGAGCACTGTTTCCTTGCCGGATTTATAGCGGCGCCGGGTGCATTTTGGGCCGCAAATCAGCAAGAATCGTCAAGCTGATTCCTTCTCTCTGGTCTAGGATTTGATTGCACGATGAGAACGGTCACTCTTGACGATTACAAGCGGCGAATGCTGCGGGTTCTGGTCTACATCCAGCAGAATTTGGATGAGCCGATGCCGCTCGGGGAGCTGGCTGGGGTGGCTTGCTTCTCTGCCTACCACTTTCACAGGGTCTTCAAAGGGATGGTGGGCGAATCGGTGGGTGAATACGTGCGCCGCTTGCGTCTGGAGCGGGCCGCCACCCAGCTCAAGCTGGGTTCGGCTTCGGTAGTGGAGATCGCGCTCGCAGCCGGCTACGACAGCCACGAGGCATTTACGCGTTCGTTCAAAACCGTCTTTGGCGCGGCGCCTTCCGAGTTCCGTTTGGCTCGCCAGCGGGAATTGGCGGAAGCCCCGTCGGGCATCCATTTCCACAAGCCCATCACCGTGCGCTTTCGCACGCTCCATCGAGGAGGGAGTATGAAGGTCGAGATCAAGCAGTTGCAACCCATGCGCGTGGCGTTCATGCGCCACGTGGGACCGTACGACGAGGTGGGCAAAACCTGGGACCAGTTCCTGACCGTGATGGGCAAGGATGGCTACCTGGCGGGCAATCCCATGACGTTGGGCGTTTGCCACGACGACCCGGAGGTGACGCCGCCCGCCAAGATTCGCTACGATGCCTGCCTGACGGTGGGCGAGGAGTTCTCGCCGAGCGGCGAAATTGGCGTTGAAACCGTGGCCGGCGGCGCTTATGCGGTGACTACACACACCGGCCCTTACGACCAGCTGGGGCGCACCTACACGGAGTTTCTGGGGCAGTGGATGCCGCGCAGCGGATACGAGCTCGGCAACACTCCGTGCTTCGAGGTTTATGTCAACGATCCCGAGAGCACGCCGCCGGAGGAATTGCTGACGGACATCTATGCGCCGTTGCAGGAACGCGCCAAGAGTGCGAGGGAGTGAAGATGGCTACGCAAGAGAAAGTCGATCTCTTGAAGGACAACAAGAAGGAGTATGCGGCGACCGCGAAGCCCGCACTGATTGAGATGGGGCCGGCGGTTTATTTGAGCATCGAGGGGCGGGGCGCGCCGGGCGGGAGAGCGTTCAGCGATGCCATTGGCGCGCTCTATGGAGTGGCCTTTACGGTCAAGATGGCGCGCAAGTTTGCCGGCAAACAAGACTACGCGGTGTCGAAACTCGAAGCTCTGTGGCCGAATATGAACTGGGATGACGCCATGCCTGACAAAGAACAGTGGACCTGGCAATTGATGATTCGCACGCCGAAGTTCGTCACGCAGAAAGACGTCAGCCAGGCGATCGAGACCTTGATGAAGCGCGGAAGCGAAAAAGGCGCTGGCGCGCAACGGGTGGAATTGTCCTCGCTCAACGAAGAGCTGTGCGTGCAGGCATTGCACGTGGGCGCGTACGAGAACGAAGGCAAGACGATGGCGACGATGCGGGCTTTTGCTGAAAGGCAGGGGCTGCGCATCGCTGGCGCACATCACGAGATCTACCTGTCGGACCCGCGGCGGGTTGAGGCGGCGAAACTCAAGACCATCTTGCGGGCGCCGGTGAGGAAGGCGGAGGGATGATGGCTTGCGCTCCCATGCAAGCCGCGAGCATTTCGTCTCGACTGGCTTGCGCTCGCTTCCGGTATGGATGCTGAGAGACAAAGGCGGCGAGTCGGCGTCGCGGTCGCGACGTGGCGAGTTCGCAGGTTGGCTGTTGCATCGCGCCGGCGATTGGACTATGAGCGATTGCCGCCTCTCGGCGAACCGAGAGGCGGACACTCGGGCAGGGCAGGAACTACTCTGCCGTGGCTTCTTCGGCGGCTGGTTCGGCAGCGGGCGCGGCTGCCGCTGCCGCCGCCGCTGCCACGTCTTCCGCGGTGACTTCGGCCAGAACCTTGACCGTGACGCGCGCGGTGACTTCGCGGTGCAGGCGGATGGCCACCTTGAAGTCTCCCAGGCCCTTAATGGCGTCGCCGAGCTGGATCTTGCGGCGATCGATCTCGAAGCCCTGCTTGGCAAGCTCCGCGGCGATGTCGGACGAGGTGACCGAACCAAAGAGATGGCCGTGCTCGCCGGCCTTGCGGGTAAAGCTCAGGACCACGGGCTCAAGCTTGGCCAGCAGCAGCTCGGCTTGCGCCTTCTCCGTGGCGGAGCGGCGCGCGGCCGAGGCCTTCATCTGCTCGATCACGGCCTTGTTGGCCGCGGTGGCCTGCATGGCCAGCTTGCGCGGCAAAAGATAGTTGCGCGCGTAGCCGTCGGCCACCTTGACCACTTCTCCGCGAAAGCCAACGTTGGCTACGTCTTCCTTCAGAATTACTTCCATGGAAATTCTCCAAATTTTTGGACGCGTGGCAGGGGCTAAAGCCCCGGACCATTTTGCGCCATTTTCGGCACGACTGAAGTCGTGCCCTGATACAAAACTCGACCGGCATGCAGTCGTTTCGCTACCTCACAAGTCAGGCACAGGTGCGGCAACTCCGCAGGTCGCGAGTTGTCGCCCGGTAACTCCGGGCTTAGTGCCTGGTGGCGAACGGCAGCAGCGCGATGTTGCGGGCCTGCTTGATGGCGCGGGTGAGGCGGCGCTGGTGCGTGGTGCAAACACCGGTCAAACGCCGCGGCACAATCTTGCCACGCTCGGCGACGAACTGCTGCAGCAGCCTTACGTCGCGGTAAGGAATGGCGTCGAGCTTCTCGGTGCAGAACTTGCACACCTTCTTGCGGCGAAAGAACTTGCCGCGCCCGCCGGGACCGCCGCTGGGACGGCCGCCGCCGCGGGGGCCCGAGCCAGGACCCGAACCGGGACCCCGTTCGGATGGAGATTGTGGTGCTGCGGCCGCTTCCGACGAAGCGGGCGCTTTGGCTTGGTTTTCTTCAGGCATCGTGTTTCCTCTTTGTCTTCGTTGTTCCGGCACGGCCGGAGAATCTTTCCAGGGGTCAGGTTTCAGGGGTCAGAAAAACGGAATTCGCAATCCGCGATTTCAGGTTTTCTTGTTCTCTTGTTCCCTGCTTTTACGCGCTGGCTTGTGCCGGCTCGGCCGGTGCGGCTGCGGGTGCTGCGGCGGTGGCAGGTGCGGGCGCGGGTTCAGCGTTGGCGGTGCGGCGCACGCCGCGCAGGGCCTTCACCTTGGCCAAGCGCTTCTCTTCCTCGTCGATGCGCACGGTGATGAACTTGATCACCTGTTCGGTGACGCGCAGGCGGCGCTCCAGTTCCAGCACCACGGGGCCCATGGCTTCGATGGTGAAGAGAATGTAGTTGCCATCGTTAAACTTGCGCACCTGGTAGGCGAGCTTGCGCCGGCCTAACTTTTCGACCGTCTTGACCGAGCCGCCGCCGGTCTTCACCGTATTGCTAAGGCTCTCGATCAGCTTGTCGGCTTCTTCGTCCTCCACGTCGGGACGGACGATAAACATCACTTCATACACACGCGACATCAGGTTTCCTCTCCGTGGACAGTGAACAGTGGACAGTGAACAGTTTGCCGCTCCGGCGCTGCCTGAGGTGAAAGTCGAACTCGCCAAAAGGAGCATCTCGCAGGGGCTAAAGCCCCGTTGATATTGCTGGTCTTGCGGCACGACTAAAGTCGTGCCCTTTCGCGAAAACGGCTTTCGCCTCCGGCTTTTAATCCTGATCCCTGGTCCCTGATCCCTGATCCCTTCTATTGAATTCGTTCATCGCGGCTGCCGGCCCCTGTTCGAGGATGCGCCGCGTGGCCGTGGCCACCCGGTCCAGCACCTCGTCCAGCACCGCCAGATCCGCCTTGCGCATGGGCGAGAGCAGATAATCCCTGCCCGGCCGCATTCCGCCTCCCGAGGCAATCGCTTCAGGAGGAAGATCCGGCGCCACGCCGATGCGCAAGCGCAACCACTCTTGCGTGCCCAGGGCGGCGGTTACGCTGCGGGCTCCGTTGTGCCCCGCCGGCGAACCGCGCTCCCTGATCTTGAAGGTCCCCAGCACCAAGTCGAGCTCGTCGTGAATCACGAGCAGGTCCTGGGATGGGTCGGCTTCAAACTCCTCAACCAAAGCGGCCACGGCTGCGCCGCTCAGGTTCATAAACGTCTCCGGCTTGGCCAGAACCACCTGGCGTCCTGCGATACGGCAGGTCGCGGTGGTGGCCCGGCAGCGCCGGTTCTGGACCACAACGCCCTCCTGCTGGGCGATGCGGTCGATGGCCATGAATCCCGCGTTGTGCGGGGTCCACAGGTACTCGAGACCGGGATTGCCGAGGCCCACAACCAGGAAGGGCCCGCTCCGGTGTTCTAAGCCGGAGCTCACGGCGAGCACCTTTTGCTCACCGGAGCCGCCGATCTCGCTTGCTTCCGCCAAGGCTTACTTCTTCGCCTCAGGCTTCTTGGCCTCGGGCTTCTTGGCCGCTGCGGGTTCGGCCTCGGTCTTGCCCTTCTTGGCAACTTCAGGCTCAGCCGGTACAGCCCCCGCCTCGCCCGGCGCAACCGCTCCTGCAACCGCGGCGCCTTCCACCACCTCCGGCGCCGCAACCACTTCCTCGCGGATGTGGACGACGTGGGCCACGGTGGCGTCTTCCGGGGTCATGTACTTGATCTTGTCGGAGTGGGGCAAGCCGTTGACGCGGATCCCCTGGTGCATTGCCAGTTCGCTCACGTCCACGTCGATGTGACCGGGAATGTCGGCGGGCAGGCACTCGACTTCGACCTCGCGCAGCACCTGGTCCAGAATGCCGCCTTCGGTCTTGACGCCAATTGGAATGCCCAGCAGCTTGACGCGCACACGCACACGGAGAGCCTTGTCAAGCGCGATGCGCTTCAGGTCGATGTGGATGAGCTGGTCCTTGAGGGGCTCGCGCTGCCAATCGACGATCATGGCTTTGGCCGCGGGCTGGCCGGCAACTTCCACGTCAAAGATCGTGTTGTGGCCGCTCTCGGAGTAGAGGATCTTCAAAATCAGCTTGGGATCCACTTCCAAGGCGACCGGCTCGTGGCCGGGACCGTAAAGCACGGCCGGAATCTTGCCCGCGGCGCGTACGCGGCGCGCGGCATTCTTGTTGAACTTGCCCTTGCGGGGCGTGGCTACGACGACTTCAGGCATTTCTCGTATTCTCGTTTCTTCGGGCACGGAGTGAAGGCCGCTCCCTTTGTGAGCGGCCAGTTGTCAGTGGTCAGTTGTCAGTGGTCAGTAAAAACCGATTCCACTGAGAAATGGCCTCTGGCGACTAGCCGACGGTTATTGATAACGATCACTGACCCGAGAAAACTGACAACTGATCACTGATCACTGACAACTCAGGAGAACAACGTACTAACGCTGGTCTCCATGTGAATGCTCTCGATGGCCGCGCCGAGCAGGCCGGCGATGGAGAGCACCTTGATCTTGGGCAAATTCTGCGCCGGATCGCTGGCCGGCGCGGTTAACTTTTGCGCCGCTTCGCGCAGCGGAATGGTATCGGTCACCACGAGCTGAATCAGCCGCGAGTTGGCGATGCGCTCGATGGCCGGGCCGGAAAGCACGGCGTGAGTGGCGCAGGCGTACACCGCGGCGGCGCCATTGGCGTACAACGCGTCGACAGTCTTCACCAGGGTGCCGCCCGTGTCGACAATGTCGTCGATGATGAGGCAGTGCTGGCCTTCCACGTCGCCCACCACGTGCATCACTTCGGCAACGTTGAGGTCGGTGCGGCGCTTGTCCACGATGGCCAGCGGCGCGCCCATCTTCTGCGCAAAGAATCGCGTGCGCTCCACGCCGCCCGCATCCGGCGAGACGACGGTGAGGTTGGGCAGATTCAGCTCGCGGAAGTAGCTCACCAGCACCGGGCTGGCGAAGAGATGGTCGACGGGAATATCGAAGAAGCCCTGAATCTGCGCGGCATGAAGGTCGACAAAGAGGGCGCGGTTGGCGCCGGCGGTGGTGAGCAGATCGGCGATGAGCTTGGCGCTGATGGCCACGCGCGGGCGGTCCTTGCGATCCTGGCGGGCGTACCCGTAGTAGGGAACCACTGCCGTGATGCGGGCCGCCGAAGCCCTTTTGAGCGCATCGATCATAATGAGCAACTCGATCAGGTGCTGATCCACCGGATAGCAGGTGGGCTGCACCACAAATACATCCACGCCGCGCACGTTCTCGAGCAGTTGGAAGTAAACCTCGCCGTCGGCAAAACGCTGCAGCTTGACCTGCCCGACGGTGACGCCGATGTGCTTGGCGACGTCTTCGGCGAGACGCGGATTCGCGGTTCCGGAAAACATCTTGAAGCGCCTGTCCTCGCTGAGTTTTCCAGGCTTTTTGCGCTCCGGCGCCGGGGTTTGCTTGGCGTCTTTTGCCTTGGGGCTTTCCCCGGACCCGCCCAGGGGCGCGTCTTTGCCGCCTTCGGGTCTGCCCGAAGCAGGTTTGCCTGGGGCTGGTTGGCCCGGATTCTTCTCTTCCAATGTCACCGTCGACGTTTCCGTTTCCATCTGAAGCACCTCCAAGCTGGTTGGCTATGGCTGCGTTCCTTAAATGCGAGCCTCTAGCTTCTAGCTATTCTGCGGTGGACCGATTGTTCTCGTTCCAGCACGAAGAAGCTAAAAGCTAGTAGCTAGCAGCTGTTTCTCTGGCTGGGCGACCAGGATTCGAACCTGGATAAATGCCTCCAAAGGGCATTGTCCTACCATTGAACGATCGCCCAACATGACGGTCAGCCGAGGGTGAGTTTTACTTGCCCGACGAACGACTGTCAAGAACAGCTATTAGCTTTTAGCTGTCAGCTTTTAGCTCGGCAGTGGTGAACCAACGACCCTCGTTCCCGCAAGATGAAGCTAAAAGCTAGAAGCTAGCAGCTACAAGCTGCCTTTCAACATCTGGTCCCAATACTCTCGGCGGGGCAGGGTGCGCGTGAGCATCGTGTTCCGCACCTGGAGCGCCTGAGACTCTCTTTCGATCCGGTCCTGCGCTGCTTCTGCATCTCCGCGGCTCTGGTACAACCCGAAGAGCGCCGAACCGGACCCCGACAGTGCTGCATAAACGGCTGCCTCCGGTGTGCCGGTGGCCGCAAGAAGACGCTTGATCTCAGCAAGGGAGGGATGCTGGGGAAAGACGACGCGTTCGAAGTCGTTCTCGATCCAGCTCGTGATCCCGGTGCGGACAAGCCCAGACCCTTGTGTCGCCTCTTGCGGTCCGGCCAGGTCTTCTCCTGCGGAAAAGACACCGGAGGAGCCGGCTCGGCCTGCCTGCCCGGGACCACCCGGGAAGGCTGCTGCGTAAGCACGGCTCAACTTCTCCAGTCTATCGGTACTAGCCTCCGGGGTCAAACCTTCTTGCGCGCAGAGGGCGTCCCAGTCGCGAAAGGCCTGCGGCGTAGAGACGCCGGTCTCGGGAACCACCACGACGCACCACACCGGCTCAAAGTCTGTAAGTGGAAAGACGCATTGGCCGTGGTCCCGCCCCAGGACTGCGCCGCCGACGAGGAAAAGCGGCACATCGGAGCCAACTTTCTCAGCAAGTTCTAACTGCCAAGCCGGCCAATTTCCACCTACGGAAAACCCAGTGAATTCACGCGACGAGTCGGGTTCCGGGACGCCGAGATTAGCACCCCATTCTTCGACCGCCTTTGGTTCGAAAGGTCCGGCAATCCCCCACTCTCGCCCTAGCCCCAGCTCTTTCGCCAGCCCCACAAGCGCCGCCACGGCGTTGGCCGAGCCCGCGCCCAAGCCGCCTTGGACGGGAAGCCGCTTGTCGATATGAATCTCTACCTCGGCGGAAAGCCCCAGCGCTTTGAGCGCCAGCGCAACCATCTTCCAGGCGGTGTTGCTCTCGTCGCAGGGAACACGCGGGTCATTGGAGCTCAGACGCAGGCAGGTCTCGTCCGAGATGGCCGCACTAACTGTAACAATGTCATGGATTTCCAGAGTTTGGTAGGCGGTGACGAGGGAGTGAAATCCATCGGGGCGAGACGCCCCAAGATACAGCCCCAGATTGATCTTCGCGTGGGATCGAACCGCAGCCGGCATACCGGTCCATTGTAGAAGGACCGGGCGCGAGGGCCTACGAAGTGCAAATTTCCGCAAAACAGGCCAGGTCTCCCGTGATTCGACCGATCGCCTTCAGACAGAAGGGCCGATGATTGGTCCGGCCGATAAACAGTGGCTATCTCCCACCCATATCCCTAAGAAAACGCGGAAAAGGATGGGGCACGGAAGCAGTATTTTAGGGCCGGATCAATAGTGGGAGTGGGAGATGGACGGTGGAAGGCGGACGGCATAGATCCAATTGGTGCGCGGGGCGATCCACGTGCTGTACTCGACCGGCGGGAACGCAACCTGCCCGCCGCACTCCTTGGGATTGAGCGAGACCGCATAAGCGGGTTGAATGGATGGCGTCGAACCGAGAAGAATGAGGAAGTAGAGGCCCCGGTCGCAGTTCGCCGGCACACCTTGTCCTGGCTCGACCGCGGCCGCATCCTTCGGCCGGGAATGCAGGTGCCCCGTCTTCTCAAGTTCAGCCCATCCTTCCAGTTCCTGCGGACCCAGGATGGCGGTGGCAGGCACTCCGCTTGAGCGGATCTCGGCGGCCGCGGCCGCATCGCCGCGATACAAGGCAAAATCGTCGTGTGTAGCGGCGAGGCTGAACCCGGCGAAGAGAACGATGAGGAGAATGCACTCCCAGGAAAGCCTGGCTTTCAGCCTTTCCTGGTAGAAGCGAACCAGCACGAGCAGAAGAATGGCGAACAACGGCAAAAAATATCGATCGTAGATGACGAACGCCATCACGACAAACAAGAGGTAAGCCGCGCTGAAGGGACCGAGGATGACACCGAGTTTCTGCCAGGAGATGGCCGCAGGCTCCTCTGGAGCCGCGGGGCGATCGGGAGACAAAGGACGCTGGGGCGCGCGCGCAAGGCAAAAAAGCGCAAGACACAAAAGGCCAAACACCACCGCTCCCGTGAGCAGGAAACGAAGACTGGAGCGCGCAACGCCAAGGTGAATTGCTGCTGCGGCAAGGTCGTTCAGCCGAGCGGCGGTGCGGCTGGTGATGGCGTTAAACGCCGCATTCACAGGCCACTTGTCGAACTTCAGAACATGAATCGGAGCAAGGACCAGAATGGCGGCCGCGGCTGCGGCCACGCGGCGTTTCCATAAGCGCAGAGCTCCGGCGAATAGCAGCAGTACAGGCAACGTGTACACCGTCAGAACTCCCGCGCCCCCCAGGACAACGCGTCCGCCATTCTTCAGGAAGTCCAAATCAATTCTGCGCGGAATCGGCGATACAGGAACGAAGAAAGGCTGCTGCTTAAGCCAGTGAAACGCCGCGAGAACAAAAACCAGTCCGGCAAGGCACGCCAACCCGCCGGCCAGAACCACGCGCCGGCTCTTCCTGAGCAGCCAGAGCGTGCAGGGAACCATGACGAGCAAGCCAAGCCACGCAATCTGCCGCACCGTTCCGCCCCCTGCGTTCACCAGCGCGGCAGCACAGACCCAAATCATCGCGGCCCGCTCGCTCCGGGCCTGCACCGCGCGCAAACACATGTAGACGCAGACCAGAATGCACAAGACACCGGAGACATCGGACATGAAAGTAAATGCGTAGGGAAAGTAGAGCGGCGAAAGGATAAAGATCAGCGTGACGAGAGCGGCATTCCAGGAGCTCAGGCCGGCGCGCACGCCCGTGCGCTGCAGCAGGAATGCCGTGGCCATGGCCTGGACGGCCGTGCTGAAGCGGACCGCGGTGAACGAGAAGCCGAAAAGCCTGATGAACAATGCGCCGGCGTAGAGCTGCCAGCCCAACATCGGCGTTTCGCCGCCGGAGTAGGAGATGCGGCCTGTGTGAGCCACGTTCAGTGCATCCCTGATATAAACCCAGTCGTCAGCGATGCCGATCTCCGCGGTTGGCCGGACCAGGAAATAGCAGGGAATCAGGACCAATGCGCAAGCCACTGCGGGCAAATAGTTCTTGAGCGGTTTGCGCAATGGAAGATTCACCTTGAATCAGTTGCCTCGGCCGCAATCGCCCCGATTGCGGCGCATCCAGCGCTTCTTCGTTGTTGAAGGAACGAAGCGGCCCGCGCGATGCTTTGCGTCACGAGAACCCTAGTGTAGCGCCACGACGCGGAGAAACACCAGGATACCAAGTTGTAAGGGTCTCCCAGGTCAAAAGACAGGATGACGTTGGTCTCCGAAAAGCAGCGTGCCACTGGCTCGAAGGCAGAGCAAGGGGGCTGCGCGCACGCACGCAACACGGCAGACGAAAGCCACGCCGGCCGAGCGCATGACTCGCTCCGTCTGGCGTGGCTCCTCGAGAATTTACGGTTCCGGCGGGGTTGCTGGCCGGGAATCACGGTTGCTTGTAGAAGTAAGCTCCGGCGACCGTGCCCGCGACCGCCTCTACCAGCCCTCCTGCCGTGGTGTAGAACGTGAGGTGTTTGGAGAAGAGTTCCGTGACCGCCATAAAACTGGCGTTCGGCAGCAGAACGCCAATCACCCACGCAGTCGCGCCCGCGTAGATGGCGGTCTTCCAGTTGGCGCCGAAGAGCGGCCGGAAGGCCACATAAATCACGATCGACACGAGGCCAAAAACGATCCCGATGAGATTGAACTCGACGATCTGGGTGGCCGAAAACTCATTGCGGCCCAAGGCAAGCAACTCGTCGGACCACCTCTGCGCGAGCAGCACGCCATCTACCAGGTAGCCCAGAATATCTCCGACGACACCTGCAACGAGACCAGCGAGCAACAGACGGACAAGATTGATCTTTCCCATTACGCCTCCTTTTGTGCGACTTGGGGGACGTGGGGAGTATACGCGTGCCGCAAAAGGCCGCGCAAGATGAAACTCCCGCGCGGTTCTGCCGCACTTGCGGCGCGGCGTGCGATGCCGGCGGCAGAAGAGCGCCCGGATATGGTTCGCGAGGCAAAGAATAGGGTGGTACTCTCGTAGGGAGTTCAACTCTTCAGCGGGAGCCTGACGCGGGAGAAATGCCGCGCAGGGACAGGCCATGACCGATCAGCAATGGAACACGCTCGTTGCCGCGATTCGCGGTGAAGCGCTTCGCCCTCTTCCCACCGCATTCATCATCGATAGCCCCTGGCTGCCGAATTGGGCGGGGCATTCGATTCTCGATTACTTCACCAGCGACCGCATCTTTCTCGACGACAACCTGAAGGCCATTGAGGCTTTTCCTGAGACCATCTTTCTGCCCGGCTTCTGGTCGGAGTACGGAATGTGCACCGAGCCCTCGGCGTTCGGCTCGGTTTCAATCTGGGGCGAGAATGATTTTCCCTTCGCCATGAAAGTGCTGCGCTCGCCCGAGGAAGTGGATCGGCTGGTGAAACCCGATCCGCGCAAGCACGGGCTGCTGCCGTTCGTCATCAAGCGCCTCCAGCACCTGCAACCGGAGCTGGAGAAGGCGGGGCACAAGATCCGCTTCGCCGTGGCGCGCGGGCCGTTGAACGTGGCCTCGTTCCTGATGGGGACGACGGAGTTCCTTGAGGCGATCAAGACCGAGCCCGAGCGCATGCACCAGTTGCTGACCATGGTTACGGATTATCTTGTTGATTGGATCGCGTACCAGCGCGAGCAGTTCCCCTCGATCGACGGCATCTTCCTGCTCGACGACATTGTGGGCTTCGTGGGGCGGAAGGACTTCGAGCACTTCGCACTGCCCTACTTGCAGCGCGCCTACGACACCAATGTCACGGTCAAGTTCTTCCACTGCGACGCGCCGGTGAAAGCCGCTGCGCCCATGCTGGAGGCGGCGGGGATCAATCTGCTGAACTGGGGCGTTCAGCACACCGTGACGGAGCTGCAGCAGTGGACCAACCGCAAGATTGCGCTCATGGGCAATATTCCTCCGCGCGATGTGCTGGCCGAAGGCACGCCGGCCGACGTGGCGCGCGCGGTGCGGGAAATGCTTGCGCCGGTCGAAGACCGGACGCGGCTGATTGTCTCCTGCGGCGGCGGCATGCCGCCCCAGGCGCCTACCGCGAACATCCAGGCGCTGATCCGGACGGTGGAGGAAGAGACGCGATAGGTTGTGAAGATTCCGATGTGCGGGCGTGGACGCCCGCACGACAGCCGGTCAGGAGACCGGCGCTACATCTTCATCGTGCGTGGGACGCAAACGCCGGTTCTGGAGATCGCCAACAAGCTCGAAAAAATCGGGGAACTTCCGCGGCACGCTTGGCGTAATACTCCGGGGAAGACTTTGGGGGATACGATGCACTTCCTGATCTTTTTGGGCGCGTTCTACTTTCTCCCCGCGATTATTGCGGCCGTGCGGCACACGCACAACACCGCGGGAATCCTGCTCCTGAACATCTTTCTTGGCTGGACCGTGGTGGGCTGGTTCGTCGCCCTTCTGATGGCGCTGTTTTCCGCGCCCAGTTGGGCCAATTACTATCATCGCGGATGGTAAAGAGAGAGCCTGAAGCAACAGAACCGAAGCCGCCGGAGCCTTTCAAGCCGGGCTGGACGCCGCGCGACTGGATCGCCGCCGCGGCGCTGTTTGCGGCCACCGCCGGCGTGGTGCTTTGGCAGAACGCGCACGTCGCCGTTCTCTTCGATCTCAGCTACATTCTCAATACTGCCGAGCGCATCGCCCTCGGCCAGATTCCCTACCGCGATTTTCCCCTGGCGCACGCGCCCCTGACGTTTCTCATTCAGGCCGCGATCATCCGTCTTACGGGCCGCGTCGTCTTTCATCACTTTCTCTATACCGCGTTGACCGGCGGGCTGGGCACGGTGCTGGCGTGGAGGATTGCGCTTGGCCTGTTGCGCGGGCGCGTCGCTGCCGCATGGACTGTGGCTTTGCTCGTCGCCGCGCCGTTGGTTTTTCTGGGCATCTATTGCATCGTGCCCAATCCCGAGTACGACTGCGACTGCGGCTTCTGGCTCTTGGTTGCGCTGTGGATGTTTGAACAACTGGATCGAAGAAAGGGCGTGGCATTTGCATTCGCCGCCGGCGTCGTGGCGTGCGTACCTATGTTCTTCAAGCAGAACATGGGGCTGCCGTTGCTGCTTGCGGCGGTGGGCGCGGCAGTGGTTGTACTTGCTCTAAAGAGACTGCTGGGTGCCCCACGTCCCTCGCTTTCGGGGACGTGGGATAGCACAAATTTCAGCCCATCCTCTCTACCGGTGGCGAAAAAGCATGGGTCCGCACAAACTCCGGGTGCCCCATCCTTTTCCGCGGTCTTTGCGGAAAAGGGTGGGAGAGCACAAGCGCTCGTCGCCTTCCTCGCAGGCGCGTGCGCTGCTCTCGTGGCAGCGGTGCTGGCGATCCATGGGACGGCCGGTCTCGGCAACTACCTGCGCTGGACGATGCAATACGCGGGGCAGCACCGCATGCCGGGACTCAGCCTCATGCTCGGCGTTTATAGCGATCCCACGCTCCTGTGGACGTTGCCCTGTGTGGTCGCCGCGTTGGTCCTGTTGCGCGCGGGATTCGCCAAAAAGCGCTGGGCACAGATCGCCGCCTTCGCGCTGCTCGCCGCGCCGTTTCTGTTTGCGCTGTGCTCGCTGCTGCTGTACGACGACGCCGACGAGCGCGGCGACGCGTTGCTGGCGCTTTGGCCGCTCGTGCTGGTGCTGGCCGCGGCATTGGCCCTTGCGAATCTCTTCGCGCTGCGGCGCCGGGGTCCCCACGGACAGGTCTTCGTCCGTGGGGTGGGGCGCGGCCCATCCTTGCGCGCTTCCCTGCCGCTCATTTTGCTCGCCGCGATTCACGGCACGTTTTTGTCGCAACAGCTTTGGGGATCGACCTATGGCATTTGGCCGCTGCTGATTCTGCTGCTCGCGGAGCTGCTGGCGTTTCTTGAGGGGTTTTTGCCACGCGCAGCCGCTTCGCGCCCATTCGCTTCTGTATTTGTTCCCGCGCTTGCTGCGGTCGTTGCCGTCACGCTTTTTGTCTGCGGAGGGTTCTACACGGTGAGCGAAGAGCGGCTCTCCTACGCTCGCCTTCCCGACGGCCCCGCGGCGCACTCCGCGTTTCCCGAGCTTCGGGGCCTGGCCACGCCGGGGCCCTACTTGCCGGAGATCGACGAACTCCTGCGCTACGCCCAGGCCAACATTCCTTTCGATGACGGAATTGTACTCATCCCCGGCGAGGAGCCGTTTTATTTCGCCAATGGCCGCGCGCCGCAGTTCCCGGTGCCGTTCTTCGATCCCACCATCGATCCCTATTCGCCGGCCGAGATCGCCGCGCTGGCGCGCGCGCGCAACATTCGCTGGCTGATTGTGAAGACCGATGTGCAAACGAAGGAAGATCCGACACCGGATCGCGCGGCCCTGATGCAACTGCTGATGCAGGAGTTCACGCCCGCGGCGCATTTGCGCGGGTACGATGTGTACCGTCGCCTCTAACACCCGGGCAAGATCGCGCAAATGCATTGGCGGTTTGCGTCAGCGATCAATCTGACTGGTCTCAAGGAAACTGAAGACCAACAGTGATCCGGTGCTTCCCGGCTATACCAAAACGAATTAAATCCTGATTGTTTTTCTTGGTTCCCCGGAAAGAGCGCAGAGCTTGTCTGTTATCATAAAACTACAATTGGTTTCGCCTTTTGTTTCCCATGCTTCTTGATTTCAACATCGACAAGTCCATTTGTGCCACCGGCTACCTGATCGAGCGCGCCGGCGGCTGCGAAGACATGTTCATGCTCTTGAAGAAGGTCTATTTCGCTGATCGTTCAGCACTTATCGGCTGGGGACAGTCGATCACCGGCGACAGACTGGCGTCTTTGGAAAAGGGGCCGGTTGTCAGCGGAATCTACAACCTCCTAAAGGGAGCTGGCACACAAGAGAGACTGATCAAGTGGAATGATTTCATTGAGCGGCGCCAACCCTGCAAGGTTCTCCTTCGAAAGACCCCGAATTACGGTCTTCTCTCAGAAAGAGAGAAGAATGCGTTGGAGAACTCGCAAAAGGTGATCTCTGCCATCCGCGGAAGTGTTCCAAATTGGCTGCACAAACACTGCCCCGAGTGGCGCGATCCAGGCAAAAGTTCAATCCCGATTGACCCGAGCACCATTCTCCGGCTCGCAAAGAAGAGCGAAGACGAAATCCGTCAAATCGAAGAGGCAAATGAGGAGGTTCGTGTTCTGAGATACCTGCTCGGCGCCCAGTGAACCAGATTTCACTATGCGAATCGGCGACACATTTTATTGGGGCGACGGCGGCCACCTGTGGATTGTAATTTCCGATCCCGACACGCACGACGGAGAGTTCATCATCGTCAATTTGACGAAAGATGTTTTTCGGGCGGGGAGGGAGTGTGAACTCAACATTGGTGACCACAGCTGGATTAAACAAAGGACTTACGTAAGTTTCGGTGACGCTCAAAAACTCAGGCCTAAAGAAGCGGCTAATCTTGAAAAGAGTATCTCGAACGGGTTGATTCGAAGACATCTCCCTATGAGGTCCGGCGTACTTCAGAAGATCATCTCTGCTGCCAAAAAATCAAAAGCTCTGCCATCTGACTTTGTTAATTACTTCTAGACAGATTTATAACTCGATGGCACCTGAAGCAGATAGACAGAGCTGATAGGTGGGCTCTGAACCCAGGAATTTCCGGCTCTTCACCCGCACGTTTTACGCCCGCCTCTTCGCCTTTCCCGACCGCTTCAACTGCTCCCAGTCCTTCACGGTCTGGTCGGCGTAGGCTACGCCAAAGGCGGCGATCGCTTCGGCGAAAGCAACGCCCGAGCCGATGTAGCCGGCAATCACCTGCGGATCGCCGGAGCGGCCGTGGCCGCGGGCGAGCAGTTCGCCGCAGACTTCGGCGTAGGCCTTCAGGTTCGCGCCCGCCAGGTCTTCGATCTCGATCGATCCCTTGTGGTCGTTGAGCTGGCGCACCAGGTACTGCCGGCCACCGATGTGCGTCCAGCCCAGAAACGGATCGGTCTGGATCTGCATGGCGCGTTGCCCTTCAGCCACGCGTTGGCCGTTGTTCTGCGCTGGGTGCGCGTCAGGCAGATACGGCGCGTAGGCCGAGGCAGGCTCTTCCTTGATCTGCAAAAACAGCGGATCGCCGCGACCGTTGCCTTCGAGGTAGACACAGTAATCGCGCAGGCCCACCGATCCCGTGCCAACCACTTTGAAGGCCACGTCCACCGGGTGGTAAAACGCGAGCAGGTGCTGGCGCTCCGGCTGCAGCATCTCGCGATAGGGACCGAGCGAGGCCAGCACGGCTGCGGCGCGGGCTCCGGTGACGCGGGTGAGCATGGGTTTCAATTCTTTGAAGCGGCGCGGCGCGCCGGGCCGCGCCGAAGCCGGCTCGGTGAACCGTTCCAACGCGTGGAGCGGCGTGGAGCGCTCGGCCTTGGCAAGCGCCGCGTGCACCGGCTTGGCCAGGCCCAGGCGATGCACCTGGAATCGGGCGACCTCGAGGTGCGGCATGAGGGCGAAAGCGCGCATCTGGGCGGCATAACGCTCGGCGCACGCCATGGCGGCACGGCGCGCCGCGCCGTCTTTGTGTCCCGACGCGCGCCCTGCCAGCACCAGCGATGCGGCCATGCGCTTGAGCTCCCACTCGAAGGGGCCGCGCATGGTCTCGTCGAAGTCGTTGATGTCGAAGACCAGCCGGCCGTCGGGCGCGGCATAGGCGCCCAGGTTGCGCACATGGGCGTCGCCGCAGAGCTGGCACACGATGCCGGTGGAGGGCAGCTGGGCCAGGTCCGCCGCCATCACCGGCGCCGCGCCGCGAAAGTACGCGAAGGGCGATTCGGCCATCAGTTGGTACTTCAACGCGACGAGCGCAGGCACGCGGCCGCGCATCGATCGCTCCACGATCTTGAGGGCCGGCGTCTGCCGCGCCTTGAGTTCTAAGGCTTCGTGCTGGTGGCGTCCTACTTGCTTGCGCCGCGCCTGACCGAGCGCGCGGCGTTCTTCCGGATTTGTCCAGTGCATACCCACGGAACATACACTGTCCGGTTCCGGCGCGCAATATGTTCTCTGGTGTGATTTACACTTTTCTCGAAGCCCTGCCTTTGCGCTTCGGCAGAAATGCTTGGATGTCATTCGATTCGGTGGCGGAGGCAAAGATCGGCAGGGGCTAAAGCCCGGTCTTCTCTATGCCGACCTTCTCGGCACGACTGAAGTCGTGCCCTGTTACAAAACGATACCGACGAGACTTGTGGCCGCCTACACTCATTTCAATCACGGCAAGAACATATTTGCCGGGCTGCTCTTCCGCATTCCGCTTCAGGAGGAACTTTCATTGACGCGTGGCGCTGCTTTTTCGATTGCCGTTTTCGCAGCCCTGTCTCTGGCTTCGCATCCGCGCGCGGCACAGGCGCAGGATGGCCAGCTCACCGTTAAGGCAATCTTTGCGAACGGCGCTCTGGTCCCCAAGCCGCCTGCACAGCTCGACTGGTCTCCCGACGGCAAGCACCTGAGCTATCTCGATGGCGGCGAGTTGATGGATGTGGATCCCGCGACCGGCAAAGTCCACGTGATGGTGAGCGCGGCAAAGATGGTTCCACTCACCAACCACGACGGCTCCGAGCGTGACCGCGATCATCGCGAGCGCTACAACATGGCCGGCTACCTGTGGGCGCCCGACTCCGCGCACCTGCTCTTCGACGCCGACGGACGCCTTTGGCTCTACGATCTGCGCAACGGCACCGGAGTCGAGATCGGCTTTACGGGAGCCGCTTCCGGCGACAATCCCAAGTTCTCGCCCGACGGCGCGTGCGTCTCCTTCATCCGCGATCACGGGCTTTCGGTCATCCATCTTCGCAACCCCGGCATGCCCACTTTCGCAGTCGCGCCCGCTCCCGGCAATTCGGGCGGCAAAGGAGAATCGATCGGCAAAGAGGAGTCGATCCTGAACGGCGAGGTGGACTGGGTCTATGAGGAAGAGCTCGATGTGCGCAGCAACTACTTCTGGTCGCCGGACGCGAAGAACATTGCTTATCTGCAGACGAACGAAACCGCCGTGCCCGAGTACCCGCTCACCGACTGGATTCCCACGCATGCGCAGGTGGAGTTGCAGAGCTATCCCCAGGCCGGCGACGCCAACCCCCAAGTGCGCGTAGGCGTGGTGAGCGCGCATGGCGGCAAGACCGCATGGATCGGCATTCCCATCAAGGAGGGAGACTACATTCCACGTTTCGGGTGGGTCGATCAGAAAACCGTATGGATCGAAACCGTCAGCCGCGATCACAAGCGCCGCGCGCTGTTCTTTGCCGGCTCCGACAATGGGGACGCGCGGAAGATGCTCGAGATCGGCGACGAGAAGTTCGTCGACGAGGACTACGACGTCACCGTGAGCGATGGAGCTATTGTTCTCACCAGTTGGAGCGATGGGCACATGCATATTTATCTCTACAGCTACAAGACGGAGAGACCGCTTGCGGCGGATGCCAAACTGGAGGGTCAACTCACCCACGGCGAATTCGAGGTGAGCAGCGTTTACAACGTCGACACCGCGCGCAAGGTCGTTACCTACGCATCGAACGAAGGCAATCCGCTGGAGCAGCAGGTGTGGGAGGTGACCTTCGCCGGGCAGCGCAGGCAGTTGAGCTCGGGCGCAGGGTTTCACGACGCCAGCTTCGCGCCCAACGGCAATACCTTTGCCGACACGTACTCGACGCGCACCACCGCGCCGGTGGTTCGGCTCTGCCATGTGCAGGGGGATCCTGCTTCGGCCCGGAATTGCCGCGTGTTCTGGGAGACGCACGCGCTCGATGCCTACCATGTGCAGGCGCCCGAGCAGTTCGAGGTGAAAGCGCACGATGGGACCACGCTTTACGCCACGCTGCTGATGCCTCCCGGCCAAACGAATTCCGCCACCGTGCCGCTCATCGTGAATCCCTACGGCGGACCCGGCGACCAGGAGGTCCTGAACGAATGGAAGGACAACCTGCTCTTCGACAATGTCCTCGCGCGGCATGGATTTGCGGTGCTCCGCGCCGATAATCGCGGCATGGGCAGCCGCGGACGCGCCTTTGCGCAAGCGGCCTGGCACAACTTCGGTCCGGTGCAGCTTGAAGATCAGTTGACCGTGGTCGATGCTGTTCTCGACAAGGATCCGCAGCTCGATCCTAAACGCCTGGGCTGGTGGGGATGGAGCTGGGGCGGCAGCTTTACGCTCTACGCGCTCACGCACTCCGATCGCTTCCGCGTGGGCGTGGCCGTGGCGCCCGTGACCGACTGGCTCGACTATGACTCCATCTACACGGAGCGCTATCTCGGCCTGCCGTCGGAGAATGCCGATGGGTACCGGGAGTTCTCCGTGGTGAACTCGGCGGCGCAGTTGAAGGGGAGCCTGCTCCTCGCGCACGGAACCGGCGACGACAACGTGCACATGGAAAACACGGTGCAGTTTGTCCAGAAGCTGATTGAGGCCGGAATCCCATACGACCTCGAGATCTACCCGCGCAAGACGCACTCCATCGAGGGAGCCGACGTACGCACGAGCCTCTACAGCCGGATACTGGCGGAATTCGAAATGGTTTTGAAGCCGGAGCCGCCGGCCAGGGGCGGGAATTAGTTACGGGCGGGAACTAGCGGCCTCTAGACCTCGTGGTGGTTGAAGAGATCGTCCTTCTCGCGGCGGTCGCACTTGGTGCACTCCAGGCAACACACCAGCAGCACGGCCACGCCTACTGTGACCAACACGGCAAGAACGCTTTCATTCGCTGTGAGCCAACTGGCTACGTAATGCATCTTCGGTCACCGTTCCCGGAGCGATCGGCCCCCTAGCGGGGGATTAGGCGGTTCAACACTGGTATCGGCTGATTGCTATAGACGATCATCGGCCACCGAAGTTTATTTTTCAAGCCACTTTTAGACCATCTCCGTGAAGAAGGGCATAGGATTTTCCTTGCAATCAAGAGAATAAAAGGCGAAAATAGTCGGCAAATGGCCTCCGCGCCCAACCCGGCCCTCTCGCCCGCTCCCGAGGAGTGGCCCGAAGAGTTGATGAACCTTGGCCGGGAAGCTGAAGCCGCCGGACGCGAACAGGAAGAGGCTGCGCTGGCGGATTTCGCCCAGGATTCCGCGCTCAACTGGCTCTTTGTCGATCTGAACTCTTACTTCGCCTCATGCGAGCAGGAGGCACGGCCGGAGCTGCGCGGCCGGCCCGTCGGCGTGGTGCCGATGATGGCCGATACCACCTGCTGCATCGCGGCCAGCTACGAGGCCAAGGCCTTTGGCGTGCGCACCGGAACCATCGTGGCAGACGCGAAACGCATGTGCCCCGAGATCGTTCTCGTCGAGGCGCGGCACGAGCTTTACATCGATTTCCACCATCGCATCGTCGAGGCCGTGGAAAGCTGCGTGCCGGTCACCGCCGTCTGCTCCATCGATGAGATGGCCTGCCGCCTCATCGGCCGCGAACGGCCTCTACTCGCCGCTATCGATCTTGGCATGCGTGTGAAGCAGACAATTCGCGAACATGTCGGTCCCATGCTGCGCAGTTCGGTGGGTCTCGCGACGAATCGCTATCTCGCCAAGATCGCGAGCGATATGGAGAAGCCCGACGGCCTGGTGGCCCTCCCCCTCGATATCCTGCCGGAAGCGCTCGGCCAGCTCACCCTGCGCGACCTGCCCGGCATCGGCGCGCGCACCGAGAAGCGGCTCAACGAAAAAGGCCTGCACACCATGAACGATCTGCTTGCGCTCGATTGCGAACAGGCGGGCGAGATCTGGGGATCGGTGTGGGGCCAGCGGCTTTGGCACTGGCTGCGCGGCGAAGACTTCGAGATGGCCGAGCTCGAACATCAAAAATCCATCAGCCACTCGCACGTGCTGGCGCCGGAGATGCGCACGCCGGATGCGGCCTGGGCCGTGGCGCATAAGCTGATCCACAAGGCCGCTATGCGCCTGCGCTCCAAGGGTCTTTGGGCCAGCAACATCGGCCTCGCCATAGGATTCGCGGCGCCGCGCAGCGAGAACACGCCCGTCTCCCGCTTCGGCGTGCCGGCGCGCGGCTGGCGCAGCGAGATCAAGTTGCACGAGTGCCAGGACAATCAGACGCTCATCGCCGCGCTGCGCCGCCTGTGGGACTCGCAACCCAAGGGCGCGCAGTATCAGCACCCGTATTTCATCGGTGTGCAACTGAACAACCTCATCCCCGACCGGCTGCACACGCTGGCCCTCTTCGACGGCCTTGAAGAAGAGCAGAGCCGCACCCGCCTCCTCGCCACCATGGACCAGATCAACGACAAGTACGGCATGAGCACGCTGGCCCCCGCGGCGATGCTGACCGCATGGAAGGCCGCGCCCACGCGGATTGCGTTCCACAGCATTCCGGATTTGTTTTGAAGGCAGATTTGCTAATCCGGAAGCCGAATCGGCCGATAGTTGACAACAGGCGTATACTAGGTATGAGCGTCTGGTGCGCCGGATGGTACCTGTTAGCCGGGCGAGCCGCTCATTTTCCATTGAAGGGCCGCCTACGGGTGGCCCTTCTGTTTTGTGCGCCCAGCATGGGCGCACTCTTACGGGTGCAAGTCCCGTCACAAGCTGGTCACAGCGAGTGAAGTGAAGCGCAACTGCACGAGGGCGACCGAGTGTGGGGAGGAAGCGTGGAGCGAAGCTG
>Ga0224557_1000402_pt1 | contig 48762 bp, 49 predicted proteins | sample 714S31014metaG_FD_180677 | JGI IMG/M metagenome (GOLD analysis project Ga0224557, IMG submission 180677) | Peat soil microbial communities from Stordalen Mire, Sweden - 717 S3 10-14 | ecosystem: Environmental > Terrestrial > Soil > Wetlands > Peat | place: Sweden: Norrbotten County, Stordalen...
TTCGAGTCCATAGGCTTGCGTGCTACCCCAAACAAACCGCTGCGTCCACTGTTTCTCAATACCTCTCATTTATTTGTCGCAAAGCGTTTATTCATAAAGCCTTATGTCGAATTCCCTAACACCCTCTTGAAGTGACCCTCAACGCCACCTTGAGCCTTCAGCCGTTGCAACAGTGCGCCTCCCCAGCGATCAGTTTTTCAAACGGCGACACATTAACGCTCACCGACCGCCAGCCCGGCGGCGGCAGCGCTCTCTATTTCGCCATCGACGGCAGCTTTCCGGGACCCGGAAACCCCGGCACAGTCCTGCCAGGCGGCGAGCTTATCGGCTGCCAGGTCTATTCCGCGCCAATCGCCGTTGGCAGCGGCGTAATCGTCCGTGCCGCCGCCTGGAACGCCGCCGCCGCCGTTGGCAGCATGATCCAAAGCGCAGTCTCACCCTAATCTGAACTCTGAACTCTGAACTCTAATTATGAGCGTCACCAGAACCCAACTCACAGGCGGCCCAGCCTACGCCTCCTTCAACTCCCAAAACATCCAGTTCGCCGAAGACTCCACCGTCGAGACCGCTTCGGTCACCGATGTCATTTCCACCTCCCTCTACGGCGACGTGGATGAAATCTATAAAGACCTCATCGTCAAAGCAACCGGACGCCCCCTGTTTTACGACACCGCCGCCCTGACAACCCTGTTTCCCTACCTCTCCGCCGCCGTCGGCACAGTCTATCCCGGCGCGACCGCCGTCCCCTGCAACTGGCTCTCAAACAACGGGGACGAAATCGCCATAGCCAGCGCCATGATCGGCAAGATGCCAGACCTCGAACTCGGCGTTGACGGCCCGGTCCTCGGCCCGATGGAAATCTGGGGACTCATACCCTTCGGCGCCGATCCGACCACGGCCAATGCCTACTACACACTCTCCACCGGCGTCAGCTACACCAACCCGGCCGTTCCCGGCACCGCCGTCCTTGGCCGCCAGGAATTCACCGCCGCATGGGGATCCGCCACAGGCTGGACCAGCTTTCAAGCGCAGGACAAATGGACCATCTCCCATGAACTCAAATTGGAGCCGATAATCATCCAAGGCCGCACGCGCGCCTTCCGCGTCACCAGCTACCGTGTCATGGCCAAATGCAAACCCCTCGGTCCGACCATGGCCCAAATCTCCACCGCCCTTTACGCCCAGGGAACCGGCGCCGCGGGCGGCTACCGCCTTTCCACCAATGCCGCCAGCCTCATCATCACAGGCTCAAGCAGCATGACTATCACCATCGCGGGCGCCGCCCTCAAGAGCGCCGGTTACGTCTTTGGCGGCAAGCCATTGCGTCTCGGCGAACTCGGCTGGGTCAGCACCCTGAACATCGGCGCCGGCAGCACTCCCACCGCGCCCCTTACACTCGCATAATAAAACTCTGCACTCTTAACTCCTAACTCTGCACTTGAAATGATCACAACCTTATTGACAAAACTCCAGGACTGCGAACAAACCGCCATTCAGATCGTCGCCGAGGCCGAAACGGCATATAACGCCGCCTTAAAAGCCCGCGCCCCCATCGCCGAGGTTGCCTCGCTCGATCCCGGACGCCAGCAGATCGCCCTGGGGGAAATCCGCACGGCTATCGCCCACGTCCAACTCATCTTGGCGCAGTCGGCCGCCACGCCCCCATCGACAAAATAATCCGGCAGGGCGACGCTCCCGCGGAGCCGCCCCGACCCCATGCGCACAGTCTCGCTAAGTCCCTCCGGCAGCGGCGCTCAACCCGTCGTCATCTACGACGAAAACAAGCGTCCACTGCCGGATTGGTGCAAGGAAGGCTTCCGGCCCGCCTCCGCCCGCCTCTTTCAAAACACCAACGTCATCCGCGCCGCCGCCCCTTTCATGGCCGACCGCTTCAACCCCTACGTGAAGTGGGATTTCACCGTGGTCCACACCTTTGCGACCTATGCGGCCTGCCAGGACTTCATCGGCGGCCGCGCCGCCATCATCCGCGCCGGCGAACTGACCATCCTCCAGAAGACAAACCAGGCCACATTCACCCGCTACTACAAAACCGCGTTCCTAACCCTCTGCGACCCCATTGAAGAAAACGGACAGACCTGCCTCTTCCGCTACACCTTACTTTTGCCATCCCTCTACAGCCTCATTCCATGAAAACGAAGAAATCGGCATCACGCACTATTTTTGTTCTCCTTTGCGCCTTCGCGTCTTTGCTTGAGGCCTCCGCCCAAACCCCGATCCGCGTCAGCGGTGACTCCGCTTTCCGCTACGCGCCGTCCATCACCGACTCCAATACCCAGCAAAGCGTCCAATTCATCCGCGGCGACTTTACCACCTTCGATGTGGCGCTATTTGACAACGGCATCCTGCACAGCAACCTGAGCCGCTTCACCAGCATTTCCCTGGCTGTCTTTGGCGCGCAAAACGACACCAACCCACCGCAAATGCTCCTGAGCGTCACCAATGTCCTTTCCGTCCCTTACTTCAATACGAACACGCTGACCGCCGCCCAGTGGTCGAACAACCCTTCCGGCACCACAAACTACTCCGCTGAGTTCAACTTCACGGACGCCCAGACCAGCATCTCGTTGAACAGCCAACCCAGCGCCAGCTTCTGGCTCCGCCTCTTCGCAACCACCACCGACAGCATCCCGCGCGTCGTCACCTATCTGGAAGCCCCGATCACCGTCTATGACGGCCCCATTTCCCCCAGCTACATCCAGCCCTCCTGGTATTTCGGCGTCTTCACCGACGTCAATGGCAACCTCATCTCCCCCGCCGATCTCTGGACCCAAAACGAAGCCGGCATCGCCGCCGCCCTGACCGCCGGTGGCTTCTCTGGCGGCTCCGGCGGCGGAGCGCCCGTCTCTGGCAACGGCATCAACGTGGTGACAAACATCGGCCCTCCGGTCACTTATACACTCTCCGTCGCTGCCAAAGTTGTCACAAATAATTTCGGCAGTTCTGGCGCCACCACGAACACCGGTTTCATCGCCTCGAATATCTGGGTCACTGGCTCTCCCGGCTCAGGCTCAGGCATCCTCTCAGTCGCCTCCGAAATCATCGACTACGGCTCTGCCTGGTTCAACAATTTGCAGGTGCAAAACGGAATTGCAGGCAATCTCTACGGCAACGTCACCGGCAACCTCACTGGCAACGTCAGCGGTACCGCGAACGGAAATGTCACACTATACAATGGTCAATCGAGCAACCAGGTGCTTTACTTTCCGGTCACGACTAACCTCCAGGAGATGGGGACGCTGACGGTGAACAGCATTGCTGGCCCAAATAGTTCTGAGCCGATGACTTTATCTGGGATGGTCCAGTTTCCACAGCCTGCAAATGCCGCGCCCGGCTCCTTTGTTTTTGGCGCCCTGACTGGCACGGTGAGCTCCTACCCAGAGGTGATGGATGTGATGCCGATGAGTTTTTTACATCCCCAATATGACGACCTTCAGGTCGTGTGCGGAAATTCGAATAACTTTACCAGCCGCTGGATGGCCGATGCCACCCTCTCAACTCCGGGAATTTGGGAAAATTTCACGAATATCACGTTTAGCTCATCTGCTTCACCGGTGATTTACAACGCGACAATGGCGGATCGGCGGATCATAGACAACCCCGGCGTCACCGGAACCAACTGCCAGGTCATATTGCCCAATCTCACGTTTCCGGCGATTTTTCCCGGCATTACAAATTGGACTCGCTGGATAAACATTAACGCGACTGTCGGCCTGAACTACTTTGACCGCAGTGCGGGAAACCCCATCGGGCCTCTCTACGGCGGCCTGTATTGGTGCGTCGAGAATGAGGGATCAAACACGCCCGCGACGCTCTCGGTATGCATAGCCGGAAGTCCACACCCTTTTTTCACCAATCAGGCGACGGCGACGACAAACCTCGTCGTTCCGAACGGTTGGGGAGCGATTATTAAGACGCATGACGGAACGAATGCCGATGTCCAATGGTATCCATGCTCGCTCGCCTCACTTGTCTTGCCCGCTCAACTCGCCGCCCAAGGCACGGCGGTCACCAATGCGCTCGCTGTCCAAGGCGCGGCCGTCACCAATGCGCACGCTGTCCAGGGCACGGCCGTCACGAATGCGCTCGCTGTTCAAGGCACGGCCAATTCCAACTATTTCTTGAACGCCGGTTCATCTCTCAACGCCTCGTATTTGAACACCGGCACAGTCCCCGCCGCCGCGATGCCCCTTGCGATCCTGACCAATTCCTCCGGCCAGATCTCCAACACCCCCTGGTTCCCATTCACAAACGGCTTTGCCTCCTACGGTTTTACCAGCAATTCAATGACGTTTAATTGGACAAACGGCAACTCCATCATCATCTCCAACAATGGCCAGATTTACACCAATGGCGTCCTTTTCACGGGCGGCTCCGGAGGCGGTTGTGGTTCCCAGACTCCTTGGGCTTCCACCATAAACGGCGCGGGAAATGTGCTCACGAACGTCGGCACGATTTATCGGGGTGATCAATCCAACATGACCACCGGCGATCCCGTGTTGATGATTGCCCGCACTTATGGAAGTGAAGCTTCCGGGAACGGAAGTGGGATTGCGTTTAATGACAATTATACCAGAGGAGGCAACGCCAGCTTTAACAGCATCGACTTTTGGGGAACGAACAATGTCAACACCAGCGGGCACTGGGCACGGATGCAGTGGAGGGATGTCATTAACAGCAACATTAACGAATATGACATGATGGGAGGGTCGTCAGCCGACGTTCAGGTCAATGGCATCGTCACCAACTTTTATGGCCTTAATCTCCAAGCACCGGGCGTCAACGGCAGCGTTCAAGGCGGGTCGATGATTAACGTGGCCGGGAAAGCCACGGGGATGTTGGATTCCCTTCACATCGGCGGCGGCGGTGGTTTTCTTAACGGCACCTTCTCTTGTCCTAGTCAATTCTACTTTAACAGCGCCACGTTCACCAATGCGCCTGTGTTCCAATCGTTGACCAGCACGCTTCTTGGCGTCAACTCTGCCCATACCCCGATTGCCATAACGCTTGGGAATGGGTTTTCCGCCTACAACACCACGATCACCGCGCAGGAAACTTGTGTGAATAAATCCGGCGGCACATATCAGATCGTGAGTTCCACCGACGTTGACAAGACCTTTTACAACGCGACCAGCGCCGAACTTTACGAACTGCCCGCCAGCCCGGCAGCCGGGGAGGAATACAAGTTTGTTGTTCCGGTCGGTGGGCAGCAATTGCGCGTCACGAATGCCGCGAGCCTCCAGTGTATATTCCTCCAAACCAACGGCCCCTTTTCCAGCGTGAGCGCCAACACTATTGGTTCAACGCTCTGGCTGGTCTATGTCAACACGAACTGGGTCGCCTTCGGCCCGACAAACAATTGGTCAAGTCCATGGAAACCAATGACGAAATCCAGCGCGAAGAATACGAAGGGGAAAAGCAAGTCTGGTATCATGTTTTATTGGGTTGTCTAGCCGCCATCTTGGGGCTAATCTTCATGGCCTATAAGCAAACGATTGTTTGGATTAAAAGCAAAAACCCGAAATGACCTACTGGACGCTCCAATACAACGGCATTGAACTCACCTTTGCCGACCGGCAGATCACCGCCGGGAGCAAGCAGTGGTCCAACCAGTCCCAGGACAAAGTCACGCTCACCATTGCCACGACCGCCGCCGACTCCGCCCAACCCTTCCCTTACGACGCCCAGATCATCATCCGCAGCGGCCGCATCGCCTCCGCCCCGGCGCTCCCGTCCGGGCTGCCGGTCAGCGGCTGCTCCCAATTCACGGGCGGCCAAATCCGCTTCATTGGATGGGCCGCCGATCCAAAACGCATCATCACCCCGGCTGGCGAATTCTTCCAATACAGCTTTCTTGGCATCTGGGAACGATGGCTCACGCGCGTCAAATTCCGCCAACTCTGGGCCACGTGGAACGGCACGGCCAACGTCGCCGATTGGCGCGACCAGGTCTGCCTCGGCCTCAGCGTGAATTCTCTCATCGGCCCGCAGAACACCGTCGCGGGCAGCAGCGCGACAAACCTGATGAGCATCCGCCAGACCCTCATCCAGATCGTGCAATACGCGATAGGCGTCAGCAACCTGGAGAAGGGAGCCAACCAATTCGCCTTTGACGTTCTCACGACCGCCAACGACGGCGTCAACTGGGACTTGGTTGCCAGCCTCTCCGGGACCGCCGCCTGCGTGGTGCCCGATTACGTGCCTGGCTTCGCGCAGTCCGGCAAGACTGGCGCGATGAGCGGCACGGGAGCCGCCGCCACGGCCACGCTTCTTGGAGCCGAACTCGGCTCAGTGCTCCGCGCCCCGCTCAACACGGTCAACGACATCACTTGCGCCGAGGCTATCAACTACGAAGCCAAATGGCTCGCCGCGTTCATGGGCAGCGTGGTCATTTACACCGACTACGACCTGGTTGTCGTCAACGGCGCAGGCGTCGTCGTCACCCCGCCAACCTTGCGCATTTGCACCCGCGACGGCGGCCCGGCTGGTAATGCCTTGGGCACAGTCAATTTCCCATTCCCACCGCAGAACTCCGGCGTCCTGGCAGGTCCCACCGGGCCTTGTTATGTCAAAGCCACCAATGCCCGCAAACGCACGGACCTCATCCCGGCCGCGGTCGATCTCAACTTCCGCATCACCACGACCAACAACGGCAACCAGCAAACCGGCGTGTTACATGACATCGCCGCTTACGTCGGCGGCTCAGTCGTGGAAGGCGTCGGAGTCGCCGGCGCCTTGAAAAATATCGGCAGCCTGGCGGGCGGCTGGCCGGGAAGCGGGTTATCCTATTCCTCCGGCGGCGCTGGCGCGGTTCTGGAAAACATGGCGCGGTTCTCCGGCAATAAAACAGCCACGCTCAACATGGAAGGTGGAAGCAGCATCTCTTGCGTGATTAACAGCCTGCCAATTTCATTGGCGGATCCCGCCTATCCGGGTTCCACGAACGCGACCGCGCTGGCGATGTGGCAATTCCTCCACAAACCTTTCGCCACCGTCACGGCGCTGGCCCTTTATTCCGGCTCCAGCGTGACAGTCCTTGACGATTCCGGCGCTGACATTACCAGCCATATCGGGACTGGCTCCGGGCAATTCGGTTACATTCTCCAGGACAATGCGATCCCCTCATGGTTGCAACAAATCTCCACCGCCTCACCCATCATCAAACAGGCCACCATTGTCGCGCAAATGGCCTACCAGGAAGTCGCCACGATCTCCGGCGGCACGGTGCAGACCAAGCAAACCCAGAGCCATGAAATCCGCGTGCACGCCACTTTAATCATGCTTTCAAGCAGCGGTTGGAGCAGCCCGCAAACCATCACCTTGGTCGGCGCCAGCGAACTTGTTCCACTCGGTTTGGCCGGCTACGTTTTGCGCCTTGAAAGCGCGCCGATTTTTGAAGGTTCACTCGACATCCAGGAGCCGGAATGCACCGGCCAAATCCAACCCGGCAACCTCCTCAACTTCATCGGCAGCAACAACCCCGAATGGGCCACGATGCAAGCCCTCGTCCAACAGATCGAAGAGGATTGGGATGCAGGCGCAACCCATGTCGATTACGGCCCCGCCAAACACCTCGATGCCGCCGACATCGTCGCCATGAACCGCGCCAACCGCGGCCCGCGCACCTTCTATTTGATCGGCGGCAACATGGGCAACAGCGTCAACCAAGGCCCAGGCGGCCAGACATCCACCAACGTTGCGCAGCGTGGCGGCGGGCGTGGCGTCCAGCAGGACCTGGTCAACACCCAACACTTCAACCTGGCCGACAGCCAGACTAACGCCTCCGCCTACGCCGGCAGCGGCTTCCCCGGCATCACGCAGGACCTCCGCCCCAGCGGCCAGGCCAGCTACGGTGGCCTCGGATCGCAAGAGGTTCCCACGGTCAACGTCCAGTACGGCTCAGGCGGCTCTATCTATGGCCTGGCGCAGCTTGTGGGTTCCGGCGCGCTTCAACTCACCAACGGCGTCACCAACATCCTGCTCGACGTCGCCGACGCCAAAAGCTACTCCGGCAACATCAAATTGGTGGAAGTCCCGATCTGCTACCTTGACGGCAGTGGCGTGAGCGTCCAAGCCTACCAACTCATGCTCGCCAGCCCCGTCTATAAGACGAGCGGCAACCCCAACAGCGGCCTTCCCGCCTAACAAAAATTATGAACAGAAATCCTGAGCGCCATACGATAATGACGGACATGGAGAAAGACTCCGTGCTCACAGACCTTATAATTGATCTCAAAAAGAGAGAGTGGGGGCGCGATTACAAAGCAATAACAATGGAGCGTTTGAATGAGGCGTCCAAGGCAATTGAAAAACTCCAGCAGTGCCGCAAACAAGAACTTTTTCGATGAATCCAACCACGTTCCGACCATTCCCGCACGCGTGCGGGAATGGTCGGAAACTAAGGCTTTTTCGATGAATCCAACCATCCACCCGGAAGTCGCCAGCGGCCTTCCCGCCTAACCATGCCCTGCGGCTCATACATAGGCAGCCTTTCGACCGTCCCGGATAGTATTCGCGGGGTAAAAGCCAGCCCGGACGATTCCGTCCACGGCTCAGGCACATGCCGAACCTACTCCGACACCGCCGTCGCCGCCTATGTCGCTGATTACGATCTGGACGCTTTGGCTTGGAACCGGGTTGACTACGCCTATTTCAACGCTGCCGGTACACAAACCTCGGGGGGAATCGGCTCAATAACAGGATACGGCGGTCTCACCTGCCGTAGTAATAATTTTTCAATTACAGGCTATGGCCTGCCCGGCGTTATCCGCAACCAATACTTCATCAACATCCCCGTCCAATACAGCATCATCGACGTTGCAACTACCGTTTTCAATAACGCCGCCTATACAAGTTGCGACCGCCCAATCATACTTCAAGGATGCAGCGGCCAAATCGGCGGTTGCGGCGGCGACTGGATCGAAACCGGCGTTCCCGCGTTGCCCCCAAACAACACATGCTCCCCTGCCTGCCCCATGATGATTGTCCGTTATGTATGCTTGAATAATCCACTGAAGACCATCACCACGGTCAACCCTTTCGCGACATTAGCCGCCTTAGTGGCCGCCTGTGTATCCGGCAGCCCCCTCGCCCCTTGTCACGAGCCAACACTGGCGAGCGGCTGGAACAAAGGCGCCTGCTACGGCAACCATCAAGACCCCTTCACCGGGGACGAAGACCCATGAAAAACAAAAAAAGGAGTACCACACCGCCAACAATCCCTCCTCTCCCTGCTGCCATTGCCAAGCGTCTTCGGTCGGCGAGGGAACATGCTGGCCTGTCCCAAGGTCAGGTGGCAAAACTGCTTGGATTTCAGCGTCCAACTATTTCGGAGGTTGAGGCAGGGGGGCGACTCGTTTCAGCGGAGGAATTGACCAAGTTTTGCGAAATATATGGAGTCAGCATCTCCTGGGTCACGACGGCGCAGCCAGAAATCGTCGATCCCAAGGTTGAGATCCCTGCCCGCGAGTTGGCCAAATTGAAAGGCGCAGACTTAGACAAGGTGATGTCCTTGCTCAAGATGCTCAGGAAGGCGGAAGGCGAGCCTCCAACAGTCCCTCCTCTCCCTGGGGGAGAGGAACGAGGTGAGGGCGAGCCAAAATCCTTGGCGGATTATGTCGCCATCACGCGGGACTGGGGCGCCACGAATAGGCGGCGGCGCTGCCTGATTGAGAAGAAGGCGACAAAGACGATTCGCTCCGAAGAGAAGGAGGAATTGAAGCAGTTGCAGCGACTGGCGGGCTTAAAGCGGGAGTTGCTGTCATCACCTTCGCTCAAGGAGTTGGGGGAGATGAAAGCGGACCTGCGAAGGAGAGGCTTGTGGAGGGGCTTGTGAAACTCATCCGCCCTTTAACCAGCCTCCAAGCCAAAGCCAGTTTGCGCAAACCCGGCTACCTGGACGCCTGCCTAAAGCTGGGTAAGTTAGACCCCGTCACCGGCTACGTGAGCTTCACCCCCGGAGCCTGGCAAACAATCCGAACCCAATACGCCTTGGGCCTCGGCGACGCCATCCACAAAGTAGCCGGACCCATCGGCCAGGCGCTCAACCTGGACTGTTTGGACAAACAAACTGGCGCATTAAAGCCCGGCACCCCCTGCCAACAGCGCGAAGCCGCTCTAAACAAATTCGTCCCAAATCTCTTATCAGTGGGGTCAACTCCATAGGATTATGCCAGATTCTGAAGACAAGATCACCACCCCAGTCGAACTCTCCGGCGCCAAACAACTGGCCGAGCAACTTGAAAAAGAGATCGGCAAAACCAAGGCCCTCGGCAAAGATTTCAGCGACCTGCAAAACCAGCTTGAATCCACGCAGACGGCCATCGCCGGCGCTGACAAGTCAGCCCTCGAAGGAGAGCAAAGTTTCAAACTCTTCGGCAAAGGAGCCGATGAAGCTCATGCCGCCATCCACGGGCTAGCCGAGGCCGTGCCCGGCCTTGGTCGAATCGTTCGCTTCATGGCCAACGGCTTCACCGCATCTATTGGAATGATCGTCTTAGCCTTCACCAAATTCCAGAATGCCATGAAGGCGACCATGGAATCCGAGCAGCGACGTCAGGCTCAACCAGCCCATGCCATTGAGCAGGAATGCCGCAAAGCTCCGTCTCTGACCAGCGCCGCGGCAGTTGCCGCTTCCGAGGCCGAAAACGCGAAGAAAGAATATGAAGAAAATCTTAGCGAGACGACTGAGACTCAGGGCCGCATCAAGAACCTTAAGATAGGCATTGGCGCCGAACAAAGCAAAGCGGGCGCCCTTGAATCAGATCACAATGAAGCTGCCGAAATCAACGCGGGCCTTATCAGCCCTCAAGACATCACCGATCAAGCCCAAGCCAGCCAAACTCCGGCCGGCGAGATCACCCCGGCGCTACGCGAGGCCCGGAACGAAATCCATCAACTCCGCGCCGCCCTGGGCGGCGGCGCTTTCGACACTGGGGAACTCAAGGGTTTGCTGAACGAACTAATCGGCTTATCCCACGACATTCATGCGAGCGCCGCCCAAAAACATGACGTCGATGACCTTGCGCGCCAGATTCGCGACCTGCAGAGGCGGGTGGATGCCAACCGCTATTAACCTCGTCTTCAACGGTAGTTGACTATTTAGTAAACTGGGATAAAGTGGCTTCGTGCTGGTGCCCATGCGAAGGAAGGGATTATGGGGCGGGTAAGCAACGCGAAGATCAGGCTGATGGACGCGGTGCTGGAATTGATTTGGACCGGATCGTACGGACAAACCACCATCGACCAAATCTGTGAGAAAGCCGGGGTTAAAAAGGGGAGCTTCTATTATTTTTTCCATTCCAAGGCGGACTTGGCGGCGGCAGCCTTCGAGGCCAAGTGGCGGGCGCGCCGGGCGGAGCTGGACGCGATTTTTTCCCCGACCGTGCCGCCGCTGCGGCGGCTGCGGCAATACTGCGAGTTGAGCTATCGTTTTCAGCTTGAGATCAAGCGCAAATACGGCCGCGTCCTGGGCTGCCCAATTTTCGCGCTGGGGTCCGAGATCTGCACGCAGGAGGACTGTTTGCGCAGGAAAATCCAGGAGATACTCGAAGCCAAGCGCCATTACCTCGAATCGGCCATTCGGGACGCCCACGCGGGAGGGTGGGTGCATGCGCCCGACCCGGCCGCCAAGGCGCGGATGATCCTGGCCTATTACGAGGGCCTGCTGACCCAGGCGCGCATTCAAAACGACCTCACGGTGTTGCGCGAGACGGCGCGCGGTGTTTTTGCCATGCTGGGAGTGAAGACCGGCCGGGCGGCGGCGGCTTGAAGTTTTTTTGAATAAATATTCGACTAAACGGTCAACTATATCAGTGGTTCGATTCCTATGTTAACGCGATCTTGCAAACGAACGCAGAGGGCGCGCAAAGCGCCGGCCCCGGACCGGGCGCGGCGGCGCTGGCGCGTCTCAACCCGCGGTCTGGACACGGCGCCGTCTGAGGCGGGGCCGCTGGAACCGGCGCGCGGCGACACGCTGCAATTGTATTTGAACGAAATCGGGCAGGTGAAATTGATCACGCCGCAAGAGGAGATTCGACTGGCCCGGCGGATCAAGAAAGGAGACCGGAGGGCGCGCGAACAGATGATCACGGCCAATCTCCGGCTGGTGGTGAAGATCGCGCGCGATTACGAGAATCTGGGTCTGCCGCTGCTGGACCTGATCAATGAAGGCAATATCGGCCTGATGAAAGGAGTGGAGCGGTTCGACCCCGGGAAAGGGGCCAAGCTCTCGACCTACGCCGCCTGGTGGATCAAACAATCCATCATGTCCGCGCTGGCCAACCAATCCAAGACCATCCGCCTGCCCGCTCACGTGGTGGAAAGGGTGGCCAAGATGCGCCGGGCCGAATTGCAGTTGCGCGAAATCTACAACCGCGAACCGACGGACCACGAACTCGCCCAACATCTGGGCCTGGACGTTCGCCGCATCCGGCGCTACCGCGATGCTTCCAAAGCCCCGGTGTCCCTCGATGCCCCCTTGGGCGGGGACGAGCCGAACCCGATTTCCGATGTCGTGGCGGACCCGAACGCGGAGGCGCCTTTCCAGCGATTGCTCAGAGAGAACGACGCCACCCTGGTGCGGGAAGCTCTGGCGACGCTGACCGAGCGTGAGACGGCCATTCTCGCGATGCGCTTTGGCCTGGACGATGATGCGCCAAAGACACTGGAAGAAGTCGGGGCGCGCTTCCGTGTGTCGCGCGAACGCATCCGCCAAATCCAGGACGAGGCGCTGAGGAAAATGCGGGTCGAGATTCAAGAGCGCGAAAGTCCGCTGGCCGAATCGGACGCCCTGGCCGCGTGACGCATTGAGGGATTGCCAGAGGGGGGCCTTCGCCGCCACAATGGGGTCGATGGATTTCGCGGAGAAGATATTGGACGCCACGGCGCTGGGTCCCTGGCGGGAGGCGCTGCGGAGCGCCGGCCGGAAGTTGGTCGTGACCAATGGGTGTTTCGACGTGCTTCACTTGGGGCACGTCACCTATTTGCAGCAGGCGCGCGGCCAGGGGGACGCGCTCCTGGTCGGCGTCACCAGCGACGCCGGGGTGCGGGCGCTCAAGGGGCCGGGCAGGCCTCTCAATGCCGAGGGGGACCGGGCGGGCGTTTTGGCGGCGCTGGAGTCGGTGGATGCCGTCCATGTCTTCGCGGAACTGGATGCCCGCGCCTTTCTGCAAGCCGTCCGGCCCGATGTGTATGTCAAAGGCGGCGACTACACGCTGGAGACGATCAACCAGGACGAACGGCGATTGCTCGAAGGGCTGGGGGTCAAAATTGTGATTTTGCCGGAAGTGCCCGGCAAGTCCACCAGCGCGCTCTTGAGAAAGATCAACACCATGCCAAGCGAAACATTCCAAGCCAGCCGGTGGACCCGGGGCAATCATCTTTTTCCCACCGTCGTCGAGGTGACGGACAAAGCGGTGGCGCGGCGCAAGCGATCGTGGTTCAAGAAGGACGAGATGAGCGTGGGGATCAACAAAGTGGCATCGGTGCATATTCGCACGGGGCTGATCTGGTCGGAGATACTCATCGAGTCTTCGGGCGGCACGGACCCCATTACCAGCCACGGTCATAGAAAAAGCGACGCGCAACGGATCAAGGAGTTGATCGAGGGCTATCAACAGGGGAGCGGGGCGTCTTGAAACTGTAACGAATTTGTCACGGTTCCGCCGTTGTCTGGGGCGGGAAGTCCGGCCACTGTAGGGGGGTGAAAACCAGGATTCTAGTGGTGGATGACGAGCCGGATGTTCTGGATTTGGTCACGTATAATCTGGGACAGGCGGGTTTTCAGACCGACACGGCCGTGGACGGAGCGGAGGCATTGCGCAAGGCCCGGTCGATCAACCCCGATTTGATCCTTCTAGACCTGATGCTGCCGGAAATGGACGGTTTGGAAGTCTGCAAGCTGCTCAGGCGCGATCCCAAAACCAGCGCCATCCCGATCATCATGCTCACCGCCCGCGCCAGCGAGATAGACCGCATACTGGGCCTGGAATTGGGGGCGACCGATTACGTCCCCAAGCCGTTCAGTCCGCGCGAGCTGGTGCTCCGCGTCAAGAAAAGGCTCGAACAGAACGCCGGTCCGCAAGCCAAGACCGCCTTCATCTTCGGTCCGTTGAACGTCGATGTCTCCCGCCATCTGGTGACGGTCAAGGGCAAACGCATCGAGTTGACCGCCACCGAATTCAAGCTCCTCACCCTGTTGATCCAGCGCATCGGCCATGTCCAATCCCGCGATCAACTCCTGCGGGACGTGTGGGAATACGAAAGCCACATCGACACCCGCACCGTTGATACCCACATGAGGCGGCTGCGCGAAAAGCTCGGCCCGGTCTCCAAGCACCTGGACACCGTCCGGGGCGTCGGCTACCGCTTTTTGGCGGAGCTGAACTAGGCGATCCCTCAGGGTTTGATCGGGCGAATCTTGATGTTGCGGAAGGCGACGGAGCCGTGATCGCCCTGGAGGCCGATGAAACCGGTGTCGGCCCTGGCGAAGTTGGGCATGGCGGCGAATTTGCTCCCGGCGACGCGGTTGTTGAAGTCGTCGCTGTGCAACACATACTCAAAGTATTTGACTCCGTTGATCTCATGTTCGCACTTTTGCGGCGTGATGAGCAATCGCACATGGTTCCATTGGCCGACGGGCTTTGTCGCGTCGAGAATCTTGCCGGTGGCCGGGTCGATGGGAGGCTGGTACAAGGCATAGAGCCAGCCGCAGCGAACGGGGTCCTCGGCGGCGGTGTTGTCCTCCAATTGGAACTCGGGGCCGGTCGCCCAAATCGCGAAGCCTTTGTTGGTGACGTGATACATGATGCCGCTGTTGCCGGCGTGGGAGATGTTGTAATCCAATTGCAGCTCGAACCAATCGAACTCATTGCTCGTCACGATGTCCCCGGCCTGCCGCGGATCGACGCAGACCAGCGTGCCCTCCCGCACCGTCCAACCCGGGCGGATGCCGTCCTCTCTGAAGTTATGCCAGCCGCCGGCATCCTTCCCGTTGAAGAGAAGCTGCCAGCCCGCCGCCTTTTCGGCGTCAGTCAAGGTATTATTGGCATCCTGCGCGGCGGAAGGAAAAGCCAGCAGGACACCGCACGATAATGCGGCCAGAAATGCGTTGAATAACTTCATAAAATTGATGCGCGAGTATTCAAACCCTTTCGCGCCCGGAATGAAAGCAAAAAATTGGAGGCTGTTGTCTTGTTGTCTCCCCGCGTCCAATCCGTCATCATCACTTGCAGCCCATCGGGTAAACGTGAGTCATGAAGAAAACTAAACGATCATTTTATGAGAACAAAGCTCCACTATTGTTTTGTTGGCCTGGCCTTGCTGGCTGGGGTTCATTCGGCCCTCTCGCAAGTCACCAATCTGGGCATCGCCTTGGCGGGTGGGCAATCCGTCCTTTACTGGCCCGCCAGCAGCACGACGAATTATGTGTTGCAAGCGACGACCAATCTCGCCTCACCCAGCTGGGTGACGGCCAGCAACGCCGTCACCCTCAAGGCGGTGGTGGTGACCAACGCCGCCCCGTCCGGTTATTTTCGGTTGAGTGAGAGCACCGCTCCTGCGGGCATGGCGCCGATACCAGGGGGGCGTTCCTGATGGGGAACTTCATTGTCAGCAGTTTCTACAATGCCAACACCAGTGACCCTGACATCGGGGACGCCGCCCCCATCACCATCACGGTATCGCCCTTTTACATGGACGTGAACCTGGTCAACTATGGTTTGTGGACGAACGTGTACGCGTATGCCACGAACCACGGCTATAATTTTGTGAATGTGGGTGCGAATGGGGGCACGGAAACGAATTATCCGGTGGAGACGGTGGACTGGTTTGATTGTGTGAAGTGGAGCAACGCCCGGTCGCAGCAGGCGGGTTTGACGCCGGTGTATTACACGGATGCGGGTTTTACGCAGGTGTTCACGAATGGCGACAATGGCGCCACGGCCTATCAAAACTTGACGGTGAACGGCTATCGGTTGCCAACGGAGGCGGAGTGGGAGAAGGCGGCGCGGGGCGGGTTGACTGGAAACCGTTTTCCGTGGGGCAACATCATTACGGAAAGCCAGGCTCTATACCGTGGCTGCACCTCCTGCTATAGCTATGATTTGGGGCCGGACAACGTACTTTCAGGTCCGGGTCCGGTGGGATCATTTGCGCCGAACGGTTATGGACTTTACGACATGGCTGGGAATGTGTTTGAGTGGTGTTGGGGTTGGTATGGGACGCCGTATGGCCAACCAACAATCACTAATCCAACAGGCTCGACAACAGGGAGCTACCGTGTTTTGCGCGGCGGCAGTTGGGGCAGCAGCGCCGCCGACGTGCGGTGCGCCCTTCGCGTCGATGTCCCGGTCGTCACCGTCAACAACGGCGTTGGGTTCCGTTGTGTGAGGGGGCTTTAGTTTTTGCCCTTTTACTATCAGTTTTCGACCGGAGGGAAGCGCCGGTGGCACGCGCATGATCAGCCACAACCTTGTTGAGATGCATCCCTTGGCGTTTTTCATTGCTTCGGGCGGGAATTGGCCCGTAGAATGGGGCACTACTTCCTGACCTGAACTGAGAATGCAGCAGAAAGCCCGAAACCGATGAGCACCGCCGTCCCTCTTGCTTATGCCAGCGCCGCGTGCGCGGTGGCGGTGGCGCTGATCGCGATGTTCCGGGGCTGGCGGTCGATCTCGGTCTGGTTCTTCGCGGCGGGGATGGGGTTGCTGGCGCTGGAAAGCGTGTGCCTGGGCCTGGCGACTAATTCCCTGGTGGAGCGGGAGGCTTGGTTCTGGCATTCGTGCCGTTTGACGGCGATGTCGTTTCTGCCGGGGGTGTGGCTGCTGTTCAGTTTGAGCTATGCGCGGGGTGGTTATCGGGAGTTTTTCCGGCGATGGCGGTGGGCGGTGATCGGGGCGTTTGTGGCGCCGGCGGGGCTGATGTGGGTGTTTCACGAGAGGGGGGAGATGATCAGCGCCCTGAATATGAACGATAACGTGCAATGGGTCTTTCACTTGCAGGCGGCCGGTGTTGTTTTGTACGCGTTGTTTTTGATGTGGAGCGTGGCAGTGTTGATGAACCTGGAGCGCACGTTCCGGGCGGCGGTGGGAACGATGCGATGGCGCATCAAGTTCATGATATTGGCGCTGGGCTTTCTGTTCGCGGTACGGGCTTACGCGGCCAGCCAGGCTCTGGCGACGCGGACGATGGATCCGTCGCTGGCGCCGGTGAATTGCGGCGCGCTGGTGCTGGCGTGCCTGCTGATGTTGCGCTCGCTTTTCCGGGATGTCTCGGAGGTGGCTGTCTTCCCGTCGGGGGCGGTATTTGGGAATTCTCTGACGGTGCTGGTGGCTGGCATATATCTGGCGAGCCTGGGCGTTTACACGCGGCTGGCGGCGTGGCTTGGCTCCAATGGGAGCATGGAGGCAAGGGCGTTCGTGCTCCTGGCGGCGGTGGTCGCCGTGACGGTGGTGGTGCTCTCGGAACGGGCGCGGATGCACACCCGGCGTTTTATCAGCCGCTATTTTCAGCGGCCGCTCTACGATTACCGGACGGTGTGGCGGACGTTGACTGAGGGGACGACCACGCGGGTCAGACAAGAAGATTTGTGCCAGGCCGGCGTCACCTTGATTTCGCGGATATTCCAGGTTCTCTCCGTGACGATCTGGCTGGTGGACGAGAAGAAGGAGAGCCTGGGGTTTGCCGCCTCGACTTCGCTCTCAACGGCGGGCGGGGCGGAATTGCAGCCGCAAAAGGATGAGGCGGCGGGGATTCTGCGCGCCTTGCAGGATCATCCCGACCCGGTCGAGATTGAGACTTCCCGCGAGCCGTGGGCCGCGGCGCTGCGGCATTGCACCCCGATGCAGTTTCGAGACAGCGGGGGCGCGCGGGTTTGCGTGCCTCTGATTGCGGGGAGCGAGTTGCTGGGTTTGATCACCCTGGCGGACCGCGTGGGCGGCGTTTTTTTTTCGCTCCAGGACTTTGAACTGCTGCGGTGCGTGGGGGATCAGTTGGCGGCGGGTTTGCTCAACGGGCAACTGTCGCAGAAGCTTCTCCAGGCCAAGGAGCTGGAGGCCTTTCAGACCATGTCGGCCTTTTTCGTGCATGATTTGAAGAACACGGCATCGACGCTCAATTTGATGTTGCAGAACCTGCCGGTGCATTTCGACAACCCGGCTTTCCGCGAGGACGCCCTGCGCGGGGTGGCCAAGACATGCGACCACATCAATCAATTGATCAGCCGCTTGAGCCGCTTGCGCCATGACTTGCAAATCAAGCCTGTCGAATCGGACCTCAACGATGTGATTGCCCCGGTCCTGAGCAATTGGCGTCCCGCGGCGGGCGTCAGCCTGGTGCAGAAGCTCAGGCCTTGTCCCCGGCTGCTTCTGGACTCCGAGCAGTTCAACAAAGTGGTCACCAACCTGGTCATCAACGCCACCGAAGCTGTCGGGCAAGGCGGCGAGGTGCGGGTGGAAACCAGCCAGAACAACGGTTGGGCGGTGTTGCTGGTGGCGGACAACGGCTGCGGGATGGCGCCGGAGTTTTTGAGCCGGGCGCTCTTCCGGCCCTTTCAGACCACCAAGAAAAATGGCTTTGGCATCGGCATGTTTCAGAGCAAGATGATTGTCGAAGCGCATGGCGGGCGGATCGAGGTGGAGAGTGAATTGAAAAAAGGCACCGTTTTCCGCGTGTTATTGCCCATCCAGAAGCTGACCAAATGAAGCATAAATTGCTGATCGTCGATGACGACGAGGAGATTCGCACTCAAATGAAGTGGGGTCTGGCCTCGGACTATGACATTATCCTGGCCGAGGACAGGGCCAGCGCGGTTGCGGTCTTTCAGGCCGAGCGCCCCCTGGTCGTCCTCCTGGATTTGGGCCTGCCGCCGCTGCCGGGCGATCCGGACGAAGGGCTGGCCACCCTTGCTGAGATCACCGCCATGGAGCGCCTCACCAAGGTCATTGTCATTACCGGCCAGGGTGAAAAAGGCATCGCGCTGCGCGCTGTCGGCGCCGGCGCCTACGACTTTTTGACCAAGCCAGCCGATATGGAGGAACTCAAGGTGATGGTCCGGCGCGGCTTTTACGTCGCCGGCCTGGAAGTCGAATTCCGCCAGATGCAGAATTTGATTTCCGGCAACACCTTTGAAGGGATGATGGGTTCCAGCACGGCTATTCGGACGGTCTTCGAGTCCATTCGTAAGGTGGCCACCACCGACGCCCCCGTTCTGTTGCTGGGGGAGAGCGGGACGGGCAAGGAAATGGCCGCGCGGGCCATTCACCAGGGGAGCGCTCGCGCTGACGGGCCTTTCATCGCCATCAATTGCAGCGCGATCCCGGAGACGCTCTTGGAAAGCGAACTCTTCGGCCACGAGAAGGGCGCCTTCACCGGGGCGCACGCCCAGCGCAAGGGCCGATTTGAAATCGCCAACGGCGGCACGCTGTTTCTGGATGAAATCGGCGAAATCCCGCTTGCGCTCCAAGTTAAACTCTTGCGCTTTCTCCAGGAGCAATTCATCGAGCGGGTTGGCGGCCGCCAGTCCATTCAGATCGACGCCCGGGTGGTGACGGCGACCAACGCGGATTTGCGCAAATCGATGCTCGCGGGCACGTTTCGAGAAGACCTCTTCTATCGTCTGGCAGTGGTGCAGATCACCCTGCCGCCCTTGCGCGATCGCGAGGGAGACATCCGGTTGCTGGCGCAGTTTTTCCTGCAACGGTTCGCCGCGCAGATGGGCAAGGCCGGCCTCTCTTTTGACCAGGAAGCCTTGCGCGCGTTGGACCGCTATCATTGGCCGGGCAATGTGCGGCAATTGGAGAACCAAGTCCGCCGCGCCGTTATCATGGCCGAAGGCAAGCGCCTGAACATTCGAGACCTGGAATTGAGCGCACCGTCCGGCACGCCCAATGCCACCCTCAAAGACGCCCGCGAAAATCTCGAACGCGAAATGATCCAATCCGCCCTCAAGAAACACACCGGCCGCATTGCTCCAGCCGCCGTCGAACTGGGCATCAGCCGCCCCACCCTCTACGATCTGATGGATAAATACGGCATTGCCAAGGAGTGAAACAGCGATTATTTTGCGCGGCATGTTGCCAATTGAATTTACCATCGTCTCTGTAAGAAAATGCGTGTCGGTTCTTTTTGGACTGGCGCTCTGTTGTGTGGCGGGATACAGCAACGCGGCGGAGCCTGCCGCGGCGCCGACGCCCGGCCCCGGCGCCAAAACCAACGAAGTGGCCGTCATCACCACCACCGAAGGAACCATGGTCATCCAGTTTTGGACCGACGCCGCGCCCAAGACGATTGCCAATTTCAAGAAGCTGGCCTCGTCCGGCTTTTATGATGGCACCTGTTTCCATCGCGTCATCAAGGGCTTTATGATCCAGGGCGGCGACCCGCTGACCAAAGACCCGGCGGCCGAGGCAAGGTGGGGCACAGGCGATCCCGGCTACAAAATTGACGCTGAATTCAACGACCATTCCCATGTTCGCGGCGTCATTTCCATGGCGCGGTCAATGAGTCCCAATTCCGCGGGCAGCCAATTCTTCATCTGCCATGGCAGCCCGACCCAGCTGGATCATCAGTACACCACCTTCGGAAAGCTCATCAAAGGGGACGACGTGCTGGAGAAGATCGCCACCACTCCGACTCATGCGCCGGACCGGCCGGACAAACGGATGGGAATCATCAGCATAAAAATTGTGCCGGAGCAATCCTTGCAGTAAACTCTGAACATGGCTGAGAGCGAAGTAGCAATCATCAAAACGAGCGCCGGCGAGATGGTCATCGAATTCTGGCCTGACGTGGCGCCGAAAACAGTCGAGAACTTCAAAACCCTGGCGCGAAAGGGCTTTTACGATGGAACGTGTTTTCATCGCATCGTCAAGGGCTTCATGGTCCAGGGCGGGGATCCGCTGACCAAAGACCCGGCGGCCGAGTCCCGCTGGGGCACCGGCGATCCCGGCTACAAAGTCAATGCCGAGTTCAACGATCGCTCCCACCTTCGCGGAGTCATCTCCATGGCCCGCGCCCAAGACCCCAATTCCGCCGGCAGCCAGTTCTTTATCTGCCTGGCCGAAGCCCGCTTTTTGGACCGCCAGTACACCGCCTTTGGCAAATTGCGCCAGGGCGACGATGTCCTGGAGAAAATCGGCGACACTCCCACCCAGCGCAGCGGCGGCGGAGAGAAGAGCCGCCCAACGGTGCGGGTGAACGTGGAAAGCATCAAGATCGTTCCGGCGGCATAGGCGCCGGGCCGGCCGCCCTTATGATTGAGCCGTGGCGGAAAATTTCATCCAGGCCGCTGGCCGATTTCCGCGTCTTTTCCGTGCGCGAGGACCGGAAAGTTTCGCCCCGGACCGGCGCGGAGTTGGGTTTCTATGTTATTGACGCGGCGAACTGGGTGAACGTCATTGCGCTCACGCCGGACGAGCGGATCGTCTTGGTCGAGCAATACCGGCACGGTTCCAACACGGTGGAACTGGAAATTCCGGGAGGCGTCATAGACGCCGCGGATGCCTCGCCGGAGGCGGCGGGCTGCCGGGAACTGGCAGAGGAAACGGGGTTCGTGGGCGAAGCGCCGTGGATCATTGGCCAGGTCTTCCCCAACCCGGCCATCATGAGCAACACCTGTTACACCGTGCTGGTGCGCAACTGCCGCCAGGTCAAACCGGTGCATTTCGATCAAGCGGAGGATTTGGCCACCCGCCTGGCCCCCGTCTCGCAAGTCCCAGAATTGGTCGCCTCCGGCCAAATCCGCCACGCCCTCCTCGTGGCCGCCCTCTATCAATTCGAGTTGTGGCATCGGAAACAGCACGGGCGGGAGTGATGGGGAAGATCAGGACATTGCCAAAGATTAACAATGTTTGGCCGACCGGGTAACGTGGGAACATGGCGACAAAAACGATGAACGTTTCTCTCACGCCGGAACTAAAAACGTCCATTGACCGGCGTCTCCGCTCCGGCGTTTATGGCAATGCCAGCGATGTCATCCGGGCGGGATTGCGGGCGCTTTCGCGGGAGGAAATGGCCGCGGGCTACGAAGCGTGGCGCAAAATCGCGGCCCGATTGCCCCGGGAGCCGATCACCCCAAAAATTGAATCCCGCATTGAGCGGAAAATCCGCGCGCAACGGCGGGCGCAAGCCAAACGTCCGGCGTGATTCGAGCTATACTTGACTGCGGGGTCCTGGTTTCCGCCATTGGCTGGGGCGGCAACGCCCGCGCCTGTCTGGATTTGGCGGCGGCGGGCCAGGTGTCTTTATTTGTCACGGACGAGATTTGGAATGAATATACCCATCGCATTCCGCGCATTCTCGCTGAAGAAAGGCCGGGCGTTGACCCGCAACCGGTCCTGGCCTGGCTTCTGATGCTTGCCCAATTTGTCGAGCCGGCGCCGATCGGCAAACAACGCAGCCGTGACATTCGGGATGATTGTTATTTGGCGTGCGCTCTGCAGGCGGGCGCGGAAGTCATTGTCAGCAATGACCGCGACTTGCTCGGATTGGGCAAGCCTTTCGGCGTTGCCATCCTGACTCCCATCCAATTCCTCAAATTCGTTCGCGGTGCGACAGGATAATGCGGCAGGCCGCCCGTTCTTGGAGCTTCCCCAAACGGTCATGGTTTGACTTCGATCCTGATTCCAGTTCTTCTTGCTGAAATGGCTCGCGAGACTATCCAAGACCAGCGGCGGCGGTTGCAACGGATCATGGCGGCGTTGCGGGCTGCCTATCCGCAGGCGCGCTGCGAGTTGGACTATTCCAGCCCGTTGCAATTGCTCATCGCCACCATCCTTTCCGCCCAATGCACCGACCGCCAGGTCAATATCGTGACGGTCGATTTGTTCAAGAAATACCGGTGCGCCGCAGACTACGCCAACGCGCCCCTGCCGCAATTGGAAGAGGACATCCGCCGCATCGGACTTTTCCGCAACAAGGCCAAAAACATCCAGGCCGCCTGCCGCACCCTGATGGAGAAACATCGCGGCGAAGTGCCGCGCACGATGGAGGAGTTGACGGAGTTGGGCGGGGTCGGACGCAAGACGGCCAACGTGGTCCTGGGCAACGCGTTCAACGTCAACGCCGGCATCGTGGTCGATACGCACGTCGCCCGGCTGGCGGGCCGGCTGGGATTGAGCGCCCAGAGCGCGCCGGAGAAGATCGAGTCCGCCCTTCAGGAGCTGGCTCCTCAAGAGAATTGGACGCTCTTGAGCCATTGGCTCATCTGGCACGGCCGCCGTCGTTGTTCCGCCCGCAACCCGGATTGCCCCGGATGCGAGATCAGCGCCGAGTGTCCCGCCGGGCGCAAGGTCTTGAATCCCAATTTGACGCCCGAACAGCGAAAGAAAATGCTGGCGCGGATTTAATATGGGGACCGACCCAAGACCCGCGGACACCCTCTGGCTTCTGTTGCGCCAGGGCGGGAACGACGCCGATTACAACATGGCGCTGGACGAGGCCCTGCTGGAATCCGCTCCCGATCTGGGCCGGCCCGTCCTGCGCTTCTACGCCTGGCGCCAAGCCGCCGCCACGTTCGGCTACGCCCAGAGGCACGCGGACATCGAGAGGCTCACCCGGCTGCGTCCACTCGTGCGCCGGCCCACCGGCGGCGGATTGGTACCGCACGACGCGGATTGGACCTACAGCCTGGTTTTTCCCGCGGGCCATTTCTGGCATCGGCTCAAGGCGGTGGAGAGCTATCAGCGGGTCCACCAGTGGGTGTGCGCCGCCTTCGCGAGATTGAACGTGCCCACCGCGCTCTCCCCCAACAGTCAAAAAGAAATTCCGGGCCAGTGTTTTGTCGGCGCGGAGAAGGACGACGTGCTGTGGGAGGGCCGCAAAATAGCGGGCGCGGCGCAACGGCGGACGCGGCGCGGCTTGCTGGTGCAGGGTTCGGTGCAGCCTCCGCCGCTGGGCTTGGAGCGGGGGAGTTGGGAGTCGGCGATGTGCGAGGCCGCGCGGGGAACCTTCGGCATTGAGTGGCAACCTCTGGAAATCCAGCTTCCTCTGCGAAATCTGGCGGAAGAACTTCGCGCCGCCAAATACGCCCAGGCGGCTTACAACCAAAAAAGATGACCCGCCGCGGAACGCCCGGAGGCACTGGAATGACTAATGTCTGAAAGTTCGAGGGATTTCAGCGGTGCTCGCCGTTCTCCTTTGTGAAGAGCGGGACGCCGGCCGAATCGGCTTGGCGTTTCCGCCAACGCAACAGATAATGACAACAGCCCGGACGTGATATGAAATCGAATTCAATTCTCCACAACACCCTGATGCTGGCCACCTTGGTGGCGCTCTTTCCGCAAGGCAGCGCGCTGGCCCAGACCATCGTGGGAACCAACGGCCCGCCGCCTGCTCAAGAGGCAGAGGCCCACGCGGGCGCCAATACACCCGCCTCCTGGACAAACGTGGATTTTTATTTCCCCGGCGGCCCACCGAAGCTGTTCCTTCGCGCCGTGGATAAGCAATACAAGGTTGATTGGTCGAGCGTGGCGGACATTCCATCCGAAATGGAAGATGTTCACATTCCCGCGTTGCGCCTGAGCCGGGAATCCATGGAGCGGATTCTGCCAAATTTCGGACCTGGAAGGATGCGTGCCTTTGGTGGAGGCGGCGGCGGTGGTGGCGGGTCCTTTGCGGGAGAAAACCAAGAACGGACCCCGCTTGACGCCTTGGTTGCGCTTTACAACAATCTGGGGCAGGCAAGACCGGAGCTTGGGAACCTGCTCGTTGAGGGGGACCCGGTCAAACCTTCCATCGTCATCGTCCGCTCTTTTGGCGCGCGGGCGCCGTCCGGCCTCAAGATAAAGGCCTTTGCGTTGAGGGGAATTCCAGAAGGGGAATGGGGGAAGCTGGGTCAGGAATTGAGTGAACAGTTTGATTTATTTTCCAAGTTGAATCACGAGGGGGAAAAGCAGCCCAAAACCGATATCGCAATCCACCCCGACACCGGCCTGCTGATCGTGGTCGGCCCTGAATCGTACGTGGAAGCGGCGGAGTCTTTGGTGGCTGCCTGGCACGCCAACGGCAAAGTCATCGCCAACCAGCGGCCCCAACCGGCCCCAACCCCGCCGGGCCCGCCGTCCGCAAAGTAGAGAGAAGCATGTTGGCGCTGGATGAAAATTCCGCCGTCCCAGTTTTCGAGGCCGCCAGGCCGCGCGTGCCTTCCGCCGGCGCCCTCGCGCCGTTGAAGGGAACCTTGAACGCCAGCGGCAGCACGGCGGAGGGCGCGGCGGACATCCGGGCCTTGACTCTGGCCATCCGGCGCGGCGACGCCGCGGCCTTCGCCCGTTTCTACGATCTTTACAGCTTCCGCCTTTACCGGTTCTTGCTGGTGCTGGCGCGCGGCGACGAGAATACGGCGCGGGAGGTCTGCCAGGCCGCCATGACCAAGCTGGCGAAACGATTCGAGGTGTTTGACGACGAACGGATGTTGTGGGCCTGGCTTTGCGCGCTGGCAAAAAACACCTTCATCGATCATTATCGCTCCCAGCGGCGGCGCGACCGGTTCGTTTCCCTGGAGGAACTTCCCGCGTCCATCGCCGGCGGGGAAAATGCCGCCGGCCAGCTTGCTGAACTGCTGCGCGAAGCCCTGGCCGCTCTCCAGCCCGAAGAGTGCGAACTGATGCACGCCGCTTATGTTGACAAGCGGCCCTTGCGGGAATTGGCCGGGGAATCGGGGCAGACCTACAAAGCCGTGGAATCCCGGCTGGCCCGGCTGCGGCTGAAACTCAAGGAGCAATTGTTAAGGAATTTGCGTCATGAAAACGAATCCTGATCCGGGTCCCGCGGATGCCTTGTTGGAGGCCGTGCTGCGGGACGACGGCTGGCAGGCGGCCAACGCCGCCGGCAAAGCGGAGGCGCTGGGAGTCTTTCAGTCGCGCCTGCGAATGCGTCGCGCGTCGCGCTGGGCCGGCGCTCTGGCGGCCCTGGCCGTGGCCGCGATGTGCGCCGCGCGTTGGCTGGCCGTCCCCGCCGCGCCGCCACGCCAGTTGCTGGCGATGAAGCAGGCCGCGCCGTCCACGGGGAATCTGAAAAAGTCAATATATTTGACCGACGACGAACTGCTCGCGCTGTTCCCGGAGGGAAGCTGTTTTCTGGCGGAGGTGGACGGTAAGAAAGAGCTGGTCTTTCTCGATCCAGAAGTCCAGCGCCAATACGTGTCCGAGGCGGGCCAGCAACAGACTTTGGATCGTTAGCAACGCTGGCTGCTATATCGGTAAGTTCACCTAATACATGGACGCCCAGCGCAAAAGAGGACAATTAAAATGGGATTCAAAAAGAGGATATTTTCCATCCACCATTCTCGTAGTCGAAGTCCATCTCGAAGGTGATTTGATTTCCGTTGATCGGGGTTGTTGCCTGAAAGTAGGCAAAGCTATCTGACATTTCGATGAGTTTCAGGTTGGTCAGCGAATTCAGCGTGGCTGACACGTTGGCTAGCCCCCCCGCCTGAAATTCAGCTTTGTATTTGCCGGACGCGCCGATGAGAAAAAAGTCAGGGCCTCGGCCAGGTTCTTTTTCGCGAGGGCCGCTTTCATGGCGTTCCAAACAAGAATGGGGTCCTGGCGGGGAAATGTGACCCCAATCACGCGGTTGTTTCCGTAATCGGCAATCTAAACGCGTTGCTCAGTTTGAGCGTGCCAAATCGAAACGCTGCGCGGATTCTTCAGACCAAAGGAGGTTGGAATCTGGCGGATAAGCGAGTTGCGGTCGCTGTCGAATTGTTTGACGTCCGTTCCGTCGGTGACGCAGAGGACGGTGGCATCGCCGCTCGTTTTAAGGGCCTTCTGACTAAAGCCGCCATAAAAGCTGTCGTTGAGGATAGAGACTACGCGGCTGTTTCCGTAATCGGCAACCATTAGGCAGCCTATCTCATCGTAGGAGAGTCCTTTCGGGTTGGAAAGGTCGCCAATGGAGCGCTGAACGTTGTTGGCAAGATCAAGCCTGACGACACGATTGTTGCCGCTGTCTGAAACCCAAAGGCCGGTTCCATTGGGAGTGACCGCCACATCCCAGGGCGAGGAGAAGACAGTGCCTGGGATGCCGAGAGTGGCGTTTCGGTTGAAGCCGTTCGCCGGGAGATAGGAATTGTTTCCCGAAGGCTGCAACATAAGAATCTGGTTTAGCGGGGTCTGGCCACGTAAACATTGCCTTTAGAATCGACATCGAATCCGTTGGCCGATACAGGCGAAGCCTGGATGGTTGTCAAATCAAAGCTGGCAAGCACCGCGCCGTTGCTGCTGTACCGGAGGAAGGCGGGCGGATTGTCTCTCAGCACGTAAACGCTCCCATCCGCATTCGCTTTGACCGCGACTGGGCCGGCAACATTCTGGCTCCAGGTGATTTGCGGCGGCATGTCTGCCACAATAGTTACCATCTTCCCGGCCATAAACTCTAACATGTCGGCTTTGTTTCCACCTCCACTCGAAAAGGTCCCTTTGGATGTCGTTACCGTAACGACAGGACGATACGTTCCGGCGTCATAGGCATGGGTTTGCTTGGAGACATTTCGTGAAGTGAGGTCGGTTGTTCCATTACCACCCCAATCCCAAGCGACAGACCGGACAGTGCCGGGCAGGGCGGATGCATTGACGGTAAAAGTAACCGTCAGTGGCGCATACCCTCGAGTCACACTCGGAATCAGGAGCAAACGGCTCGTTGGATCGCTGCTTCCTATCGCGGGGGCGGTCACTTCATTTGTATTCCCGCTTGCGTCCTGCGCGATCATTATGGACGCAAGGAAGAACAACATGGCCGGATACCGCAACTGCCGGATGGCCGGCTTGTCATGGCAAATCTCGGGGTCAAAAGTGACACGGGACAACACCTTGTTCATGCATTCGACCATAACCAGGCCGCGTAAGAATGACAAGCCTGCCATTCCCGCGGCTGGGAGGGCCAATTCATGAAAGTTTCCTAACGGACCTCGTCTGGCGGCGCGCGACCCAGCCCACAACAACCGTTCGCCTCAATACGCACGGCGAAACACGTCGGTGTGCCTGATAATTCAGCACTGTTCGTTCCTGCTGGGAAAATCACGCCGCCACTGGATACTTGATTGGCGGATGGGGGTCGTAGCCGGTTATTTCAAAATCCTCGAACTGGTAAGCGAAGATGGAGGCGGGTTTGCGCTTGATGACGAGATTGGGCAGCGGACGGGGTTCGCGCTGGAGCTGCTCCCGGACGCCTTCAATCTGGTTCAACATTCTCAAGAATGTCCCTTGACACGCCATCAACACAACATTATTGTTGTGGCGTGATTCCAAAGTCGGTTGACATTGGTGGCGTTTGGAATGTTCTCCCTCCAGGCATACACAATGCGACCTTGGAGGAGGTTGAAGATCGTTTCGCAACAAATGAAAAACGTCGGACGTTATTCGAGGGATTTCGGAGGTCGTTGTCTGCGCTGCGCAGGGCAGGATGCGCGGCCATGTTCCTGGATTTTTTCCAAACGGACAAAGACATTGGCCTTGCCAAGGGCATTATCAAAGTGGAGCTTCGATGATGCCAGAACGGACCATCATGATTACAAATGAAAGACAATTTCGAATTTCAAAAGCCCAATTGGAGAAGCTGCGAAGTTCTGCCGCCGCCTTCAATATCGATGAAGCAGCGGGGCGGATTGGGTCGCCAGTCCTGGCGCAAGCCGAATTGGCCGCCCTGCAAAGCCAGATCGACGAACTCACGGAACAAGTCACCGAGTACGAGGTCCTGCAATCTGGAGTGGTGACCGTATTGAAGGCTCAGAGCCTTTCCGAGTTGCCCGGGATTCTGATCAAGGCCAGAATCGCACGAGGGCTGTCCCAGCGGGATTTGGCGGAAACGCTTGGTCTTAAAGAGCAGCAGATCCAACGATATGAATCGGAAGAATACGCGACCGCCAACTTGCGGCGTCTGGCGGAAGTGGCGGAGGCGCTCAGGCTGAATATCAGTGAGGTGGCCGAACTTTCCGACGACAGTTTTCCCGTATCAACGGGCCGTTCATGATTCAAGAGGACTTATTTTTTCACTTTTATGGTGTTTCAATATCCGAACCGGCGGTTATATATTAGAACAAGGTTATGAAACTTCGACCGTCATTCGCTTCGTTTTAGCAGCGGCGTTTGCCACTCTTGCGTGTTGGGCTGCTCGCACATATGATTCACTCTGAGATGTTGTTTTTAGTCTCATGGCTATTGGTCATGGGGCGTGAAGATCTGACACGACCGATTCCGCGCAACGAGCGGCGGCTGATGTTTCTCGTGATTGGCATTCTTTTAGCCGTGATGCTTCCGTTGCCGTTTTTGCGTTTGCGTTTGTCCGCCGCAGGTAGCGCTGTGACGCATGGCTTGAGTCATCCGGTCACCGTCGTGGCGTTATGGATGATTTGGATGTGGGCGATCTGTCGTGGCTGGCAGAGAGAGAAACTAAAAAGCTCTTATCTTGTGCCCGCGGAGACGAAGTAACTCAAAATCGCAGTAGTTTTCGCGGCTTCGGCGGGAAAATCACACGGCCACTGGATACTTGATCGGCGGATGGGGGGCGTAGCCGGCGATTTCGAAATCCTCGAACTGGTAGTCGAAGATGGAGGCGGGTTTGCGCTTGATGATGAGCTTGGGCAGCGGACGGGGTTCGCGCCGGAGTTGCTCCCGGACGCCTTCGATCTGGTTCAGGTAAATGTGGCAATCCCCGCCCGTCCAGACGAAGTCCCCCGGCTCCAGATCGCACTGCTGGGCGACCAGATGTGTCAATAATGAGTACTGCGGGACGTTGAAGACCATGCCGACCGGACAGTCAACGGAACGTTGGTAAAGCTGGCAGGAGAGCCGCCCCTGGGCGACGTAGAATTGAAAGAGGGCGTGGCAGGAGGCCAGGGCGGCGCGCCCCGCGCGGACGTTGTCCGGCGGGCTGACCGCTTCGTCGGGAAGGACGGCTGGATTCCAGGCGCTGACGATGTGCCGCCGCGATTCGGGTTTGGAGCGGATTTGATGGATGAGCTGGGTTATTTGGTCGATTTTCCTGCCGCCCGGGGCTTCCCACGCGCGCCATTGCGCGCCATAGACGGAGCCCAAGTCTCCGTTCTCATCCGCCCACGCGTCCCAGATGTGAACGTTATTGTCGGTGAGATATTTGATGTTGGTGTCGCCGGCCAGGAACCAGAGGAGTTCGCGGATGACGCCTTTGAAGAAGACTTTGCGCGTTGTGACGAGCGGGAAGCCTTTGGAAAGGTCAAACCGCAATTGCGCCCCAAAGAGGCTGCGGGTGCCGGTTCCCGTGCGGTCTCCGCGGATGACGCCGTGATCGAGGATGTTTTGGAGAAGATCGAGGTAGGGCTTCATTTAGGAGGCGGCGTTTGCGGCGCGGCGGGTTTCTGCGTGGCGCGGTCGAGTTTGATCATGCCGTTGTTGCGGGCAATGTCGTCCAGTAGGACGGAGATCAGCGCCTGCAAAGCGCGCCGGTCGCGGTTGACGTACCAGGCGAAGGCGGGAACGGTCAGGAGCAAGAACCATATTTGCCAGAGAGCGTGCCAGACAAAGCCAATGACGACCAGTTCAAAACCCAGGATTGAGAAGAGGGCGACCTTGGCGGCGAGCGACCATGTGGCGCGAAGGCGGCAGCGGACCAATTGTTTGCCGCCCGCGTGCGGCTCGGCGACGGTGGCCAGTTGCAAATGGGACCACCGGCTGCCGAAGACCTCGACGTCAAAATCGCTCCAGCCGGCGTCCTCCTTGATCTCCCAGCCCTCCTGGGCCATGCGCTGGATGACGCGCCGGACAAAATCGAGGCGGTCCATTTGTGTATTTGACCAATACTGCGCCTGGTCCAGCGCCTCCGGGCGGTCTTGCAACGCCAGCGACTCGAAGGTTTCCAGCGCTTTGGGAGGCGTCGGCCCGAAGCTCAGGCGGCCCTGGTAGCGGGCCCAGCCGCGGACGATGGGTTGCAGGAAAAAGAGGAGGGCGACCAGGGGCCGCGACCAGAAGCGGCGCTTGGCGGGGGGCAAATCCGCCTGGGCGGCCGCCGCGACGCAGACGCCCAGGGACAAGAGCACGCTGGTGAGCGCGACCGGGGCCAATGAATGAAAGGGCACGGAAAGCACAAGCAGGGGCAGGTTCACCAGGGCATGGTATTCGAGGCTGGTGCAGAACATCAGCACCGTGGCCGGCTCGGCGCGATAGAGGCTCTGGAAGAAGCCGGTGCCGAAATGGCCGCGATAAATCATGGGACGCCGGATGGTGAGGCCAAACTTCGAGCTGGTGTAGATGCGCCCCTGCCACACGCTGCCGCCAAAGGAATTGAAGTACTCCGGATGCCGCCGCACGAGCATCGCTTCCGCTTCGCCGTAGCCGCTCTGTTGCTGGAGATAGGCGGGCACCGTTGGCCGCCGGTAGTGCCAGACAAACCCCGGCGGGCTGAATCCAATGCGATAGCCGCGCTGTTGCAGGCGCCAGCAGACATCCACGTCGTCGCCCGCGCGGTGGAAGATGGGATCGAATCCGCCGATTTCGGCCAGCGCCCATTTGTAAAAGGCCATGTTGCAGCCGGGGATGTGTTCGGCCTGGCGGTCGTTGAGCATGACATGGGCGGGGCCTCCGGGCGAGACCATCACCGCCGCCGCAACCGCCGAATCGTCCGGCGGCAGGAAATTGTGCCCGCCCATCCCGACAAACGAGCCGTTGAGCAAATCCGCCGCCAGATAGTAGAGCCAGTCCTCGTCCGCCCGGCAATCCGCGTCGGTAAAGGCGATCACCTCCCCCTGGGCCGCGAAGATGCCCGCGTTGCGGGCCACGGACAACCCCTGGTGCGTCTGCCGGATGACGCGGAAATTCTTGTAAAGCGAAGCGACCTGCGGCGTGATGTCGGTCGAGCCGTCGTCCACGACGATGACTTCGAAATTGGGGTAATTGAGGCGCCGGAGGGAATCCAGGCAGGGCTGCAAGGTGCGGCTGCCATTGTAGCAGGCGACCACGACGCTGATCATCGGGTAGTGATGAAGGGGGAAGTAGGGGGCCTGGTCGAATTTGCGCCGGACCGCCTCGAAGGAAGGCTTGGGCAGGCGCTCGCGGGTTGTCAAACCAAAACACCAGTCCGGCACGTCCCGGTCGTCCTTGTGCCACTCGTCGGTGAAGCTGAAGACAATGGCGCCGGCCAGGCCGCCGCGGAAGGCGGCTTCGATCTGCCATTCGAGCATTTCGCATTTCCGATCCTCGCCTTCGCGGAGGGTGTCCACGCCCATTTCTCCCAGCAGCAGCGGCTTGGCGTCGGCCAGCATTTGCAGGCGGGCCAGGTAATTCTCGAAGGGCCGCCGCTGGTGCAGATAGACGTTGAAGCAGACGAAATCCATGTTCCGCGGATTAAGGAACTCGGTCGGCGGGTAATTGCCGAAGGTGCAGAGACATTCCGGATCGACCCCTTTGGCCTCCTGTGCCAGCTCGTCCAGGAAGTTCTCCACCGCGGCCGTGCCGCTCCAGCGCACGATGTCGGGCGGCAATTCGTTGACAACGCTGTAGGCGAACACGGCCGGATGGCGGGCGCAGCTTTGCACCGCGGCGCGGACGGCGGCGCAGGCCTGGTCGTGAACGGCCGCCGAATCGAGGAAGCAGACGTGTTTGCTCCAGGGTATGTCGATGAGGAGCTTGAGGCCGTGGGCGTCGGCCAGGTCCAGCAGCCAGCGCGGAGGCACATGATAAACCCGCAACACATTGGCTTCCAGCCGCTCGATCAACTCGAAATCGCGCGCGGCCGCGGCCGGTTCGGGAAAAGGCTCGCCCGCGGCGTTGGGGTGGAAAGGCCCGTAAGCCACCCCTTTGGGGTAGTACTTCGCCCGGCCCAGGCGAAAGAACTTCCCGCCCACGGTCGGGCGCGCCTGGAAGGTGGAGGTGAGCGGCGTTTTCATGGGCGGGTGGCGCGGAAGAGGGCGGGCAAGCTCAGTAAACTTTGACGGTCAAATGGTGCTTCTCCATTATGGTGCCGTCGAACTGCGCCAATTGGGCGAGGTCTTCGTTGTAATTTGCCACGGCGCGGATTTCCGCGGAGCGGGCGGCGGTCAAGTTGCTCTGCAACTGAAGGACCACGAAGGGGGTGCTGGTGCCGACTTCGAGTTTCTTTTCCTCGGCGGCCAGGGCTTGCTCGGCATAGACGCGCGCTTCGCGGGTGGCATCGACCTGCGCGAAATCGCTCCGGGCGCTTTCGATGGAATTCTGGATTTGAATGAGCATGGTCTGCTCGGCCAGTTTGTATTGGAGTTGGGCCTGTTGATTGGCGGCTTTGGCGGCCTTGTAGTTGCTGCGCGCGCCTATGTTGCTCAACGGAAAACTCAGCAGCAGCCCGTACGAATATGAGGGAAACTCGTTGCGCGGGATTTGATCGTAGGCCGCTCCGAGGGTCGGACCCAGCCCACTGCGCCCATAACTGCCCGTCGCATCCAGTTGCGGGAAAAGCTGGTTCTTCTGCAAGCGCCGGTTGACATCGGCTCTTTCCACGTTGATCCGCGCCGCCAGAACATCGGGGCGTTTGGACAGGCCCGTCTGCCAGCTCTCCTGCAAATCAAACGCCTGCGGCACGGCAACCAGTTTGTCGGCCGGCTGGAGCTGGACGTCGTGAATCTGGCGGTACTGATCGGTGATGAGCGCCTTGAGATTGTTCTCGTCGTTCATGACCAATTGGCGGGCGGCCAGCAGGGCGGCCCTGGCCGAGGCGAGCTGGGAGAGGGACTGGGCGACGTCCAGCACGGTCAGGACGCCGGCCTGCACCTTGCGCTTGTTGTCGGACACCAGTTGATCGGCAAGCGCGACGGCTTGCTCCTGCACCTTGACATTCTCAAAGGCGTAATTCAACTCGTCATAAGCCTGCTCGGCGGCGCTGATATTGGTGTTGACCAACTGGCGGAAGGCCAATTCGTCGTACTGCATCGTCTTCCGGGCGATCAGGATCGTGGCCCGCGTCGTATCCGTCCAAAAATTCTTCAGCAGCGGCTGCTCCAGCGTCAGCCCGGCGAAGCTGGTGTCCTGGTTGAAGGCCGCCATCGGGACGCCATTGCTGTTGAAGGTGGTGTAGGCGCCGCGGGCAAGCGACATCCCCAGGTTGTATTGCAAACCCCAGGGAGTCAGAGCATTGCTGCCGTTGACGCCGCCAAGGCCCACCGTGACATTATGGGTGTTGATATCCTCATTGGGGGATTGGACGCCATTGAACACCTGGCCCGGCTGTGCCGCGTAGGAGTCGCCGGCGGTGGAGTGGAAGGAGGCGTCATAAGCGCCGTAATTGGCCTCAAGGGCGAAGCGGTCCAACAACGGATTGAAACGCTGGATTTGAACGCTCAGATTGTGTTCCAACGCCATCCGCACGGCCTCTTCCACGGTAATGGACTGGACCCTGTTGGTTGTTTGGGCGGCCAATTGGCACCCTAATCCGATCATGCAGCCTGCAAAGCAGGCCAAGCCTTTATATTTCATTTCCACCCTTTTGACGGGCGGCAGTGTGGCGGACTTCATTCCACGAGTCAATCCCGCCGAAGGGACGGCGGTGATTCCCAAGCGGGGCATAATGTATCAATGGAATGTTGCCGGGGGAAGAATGGCCGGGAATCAAAGGTTTCCGTCCGGTCATTCGTCTGATACATAAATGACAACATGAATTTGATGACAGTCCAGTCCTGGCTGGCCGGCCTGCTGCTGTTCGTCGCGTCCATCGCGGTCGCTCAGGAACAGTCCAACTCGGCGCCGCCGCGCCTGGCCATCCTTATCGGCCATTGTGAACCCGGCCATTGCCACTAGGTTAGAGATCACCGGCGGAGCAAACACCTGCGGAACAGCCTTGTAAACCCACAGAGAAGATGGCCAGTCATTGGTGTTTGCCCGCCAAAACACCTCGCAATCATTGGTTTGGGCATCCGCACGGAAAAGGCAGAACGCCCAAACACAATGGATCAAAATTAGGATTGTCGTTTTCAAAAATGGACTAGTGTGTCGAAATAAGTGATGTTTCCGCTCGTGGGATCGTTGGCATTCGCGAGGGTGTCGTTCATCGCGCTCGACCAGCCGGCGACACGAAAATAGATTTGCATGCCGGAAAAAACCATGCCCGATGAAAAATCCGACCGTGACATTGCCGAATATTTCATTGCCTCCAAGGGCGGCGCTTCTCAGGTTGTTTAAAGTGACTTGGGCGCCTGGATAATTGAAACCTTCCTTCCAGCCGCCCTGCTGCATCCTGGCGCCAAAGCGCGTCGCGCAAGCAGGGGCTTGCGGAATGAAGACACTGGGTTGGTTCGTGACGCCCCCTTGGATTTGCTGCTGGGGAGGAGGGCCAAAAGGCATGGCTGGATTGGTTCCCAGACACACCACCTGATAAAATCGGGCCTCATCGAATTTTGGATGATTGACCGGCGGGGTTTGCAAGCAATCGCCCGTGTCCAGCCAGAGGGTGTTCGTGCCTTGGGAGGGATAGTTGTTCACCAAAGTCTGCCAACCGACGCCGTTGTCAACGAGACCGCTGAGATCGGACACATATTGCACTTGATAAATGGCGTTCGGCTGGCTTTGCCAATGCAATTAAATCGCGCCCTCGCTTGTGACAATGGTCCGGGTGAACAGCAACTCGCTCTATCCCAAAACCGGACCCGCCGATAAAAAGCTCGCGAGCAGCGCAAGCCGCGAACCGGACGATAAAAAGAGGGCCGCCGGCTGGCGGATTTCTTGTCTGTTTGTCTTCATAGCAGTGTCTCCTGTGAATCGTGTGGATTCGATCCCGCTCACTCGTTCATACCACATTCTCGCCGCCCCAGTGTCACATTCGGGTAACATTGCAAGCCACCGCTAACCAAATCTTGTCTGACAAAAAGCAACCGAAGTCCAGGAATAACTAATGTCAAAGCAACAATGACGAAAGAATGACGAAGCCCGAATGACTAAAGCGCTCCGAACGGCCATTTCGTCATTGAGTCATTTGGGAATTCTTTCGTCATTCGAGCTTAGACATTCGTCATTTTCCCCTGTCCCCCGGGGTTTTGCCCGTTGACCGCGCCGGCTAATGTCCAAGAATTGAGAGGCGCCCGCGGGATATTTGGGTTGCAGCAACCCGCTTGACCCGCGCATTGACTCCGCCGATAATTCAGTGACATGCATATCGGCTTGGGCAATTTTCTGTACCGGCTGAACCAATGGCGCCGAGGGGTCCTTTTGATGATTGTGGGGGCTGCTTGCGCGCTGGAGCGTTTCGCCCCGCTTCAATGCCTGGCCTCGACGGAGGGACAGTTGATACATCAAAAGCCGCCGCCGCCCGCGGCCAATGCGCCATTCATTTTAATTCCTCGCCCGTCGCCACTTGTCCGGGCTGCAAAAACGTTTTGATGAGGTCGCCTTTGCCGCAAACGGTCATGCCGGGAAATTTCTTGAACCATTTTCCTTCCGGCACTTCGGGGTCGGCGCGCATCCAAATCGCCAATAGTCCAAGTTGAGCGGCGGAAATGTTCCGGTCATCTACACAGTCAAGCAAATTGTCGAGAAGTCGCGGCGGCAGATTCTGTCGGCGAATCCGCGGCAGATTATTCGCCGTAAAATCCCCGGTGGATTTCCTCCCGCAATCGTTTTTTTTCGGCGGGATCGTTGGCGTCAGCCATTCGTTGGGCAAGTCCGGCCAATTCTTCGCCAGAAAGTTGGCGCTCGCGCGCCAGTTCAAAAGCAAAGTGAAGCACCCGCGATTGTTCAGCGCGCGGCAGTTGTTTGATTTCCTCAATGACGGCTGTGGCGGTCACGGTTTAATGATCGCCCAAATAGAATTCCGGGCAAGGGGAAATGTAATCCCAAATCGCGGACAATTCAGGCTCGACGAATTCAGAGAGGGAATAAAATCGCCGCAGTTCCCACACCCCTCGTCATCACCGCCCACGCGACGCTTGGCTTCACAAATGGAGCGTTTGGTTTCAACATGACCGGCCCGTCCGGCTCCAACGTGGTCATTCAGGCCAGCACGGACCCGCAAACCTGGATTCCGCTGCAAACCAATCTGCTCGGCAGCGGGCCGCTCCATTTCTCCGGTTCGAACTCTCCTGCCAACCGCCAACGATTCAACCGCGCGGTGTTGCCCTGAAAGTTTTCGTTTCCGGCAACCCACTTGACCCGTGGAAGGACTCCGCCGATAATTCAGGGACATGCATATCGGACTGGGCAGTTTTCTGTACCTGCTGAACCAATGGCGGGGAGGGGTCCTTTTGATGATGATAGATTATGCGGACGTTCATGCCAATTATTGCGACAACCCGCGTGGGGCAGGCAAGACCGTCCGGGACATGGAGAAGAGTTCCAACTTCGCCCCGGAGCAAATCCGCCAGGCCAAGGCGCTGCTGGAGGAATGGCGCTGAGGACTCCAGGAAATGGCTCCGCGGGAGCGTCGCCCTACCGGGGCATTTTTGGCGGGGCGAGGCTCCCGCCGAGCCATTAGCCGGTGGGCGGTGAAAGATCGGATTTTCAAAAAACGCTCTGAGCATCAATGACGAAATTTTGCAGAAACACATTCCGGGGGCGGGTGCTGCCGGCACTGCTTGGCGCCGCGCTGGCGCAAACAGTCGTTGTCGCTCAAAACCCCGCGGCCACGGCCACGGCGCGGCTGCGAATCGAGAAGATCGCCCAGACGGATTGGCCGGCGAAGGTGGGCGTGGCGGACATCGCGCCCTGCATGGGATCGGAAAGCAGGTTCGGCGTCTTCCAATCCGACGGCAAACCGGTGGCGTTCCAGACCCTTTGGTCGGCGCCAGGGGAAGCGACGCGGATTTGTTTTGACACCTCCAGTGGGTCCACGGCCTACGAGGTCTGTTTCGGCGCCGATCTGCCCGGCGCGAGCGGCATTTGGAAGCCGGAGGCGGGCGTCCTTCTGGAAACGCGCCCCTGCCGCAACGATCTGCCCATCAATACCGCGGCGGAAGTGACGCGCGTTCTCAGCAGCGCGGGGACGCCGTTGGGCCGCGATTATGTTCCCGACGTTTTTCTGGGGGCCAATCCGTTCGGGCCGAGCACCTACTATGCCGCCCTATTTAACGGCTGGTTCACCGCGCCCACGGCGGGCCAATACACGTTCGCGACCGCTTCGGACGACGCCTCGATTCTGGAGGTGGACAGCCGAAACGTGGCGGCATGGCTGGGCGTTCATGGCGCGGGCGGCGGCACGCACGGGGAGCACCAGGGAACGATCACTCTGTCCGCCGGCCTGCATCGTTTGAGCTACGTTCAAGTCCAGCTTGACGGCCCCTCCGCGGCGGTCGCGGGCTGGAAGCCGCCGGGGCGCGACCACGTGGAGTTGATGCCGGCATCGGCCTTCGCGCCGTTGGCGCGTTTTCGGGCGGAGCATTTCGAGTGCGCGGCGTCAAGCCCGGAGCGGCTTTACTTTGAGTGGCACGCGGTGGACCAGTGCGCGTTGGGGGGAGAGATGTTGGTGAGGGCGCAATTCCGGGTGGTGGACAACGGCCGGGGCCGGAGCTATCGCTGGCGTTTCGACGATGGGACCGAGGACGCCGGCGCCAATCCGCGCCATTTCTTTCCGCAACCGGGTTTGCGACAAGTCACTCTTGAAGCATGGCAGAAGGGCGTGCTGGCGGCCACCAATGCGTTGCGGCTGCGGATCAACCCGCAATGGCAGCAGCGCGACAGTTGGCGGGACGACGTATTTGAGCAGGCCAAGAGCGACTTTCTGCGGCGGGACCTGGCACGCATGCCGGCGCGCGACCTCATCGCTGTCCTGGAATTCGCAGATCGCGCGGACGACGCTGAATTGCTGATGGGCATGGGCGAGGGCCTGATGCGGCGGCAGGAGGAATTCGACGGGGCGGCCTACGCGCAGACGTTTTACAGGGTGGGCGAGGTGTTTGAGCATCGGGGCGATTCCGGGGACGCGCAGGCCGGGAGGGCGTTTCGGCTGGCGCTCGCGCCGCAACGCGCCGTGCCGGCCGTCAGCGATCGGGCCAGGGTTCATCTGGCCGCGCTGCTCATCCATTGCACGGGGGACCTGGACGAGGCTGGAAAGGTGCTCGGCGCGATTTCCGGCGGCTTGCTGTCCAAGGAGGAGAAGCGGCTGTGGCGGTTGCTGGAAGGGGATTTATTGCTGGCGCGCGGCAAGAAGGAGGAGGCGCGCAAAGAGTACGCCGCGGCGGGCGAAACCCAGGCGGACAGGCAATTCAACGCCGAACGAGCGGCGCGGCTGGAGGGCGCCGCCAACTTGCTGGAATACGGCCACTTGGAAGAGGCGCAAGCGGCGCTGGACCGGCTGGAGTTGGAGATGCCGCTGGAACGAATGTCCCTTGACACGGGGTTGCTGGCTCTTAACTTGGAATTGGGACGCAAGGAATTCCAGCGTGCGTTTACAGACGGACAAACGCTGCTGGCGGTGGCCGGGGACGACCCGCGGCAGTCGGATGTTCTCTATACGCTGGTCCAGACCGGCCTGGCCTTGGGCAAGAAGGAGCAGGCGCAACGGGCCATGGGACGTTTGCTCAAGGATTTCCCTTACAGCGAAGCGACCGCCAAAGCGAAGGACCGATGGACCGAAAAATGAAAGTGCCAGGCTTAGTTCGATTTTGTTTCCGGCACGCGCCGCGGCAGCCGTCCGTTTGGTTCATGGCTTTGCTCCTGGGCGGCGCGCTTTGTTCCCTGGCGGACGAGAATGAGTGGTTTGTTCCGCTGGGTCCTCCGCCCGAAGCAGCCAAGCGGCGGATTTCGGGAGGAGAGGCTTTTCCGCCGCTGCCCCTGCCGGCCACGCCGTTGCGGCGGACGGAGCGCAAGCGCGAGCCAAGCGCGCCCAAGCTGGCCGCCAAGATCGTGTGGGGCCAGGACGCCTCTTTCACCTACGGTTCGGGCGAGCAAACCCGGATAGCGGATTGGAACCTTTGCCCGGGAGACCTGCAGCAGTTGATGCGGACCGCCAGCGAACGGCTGGGCGTGACTTATGGGGCGGACAATTTCAGCCTGGCCGGATTCGACGGCGATCCGGCCAAGATGCCGATTCTCCTTTTCAGCGGGGTGCGCACCATAAAATTTTCACCGGCGGAATTGGAATTGCTGCGCCACTACGTGCTGCGCGGCGGAATGATCGTGGCGGACAACATCGCGGGCGGCCCCTATTTTTACAAATCCTTCCGGGAAGCGATGGAGCAGACTTTTCCGGAGTTGAGTTTCCGCGTCCTGCCGGAAGACCATCCGCTGTATCACATCATGGTGGATGTCGATCAAGTCAGTTACCCGAAGAACCTCAAATCCCGCCAGCCGTTGCTGGAAGGGATGTATGTCTATTCCCGAGTGGGCGTGCTGCTCTCCAAGTATGGCCTGGGCTGCGGCTGGGACGGCCATGAAGTGCCGCTGCTGCCTCACGCGATTTACTACGACGTCGCCTCCGCCGGCAAGATCGGCCTCAACATTGCCGGCTACGCGGTCGGCTACGCGCGCATAGGGCGGGCCGAGGGCAAGCCGGAACTCTACGGCGCGCTGGACGAGAAGCATCCGACCGATGAATTTGTCTTTGCGCAGATCAAACACGAAGGGGCGTGGAACGTGGAGTCGGGCGGGGCCAGCCGCCTTTTGCAGGAATTGCGCAAGGACACCTCGCTGCGCGTGAGCCTCAAGCGGGTGCCGGTTCAACCCGGGCACGATGATTTGTCGGCGTTCACGTTTCTTTATCTGTCCGGGCTGGATGACTTTCATTGGGACCCGGCCGCTCTGTCGGCGCTCAAGCGTTTCCTGGACGCGGGGGGGACGCTGCTGATCAACAATGGGCTGGGATTGCGGACGTTCGACTTGGCGGTGCGGCGGGAGTTGAAGAAGCTGCTGCCCGGCGCGAGCCTGGCGGCGCTGCCGGCCGGACACCCGGTATTCAACGGCGTCTTCAAACTCGCCGGGGCGGCTTATACTCCGGCCGCAACCGCGGCCCGCCCCGGCCTGGCCCAGCCCTTTCTGGAAGGGATTTCGCTCAACGGCGATGTCAAAGTCATTTACAGCCCGATTGATTTGGAAACGGGCTGGCAAGGCTTGAATCCGCCGCTGGCGCGCGCCTACCAGCCCGACGACGCCCTGAAGCTGGGCGTCAACGTCATCATGTACGCAATGACCCACTGACTTTGCCATGCCCGCACTTGTCTATAAAATCCAGGAACAGGAACACCGCTTTCCGCTCAAAGAGCGCACCGCCATAGGCCGGGACCCCCGGAACGACCTGTGCGTTCCGAGCGATTCCATCTCTTCGCAGCACGCGGTCATCACGCGGAGCGGCAACGATGGCTACCAGTTGGAAGACGCCGGGAGCAGCAACGGGATTGTCGTGGGCGGAAAGCGCGTGCTTTCGTGTGCGCTGGAAGGAGGCTCCGTTTTCTCGCTGGGAGACATTGAGTTCGCTTTCGCGCTGGACGAACCGGAGCCGGGAGCGGCGGAATCGCGCGCGCAGTCGGAGGAAGCCATCGCGCGGTTCAAAGAAGCGCACGAGCGGGTGCTGGGGGAGATCGGCAAAGTGGTGGTGGGACAGCGCGAGGTGCTGGACCAGATGTTGGTGGCCCTGTTCGCGCGAGGGCATTGCCTGCTCATCGGAGTGCCGGGCCTGGCCAAGACGCTGATGGTCAGAACGCTCGGCGGCGCGATCGACCTGGACACCTGCCGCATCCAATTCACCCCGGACCTGATGCCCTCGGACATCACGGGCACGGACATACTTGAGGAGGATTCCGTTACGGGCAAGCGGGCCTTCCGGTTTCATCGGGGGCCAATCTTTACCAATCTGCTGCTGGCGGACGAAATCAACCGGACGCCGCCCAAGACGCAGGCGGCGCTGCTGGAAGCGATGCAGGAACAGCGGGTGACCATTTCGGGGACCAGCTACGATCTGCCCAGCCCGTTCATGGTGCTGGCGACGCAGAACCCCATCGAGCAGGAGGGGACCTACCCGCTGCCGGAAGCGCAACTGGACCGGTTCATGTTTTGCATTCACCTGGCCTACCCGAGCGCGGAGGACGAGCGGCAGGTTATACTTGACACCACGCGCCAGGCGCCCGCGGCCATGGGCAAAGTGCTCACTGCCGCGAGCGTGCTCGAATTGCAGCAGCTCGTGCGCCAGGTGCCCGTCAGCCAGCACGTCGCGCTTTACGCCTTGAACCTGGTGCGCGCCACGCGGCCCAACTGCGAGGGGTCGCTGGATTTCATCAACCGCTGGGTGAACTGGGGCGCCGGCACGCGGGCGGGCCAATATCTGCTGCTGGCCGCCAAGACGCATGTGCTGTTGCAGGGGCGGTTCAGCGTTTCCTGCGCCGACGTGCGGCAGTACGCGCTGCCCGTGCTGCGCCACCGCATCTTCCCCACCTTCACCGCCGCCAGCGAATCGGTGAATACGGACCAGATCATCGCAAAAGTCATCGCGGCCGTCAAAGAGCCGCAGTACTAGGAGTGGGTTGAGCGCTCCCGCCTACAAATTTCTCCCGGCGGAACTGGCCGACCGCATGCACGCGCTGGGCGTGAGGGTGCGCCGTCCGGTGGAAGGCGCCGTGCAGGGGTTGCATCGCTCGCCGCACCACGGTTCGTCGGTGGAATTCGCCGATTACCGCGAATACGCGCGAGGCGACCCGCCGAGTCTGATTGACTGGGCCATCTACGCCCGAAGCGACCGCTACGTCATCCGCCGCTACCAGGAAGAAACCAATCTGCGCGCGCACCTCCTGCTGGACATATCGGAAAGCATGTCCTTCCGCGAAGCGGGCCTGCACTCCAAAATGGATTACGCCTGCTTTCTGGCCGCCGCTCTGATGCTTGTCCTGCTCGGCCAGTCCGACGCGGCCGGCCTGACGCTTTTCAACGATGAAATCCGCAAGACGTTTCCGCCGGTCGCCTCGCTCGACGGCCTGAGACCCATGCTGCTGGCGCTCGAAGAAATCAAGCCGTCGGGCCGCAGCCAGATAGAACAGGCGCTCCACCAGACGGCGGAAAGAATCCAGCGGCGCTCCCTGGTGATCCTGATTTCCGATCTTTGGCAGGAGCCGGCCGGGATCATTCGCGGCATTCAGCACCTGCGCCACGGCAAGCACGAGGTGCTGGTCTTGCAGCCCCTGGACGCGGCGGAGTTGAACCTCTCCTTCGGCGGCCTGGCCGAATTGCGGGAACTGGAAACGGGCGCGCGCCTGCCGGTGGAAGCCGACGAAATCCGCGAGGCCTATGCGAATGAGGCCGCCAAATTCCTGGATGAAATCAGGCGCGGCTGCCTGGGGAGCCTGGCGGAGTATCACCTCATCGACACGCGCACGCCGGTTGAGGAAACGCTCCACGCAAGATTTGGCCAGTTATGACCGGCCTCGCCGCCTTGAATCCGTTTTTCCTTTCGCTGCTGCCGCTGGCCGCGCTGCCCATCCTGTTTCATTTCTTTTACCGCCTCAAGAGACAGACGCGCCCGTTTCCGACGCTGATGTTCTTCCATCGCCTCGATCCCAAGCTCAACGCCCGCCGCCGCCTGCGCGAATGGCTGATCCTGCTCTTGCGCTGCCTGCTGATCCTGTTCCTGTTGCTGGCGCTGGCGCGGCCGGTTTGGTTCGGCCACGGCCAGGAGGGCGCGGTGGCTGTCGTGATGCTGATTGACAACTCCGGCTCGATGAGCGGCCCCGGCGAAGGCGGCCGCACCAAACTCAAGCTGGCGGTGGACGCCGCGCGCGACATCCTCGCCGAACTTCACGGCGCGGACCGCGCGGGAATCGTTCTCCTGGCGCCGGACCCGGCGGCGCAGTTGCCCGACGGCCTGACGCAGGACAAGACCGCCCTCAAACTTGGCCTGGACGCCATCGCCGAAACCGAAGCCAGCGGGAGCGTGGCCGCCGCCGTCGAACGGGCGATGCGAATGCTCGACGCCGGCGCCGCCACGCGCCGGGAAATCCAGGTGTTTTCCGATTTGCAACAGGAGAAGTGGGGCCAGCCGCCCGTCAAGCTCTTTCCGCCGCCGCGCGGCCTGGGCATGGTCGTTCACCGCATCGCGTCGCCCTCTTCCGGGCTGCCCAACGTCTCGCTGACGCAGGTCGAGATGCCGTCCCGGCCCGTTGTCGCCGGCCGCCGCTTCCCCGTCCAGGTGCGCCTGGCCAACTCCGGCGCGAGCGCGGCGCAGGTGCGCTTGAATTGGCTCGACGACGCCGGCAATCGCGGCGGTCTTGACGTCACCGTCGCGCCCCAGGAAACCAGGGAGACCCCGGTCACTCTCCAGGCGCCCAATCCCGGCCTGCGCTGGGCGATCTTCTCCGTCGAGGGCGATGATTTTCCCGCGGACAACCGCGCGGCAGCGGCGTATGTCGGCGTTGAGCAGCAATCGGCGGTGTTCCTGGGAAAGGCTGCGGACTTCGGTTACTTGCCGCTGGCGCTCTCGCCCATGGGCGACGGCCGACTGTCGGGTGTGGCCACATCCTTCTCCACCTTCGAGTCATTCGCCGCCGGGCCGAATCCGGGCTTTGTGGTTATGACGTGGGACGCGATCTTGAAAGCGGGCGCGGAAGGAGGCGCGCGCCTGGAAGCCTTGCGCCAGTTCCTGCTGAAGGGAGGGACGGCGTTGGTGACACCCTTGCCGGCCGGAACGGCGGGGACGGGGAGGAAGCCGGACTGGCTGGCCATCGCGCCGGGCAGTTTGCAAGGTTCATCCAACGGCCTTGCGCTCACTGTGCTTGACAAGGCTGGCGCGATCTTTGACGATGTGCGCGATGCGAGGGGTGAAGTCGCATTGCGCAACGTGAAGGTCTTCCGGTATTTGCCCTTGCGCGTCGAATCGCAAGCCGCGCCGCTGCTTGGATTGGAAGATGGCGCCATCACGCTTGCGGCGCAGAAGGTGGGACAGGGTCTGCTGCTGGCCAGCGGCCTGGCGTTTGATCCGGCCTGGAGCACCTTGCCGCTGAAGCCCGCCTTCGTCGCGCTCGCGCAGGGCATGGCGCTGAACCACGCCGGCGCGCAGGGCGGCATCACGTCGCTGGTGGCCGGCGATCCGCCAGCCGGGTTGCCCGCCGGCTCGGAGGCTCTGGTGGTCCAATCGCTGGGCGGCAGCCCGCTCGACTGGAAAGGCCCGGCCGGCCAATTCACCACCTTCCCGCGCGTCGGCGTCTATGCGCTGCGCCTGGGCAAGGAAACCCGCTGGGTGGCCGTGCGGTCTTCGGAAAAGGAAGGGCGCCGCAAGTTCATCGCCGGCGACACGCTGGCGGCGTTGGGGAACCTTGCTTACTCGGTCGAAGGCATGTCTGGAAGCGAGAGCGCGCGGGCCGAATTTCGCCGCGAGGAACGGTCGCTGGATTTGAGTTTGCCCTTGTTGCTGCTGGCGTTTGTGTGCCTGGCAATGGAGGGCTGGCTGGCCAACCCGGCGCCCCTCAAGCCGCGGCCCGCCGCGATCCGTTAGGGGTGCGGAAACAGGATAGGGGGAACCAGGATACGCCGCAAACAGAGCACGAAGAATCCCCAGTGAGCCCGGCCTAATTTGTTGACATGGCGCTTGTCCTGCCGTTGTCAGAAATCCGGCGGCAAGTCAAATCACGACTCTCTCCCCCGATGTTTTTGGTGTATCCATTTGGTCGTGGTTATTCGCTTGCCTTCAAGGGGCGAAAGTTTCACAGTGACGGCGGATGAATCGAACCTCAATTCGATTTGGTGGAAGTCCAAAACCTTGGAAACCCAGCAACTTATTACGTGGGGCGCAGTGATATGCTGCAATCTTACGTGGATGGGGTGTTCCCACCAACCAATCTGGCGAACGTGGCCCAGTGCCGTCTCGGATACTGGCGGTTCGATTCGGACACGCTCTGGGCGGAGCAGGGCCAATTGCCCAAATCGTTCAACGATGTCAGCCTGACGCCCAGTTGGAGCGGGACGGCGCTCAACATCAACGGCAGCGATCCCACCAGCCAGGTGACCTATTGGGATGTTGGTTCAAACGGCTGGGCCAACATCAATTGCCGGCAAGGCAGCTTGCGATTCTGGTTCAAACCCAACGCCACCGGCGGCCCGCGCCACAACGCGCCCTTTGTCTATATGGGAAGCTCCAGCGGCTTCGACGAGTGGGCGTTGTGGCTCAATCCCACCGGCACTTCGATCAACTTCGTCACCGCGAGCAACGGAGCGAGCAATATCAACCTGACCGCCGGTTGCAACCTCGCCAATACGAATTGGACGCAAATCGTCCTCACTTACGGCCCCGGCGGCTCCAGTCTTTACACCAACGGCTCGCTGGCCAAGAGCGGCAGTCCCGTCACCTATTGGCCCGCCCTGACCAATCGCAATCTGGGCATGGTCATCGGCAACACCACCGCCTACAATACCGCGATCAACGGCCAATTCGAGGAAATGGAGACGTTCAATTACCAGCTTGCCTCAAATCAAATCTGGACGAACTTCCAGACGGTGTACGCCGTCGATAACAATCTGGACGGCGTGCCCGATATTATCGAGGACACGGTGCTGGCGAGTTCGACGCCGTTTTTGGGCGGGCCGGTGGTCGTGGCAGGAACCATCGAGGCGGAGCAGTTTGACAGGGGTGGCCCGGGAATAGCGTATTCCAATGTTGCGGCAAATCCCTCCTGCGAGTATCGTAACACCGGCATGTTCATCACCAATTGCAACGATCTCGGCCTGGGATATTGTCTGGACCAGACACGCTCCAACGAGTGGGCGCGTTACAACATCAATGTGCTCGTGCCGGAGACTTACGCGATAGAGACGCGAGTGGAGGGGTTGGGAAGCAACGGCGTGTTCCAATTGAGTTTCGCGACTAATAATCATACCTACACCAACACCGGGCCGCTGACGATAACGAGCACAAACTGGACGAATGTAACAGGATATGTGGGACTGGCGGCGGGAACAAATGTGATGACGTTGCAATTCATGAGCCCCGGTCGGAGCAACGGGGCTTATGGACCGTTTGTGGGCAGGTTCAATTACATGACGGTTTATCCCTGGTGGACTCCGCCGACGGCCGGACCGGAGACCAACTATGTGACGTTAACCGCTGGGAACAACTTTTTGACGGCGTCGAATAATGCCTATCTGATTCAGAGCGCGATCAACGGCCTGCCCAGCACCGGGGGAACAGTTTGGATAACCAACATCGGGACATTTTATGTGGCGCAGCCGAATCCGAATGAGCAGAACGATGCCTGGCTTAACGCCGTTGCGAACGTAACAAACAACAACATCGCAATACGCGGAGCTGGCATGACTAATACCGTTCTGGTCGGCTATAATCGTGCGACTACGATCTTTTATCTGGGAGAGGATATTCATACAAAGTTAGCTCAATGCACGAATTTCACTTTGCGGGACATTACTTTGCAGTCGCAGCCGCACATGGCCGTGAATCCTGCCAATGCCACGACTACGGTTTACGAGACAGGGGAGCTTCAGCCGCTTGGCCGTCCGTACTTTTATAATACGGGCGCTTTAACCGTTTTTAATGGTATGAATTCCACTACTTTTGCCTATAATATTCTCGTAACGAATTGTGAGTTTCTCAACGCGGATGTATCCATTGTCATTCCTGGACAGGTCAGCAACATTCTGGTTCGGGCGTGCAACTTCATCACCTGGCAGGGGACCAACGGCTATGTTCCGGGTCAATGTAATTCAAATATTCCCAACTCCGGCCCTTACTACTTTGGCGTTGGCATTTACGAGCGGGCGCCTCGTGCTGGTTGGCCCTGCAACATCGGCGTGATGGAAAGCAGCTTTAACGGCAATCCGAACCTGACCAATTACATGACTAATCAAGAAGGCGCGGCCAATGGTTTTATTTTCTACCAGGAGGGAGGCAATTGGTTTGCGCTCCGGAACTTCGTTACCAATAACGCGGAGGAGGGGATGCAATTTGAATCGGGGCCGGCGGCGGTTGCTGGAAACACGTTTTATAGCTGGGCGAATAATTATGCGTGTTGCGCCTTAAGCGCGTGGGGGGGGGCGGATCCGGGCTTAACCGGAACCGGTCCCGGCAATCATTCGACGACGTTTGTGGGGAATTGGGTTTGGGGCAATGAATTTGGAGAGTTGGGAGCGAATGTCATCCCTTCAAATGGTCCCTGCGCGCTCAGCTTTTCAGGCAACTACCTCGATTTGTTTTTGCCCGTTGGCAATCCAAGTTTCATGAACCTGGCGGGAGCGGCGGTTTCGGTTTCCAATTGCCAGCCATTAAGCGTGTGCGGCAATACCGTGGTGAATGCCGGACAGGGAGTGTATTTTTGGGGAGCATCGTCCAATTCGGTCATACTGGCCAACAATTTCAGCGGGGTGACGGACAGCAGCATTCTCGATCTGGGGCTTGGAGCACTAACGGTGCAAGACGGCCAGGTGGTAAGGAATATTCTTGCCAGAGGCGACGGTTACCACCTGAAGGTCCCCTACACGCAAGGATTGAACTGGTTTTTGTATCAGAATCAATTCATCAACGCATCTTCCAACAGCGTTCCGCCATTTACCGATCCCGCGAGCTTGCCAGCGCACATATCAAATTAAGGAGAGTTATGAAACACATTTCAACGTATAAAACAAACGACCGTATTCACCAAATGAACAAGATTTTTAACCACGGATTTCACGGATTGATACGGATAAATGAAATCCCATCCGTGTCATCCGTGAAATCCGTGGTTGAATTTCTTCGTTCACGGCTTGCCGCGTTGTGTTCTCCGACGCTAATCCTCTGCGTCGTTTTCGGGCTGATAAATTTTCCTGTATTCGCCCAAATCCAACAGGCATGGGTGGCAAAATACAACAACGGGATCACCAATGGCAATCATCAGGCGTTGAAGATGGCTCTTGATCCAGCAGG
>Ga0224557_1000406_pt1 | contig 48480 bp, 40 predicted proteins | sample 714S31014metaG_FD_180677 | JGI IMG/M metagenome (GOLD analysis project Ga0224557, IMG submission 180677) | Peat soil microbial communities from Stordalen Mire, Sweden - 717 S3 10-14 | ecosystem: Environmental > Terrestrial > Soil > Wetlands > Peat | place: Sweden: Norrbotten County, Stordalen...
CAAGGTGTGGAGAACAAAGTCGAGGCGCCTTACCTCTTGCGCAAGCGACTGATTCTTTGTGGCAATTGCGGTGCAAACGACCGACCACAACCTGTAGGGGCTACCTGAGTGAAGTAAATAACCAGCTCAATCCAATTCAAAATTTGATTCGAGGATACCCCAATGCCACAAACTCAGATTTCTGACGTTGTAGTTCCCGCCGAATTCACGGCCTATCAAGTCGAAAACTCAATGGTGTGCACAGCCTTGTACCAATCGGGCGTCGTGGTGCCCAATGGTGAGATGCAAGCACAGCTTAACGCTGGCGCGGAGCAATTCACAATTCCGTTTTGGTCGGACATTCCAGACATTGAAGCTGACGTTACCACTGACGTTTTGGCAACCCTTTCAACCCCACAGAAGATCACTGCAGCGGCGCAAGTTGTTCGCAAGAGTTTCCTTCATGCGGCCGTTCGGAGGCTGGTCGGAATCTGGGGCAACGCGCGTTGACTCTAGCGGTTGCCGCCGCGGTTCGCCACAACCACACCGAATACGACAAGCTGCTGGCCAGTGGAGTGGATCGCGCCGACGCTCGTGAGCGAATCGCCGTCGATGTAGAGGAAATACTTGCGGCATGGCGAAAGTAATGCCGTTATGGTTTAGCCTTGCGTGCCCATTGCTTACGCGCCCTATCGAGAAGGGACGATTCCATCCGCGCTCTTTTGCCTGCAACGATTGCTTCGAAGCCAGGCATGAAACCGGACTTGCGGTGATGCTCCCGGCGGATCTCGGTCACCAGTTCCCTCCACCTTTCGTCGAGCCCAGCCGACTGGTAACATCTTCGAGCTTCTTCAAGGTTCGCGAGCGCCTCATGGTAATACTTGCTCTTTGCGGCGTATAAGATGCGGAGGCACAAGGCGCGAAAGACCTTCGCCGCGACGGCTGGATGAGTCCTGGCAAGATGTTTCGCAGCCGGTTCTGTAACATAGTGGCTCAATCCCTCAAGTTCTGGATCGCTGACGCGATTCAGACGTTCCACCAGCCGTTCGGTTTCTTTCACGCCGATCCATAACTCGATGAGGGACGCCAAATCGGCTTGCTCGGACATGGCCATCGCCTTTTCATGCCATGAACCGCGCTCGGATCTCGGAATGTAGCGAAGTAGTTCATCGTAGGCGAACTTGCTCGGATGCGCCTGGAACTCTGCCCAGGCCGAGTCCAACGCTTCACGCCCGCGGCCCAGCTTCGCCAGCAAGGCGCGCCGCATTCCGACGAGCTTGTAACTCGCGCCTGTTCTGAATGAGCCCGCGTTCTCCATTTCGATGCCGCGCTCAAGCCATGAGAGCGCGTCGTTGGGTTTGCGCTTTGCTTGAAGCATGGTCGCAATGGTTTCGCAGTCGGGCTGTGTGAGGCCGGTCCGTGCGGTAAGGTCGAGATACTTCTCTACGCTGCGTTGCTGCGCATAGATGGATCTGAGGATTTGGCCCCACTGATCACGGATGTAGTTGCCGGTCTTCTGTTCTCGCTTTCCACATGAGGCTTCAAAGCGGACTCGCACCGCCCGCTCGAAGGCCGCCATCCCCGCACTGTCCAGCACCTTGACCGCATCAGAGCCGAGTTCGTTGCAGAAGCCGTAGTCGTCGTTCTTCATCCAAGCCAGAAGGATTTCAGCCGTTGCTTCTGGATCGGAACCGGCCGCCTGTCGCGCCTGAATCCAGCCGCAAAAGAGGCTGCCTGCAAACCTTCCGAATTGGCCATCCGAGTCGTCGATTTCCTCGGCTTTCAGGTTGCAGGCGGCGATGAACGCCTCATAGAGAGCGACAGCCCGCGCGGGACTGCTGGCCGTCAAAGCTGCGATCTCGCGCTCCAGGTCCCCCAGGCCCGATACGAAAGCACCCCCTTCACTCCAGCCGATAAAGCGCCCAGGTTGCAGGGCCGATTCGATCACTCTGTCCATTGGCTCGCGGCGCTTGGTCATGTTATTTGCTCCATTCTTGGAAAGGCTTCTCCAACCAACCAGAGAACAGCTTCTTGCTGCCAGCGAATACATTCACGACCAAGTCGAGCAAGAGTCCAGTCTCTTCCTCGCGCTAGGATCAAGGCTTGGCGTGGCTTTTCCCTGGACCTCTGCGTTGGATTGCAACTGGCTGCGTTTGCGAAGAGCGCTTGGCGCTGGACTTGTTGGTGGAAGTCTTCTTTTTTGCATTGCCCACCGCGCCATTTGTGGCGGAACTTGCGCGTTTTGTAGGGGGCTTTCCGGCAGCCTTCTTGAGATCTTCCGCCTTGTCCGATTTGGATTTCGCGGATGCTGCAACCGGTTTCTTTTTCACTGTTGTCTCTGTTTGCGCAGCGGATTTCTTCGTTACCTGGGAATTTCCGGTCTTTTGCGGCGGCTTGGTCTTTGAGTCAACCGGCTTCGATTTTGTAACGACCGCACTTTTGGCGCGAACGGCCTTGGCCGGCGACGCGGACGCGGCAATGTCCAGCCCAAAGAGTTTGGACAGATCCTCTTCAACAAGAACCTTCGCGGCGGACGGGCTCTTGCCGGCGCGCGGAAGCGCCTTCGCCTTACCGGCGCTGGCGATCAGTTCCTTTTCGTTCACAGCGCGAAGCTGGAAGAGCAACTCGGGCTGTTGGTCTAGGCGAGCGCCGACGCCATAGAGAACAGCCGCGACATGCTTGCACATCTCCGCCCAGTCCGGGCAACTGCACGATAGCTTGATCTCTTTGGGCGACGGGAACAGTCCGGTCCGCTGCTGGCTGATGCGCTCCATCACGCCTTTGGAGAGCCGCCCTTGAAGCAGTTCGACCAGCGAATCGATGGATCCCGCGCAGTCCGCGCAGATCGACTGCCAGTGCGGCTGCGCAACCGGATGGACCTGGACTTCAACGGTATAAATCTCCGAACCGCTGACCAGCGCCTTGATCCGGCCGGAAGCCACCTGGAGATCAAGAACCGATCCGTTGCGCACGTAAGTCCGCCCGCGCGGAAGGCGATTTTCATAGTCGCTGTACGACTCCAGATTCTCGCACCAGGCCTTTCCCCAGAAGGTTTTGGCGATGGTGCGGCCATCGACGGTTACGGGGGAGATCGCCTGGCCTCTCTTGCGCAGGCTCTCCATCTTCTTCAGTGCCTTGCGCCGCCGCTCCGCCACCGGCACATAAGGAGCCCATCCGTAGCCATCGTACATTCTCTATGTCTCCTTGAGCGCCGCACTGAGGTCCAGCGCCACCATCTTGAGCAATTCGTCGTCCTTCATTTCGGTCAGCAGCACACCGACGCCGCCTTCCAGCATATCCTGCGCGATCTGGCGCTTGGACTCGATCATCTGGTCGATCTTCTCTTCGACCGTCCCCTGGCAGACAAACTTATGCACCAGCACGTTCTTCTTCTGGCCGATGCGGAAGGCGCGGTCGGTGGCCTGGTTCTCCACTGCCGGATTCCACCAGCGGTCGAAGTGGATTACGTGCGAGGCGGCGGTCAGATTCAGTCCCGTTCCACCTGCTTTCAACGAAAGTACAAAAAAGCCCACGGCTTCGTCTTCCTGAAAGCGGCGCACCAGTTCCTTGCGGCTCTTCACCGCGGTCTCCCCATGCAGCACCAATCCCGGCCGCCCAAAGATGGAGCCCAGAAAGGATGCCAGCGGAGCCGTCACTTCGCGGAATTGCGTAAAGACCAGCACTTTCTCCTGGCGGGCCGCAATCACTTCGGCAATGTCGCGCAGCCGCGCCCATTTGCCGCTGTCGGCCTCGCTCCAGGCGCCGTCGCCCAGCCACTGCGATGGGTGGTTGCAAATCTGCTTGAAGCGCATCAGGAATGACAGCACCAGCCCCTTGCGGCGAATCCCCTCGGCGGTTTGCAACTGCCCGGCAAGAGCTTCGACCGCCTGCTCGTAGAGCGCGGCCTGCTTGCGGCTGAGCTGGCAAAAGGCCTTCACTTCCGTCTTGTCCGGCAGGTCGGCGATCACCGCCCTGTCGGTCTTCAGCCGCCGCAGAATGTACGGACGCACCAGCTCGCGCAGCGGTCCGTAGGGATTGTGAGTCCGCTCGGCAAGGCGCTTGGTGAACTTCGTGAACTCTTTAGGCGATCCCAGCAGGCCGGGATTGATGAAGTCAAAGATGGACCATAGATCGCCAAGCCGATTTTCGACGGGAGTTCCGGTCAATGCGAAGCGCGAACCAGCCTTCAGTTGCTTGGTGACCCGGGTCTGCTTGGCGCTGGGATTCTTGATGGCCTGTGCTTCGTCCAGCACCGCCAATTGCCAGTTGGTTTCCGTGAGCCAAGGCAGGCGCAGCAAGGAGCCATAGCTTGTAATCACCACATCCACGCGGGTGAGGGCTTCCACCGGCATCTTCTTCAACTCTTCGCCGGAGACAGCCGACGTGTGCGCGATCATCACCTTCAAGCTGGGCGCAAATCGCTCCAGCTCCGAGGCCCAGTTGGCCAGGAGAGAGGCCGGAGCCACCAGCAGGCTCGGCTTGCCGTTGGTCTGCTTCTTCAGCACCAGCAGCAGCGAAAGCACCTGGATGGTCTTGCCCAAGCCCATGTCGTCGGCCAGGCAGGCGCCCAGACCGAGTTTCGCCAGCAGATAAAGCCAGCGCACACCAACTTGTTGATAAGGCCGCAGCGTTCCCTTCAGCGCTTTGCCGGGATCGATCGCCTCCAGGCCCTCCTGGCTGCGCAGCGCCTTTAGGGTCTCGGCAAGCCAGTCGCCGGCAGTCACCTGCGCCCAATCGGCTTCCACCTCGCCGGCAGCATCCCCTGCATCAATCTGCGCGCCGGCCACCATGCGCATAGCTTCGCCAAAGTTGAGGCCATCGCGGGCCGCTGTGCATTCCGCCGCGCTGAAGCGGTCGATCATGCGGCTGAGCTGTTCGCGATCCACTTCGACCCAGCGCCCGCGCACCATCGCCAGCCCCTCGGTCTCCGCCAGCAGCTTGCGAATCTCGGCCGCGGTCAGCGCATCGCCGTCGAGCGTAACTTCCATCTTAAAATCGAGCAGCGCATCCTGGCCCAGCAGCGACGGAGCCGCGCCACCCACCTTGGCGGTCACGCGCGGGCGCGGCGGGCGATGAGAGGGCCACGTTGCCGGCATACGGACGACGATGCCCGCCTGCTCCAGTTGCGGGCAGTCGCGCAGGAACTGCGTGGCTTCACCGGGGGTCCAGCGCAGCGGGTGAAAGATTTCGCCCGCCTCCACCATGGTCTTCAGCCACGCGCAACTCTCCGCGGCGCGCTGCACCGGCAGCAGCAAGGACAGCAGGCGATCCCGGTTGGCCGGTCCCTCATACTCGCGCAAAGCCTGCCCCAGCGGCAGGTGCTGGGCCTTGGAGTGCGCCGAGAGGCGCACTGTGTAAGTAGCAAGAAAGGCGAAAGGCGACTCAGCATCGCCGCGATTTTCAGCCAGATTGAAGCAGACGCGCCCCACCAGATTCCACGCCGGATTGCGGTGCTTCAGAAACTCCTGCACCCCGCAGCGCGCCTCGGACAACTCAACCCGCAGCGCCTTGTCCATCTCCCGCCACAACGCGCGCAATACTTGCCCGGTCAGATATTCCGCGCCGGTCATCAGTGGCGGAGCTATGGCCAGCCACTCCAACTCCGCATCGGGCGGAGGCGCAACTGCTTCCGCAGCCTTTGTGTCGGTCGCATCCGAGGAGAGACTGGGGTGAGTGCAAAGCGCCGTCACATAACGCGCCGCAAACTCCCGCCAATAAGAAAACACGGTGGGCAGAGCTGTGCCCACCTCCCCGGCGCCCAGTTGCAGAAGTCCATGGCCCGCGCCGCGCACAAAAGACTCCTCAAGGCGCCGCGCCACCTCTTCGTCGAGCGCAACGGCATCCGCCTCCCGCGCCAGCAAGAGATGGCCGTGTGGCGTCAGAACTGGGACAAGTTGCGCCGGATTCATAGATAGAAGCTCCAGCTTCATCAACCAAGACTCAAAGAACGATGCCGGTCCCTCAGTGCCATGACGAGAGAGTTGAAAGGCCGCGAGCTTTCATTCCGAAGCCTCCGGCGTAAGGTGAGCCGGTTCTTCAAGGATCTCAAGCAGCGCTCGCGCACAGTAGACACGGCTGCGTTTCGCGTCCGTCGTCTGTTGCACAATATCGTTTCGTTCCAGCCGTTCAATCGCACGCTGTGCCGTAGTGAAGGCAAGTCCCAGTCGATCGGCAACACCAGTGGTGGTAATGAATGGATTCGCCGCCAGCAGATCGATCACCCTCAACGGTGTGTTCGTCGATTCGCTGGCAAGCTTCCTTCGCCATTCAGCCAGTAGATCGTTGATGCGTGTTGCCCGGCTCACCGCATCTTCGGACATGCGGGCGATTCCCTGCAAAAAATATTCCAGCCAGTCTTGCCACGCGCCGCGCTCGCTGACTGCTCGCAAGCCTTCGTAGTAGTCCCGTCGCGATGCTTCAAAAAACGCCGAGAGATAGAGCAAGGGAGCGGGAAGAATCTTCCTTTCGGTAAGAAACAACGTGACCAGCAAACGTCCCACGCGGCCATTGCCATCGAGAAAAGGGTGTATGGCTTCGAACTGATAGTGGGCAAGCGCAATGGTCACCAGCGGCGGCAGTTCGGAATCGTGGAGAAAATTCTCCCAGGCTGCCAGACAAGGCGCCACTTCGCCAGGCGGTGGAGGAATAAAAGAAGCCGTCTCTGGTGTGCTGCCGGGTTTGCCGATCCAATTCTGTGTAGTGCGGAAGTGTCCTGGAGCGGCGTTATGCCCTCTCACGCCCTCCATAAGCTTTTCGTGCAACTCGCGAACGAGACGTACGCAAAGTGGGAGTTCCTTGAGAAGGGAGATGCCATGTTCCAACGCCACCACATAGTTTCCAACCTCACGGAGGTCTTCCGGACTCCTGTCCACAACTGCGCCCGCTTCGGCTGCCAGCAATTCACCAAGTGTGGCCTGCGTGCCTTCGATCCTGCTTGAGAGGACCGCCTCGCGCCGCACAAAGGGCTGCATCGGCACATGAGGTTTGGCCAGCCGTCCGCCCTCGCCAGCCAGTCTGCCGATCAAGCGGTCTGCGTCGGAGAGCACTCGAATAAGACGGGGCGTCCAGTCCAGCTTTGGAGGCAGTGGAGCGGGGACAAAGGCCGAATACTTGCCCAGGGAAACCCTTTTGCCGGGAATGTTTGCAATTGCTGTCATCTTCCTCTTCAGGCTCGAAAATAGCCGAGCGTCCTGTTTTCGATATTCATCATAATCGAAAATAGTGAGCGCGGCTATTAGCGCGAGTAGAAACGTCCGCATACCTCTGTTAGTGGAATTCCAGTGTCAAGTTTTATCACAAATGAACTTGACATAATGGCCTCGTTTCCCGCTTTGCGGTTGCAAAACCCAAAAAAGGGGGCCATTAAAATGCGGTCCTTGGAGCATTTGCAGCAACGCCGGATGAACGGTAACGCTCGGTTCTGGGGGGAAAGAGTGTGTCCGGGTCACGTTCTTTGGGTATGTCGTAATGAGCAAACAGTATGAAAGGACCGCTCAAGTGCTGCTTGGATCATAAGGCAAACGGTGTTGGGAATACTGGCCATTGGGTGAAACAATACTGCCATGAAGACCACATTGTCTTTTGCCAATCTTGCTGGAATTGAAACCGAACTGCTGGCGGTGCTGGCCGCCGACACACAAACCTCGAAAGCGTCCGACGCCAAGCCCGAGCCGGTGCTGCTGACGACCGACGAAGCGGTGAAGGCCGCCGCGGCTGCCCTGCTGGCCAGCGGCGAATACAAGGCCGGCGCCAACGAAACTGCGCTGCTGCATGGCCCCGCCGGGCTGGGGGCAAAACGGCTCTTGATTGTTGGCCTGGGCAAACAGGCCAAAGCCACGGTCCACGGCGTACGCAACGCAGCCGGCACCGCCGTCCGCTTCACCAAGCCGCGCGGGATTCGGGAGCTGGTTTTGGCCCTGCCTGAACTGGAGGCAATTTCTGGCCCAGGCAGCGTCCGCGCCGCCGTCGAGGGCGCTCTTGTGGGCGACTTCGATCCTGACACCTATCGCAGCGACCGCAAGGACCAGAGCGTCCAATCCTTCACGCTCGCCGCCACCGGCAATTCCGATCAGGACGCCCTGCAAGCAGCCTTTGCCGAGGGAATGATCGTGGGCGAAAGCCAGGACTTTACGCGCTCGCTGGTCAACGAGCCGGGTAACAAGCTCACCCCCACGATTCTGGGCCATCGTGCCGCCGAAATGGCAGCCGAAGTCGGCCTGAAGGTCGAGGTCCACTCCACAGAGAAGCTTCACGAGCTGAAGATGGGCGCATTCTGGAGCGTCGCGCAAGGCTCTGAGGAACCGCCTGCGCTGATCGTGTTGCGTTATGAGCCTGAGGGCGTGGTGGATGGGCCGGTGCTCGGACTCGTGGGCAAGGGCATCACCTTCGACACCGGCGGCATCTCCATCAAGCCTTCGGACAATATGGAGAAGATGAAATACGACATGGCCGGCGGCGCGGCCATGCTCGGCGCCATGCGCGCCATTGCCCTGCTAAAGCCCAAGGTGCGCGTGATTGGGGTTGTGTGCGCGGCGGAAAACATGCCCGACGGCAAGGCTTATAAGCCGGGCGACGTGGAGACGGCCATGTCCGGCAAGACCATCGAGATCATCAACACCGACGCCGAAGGACGGCTGGTGCTGGCCGACGGACTGAGTTATGCAAAGCAACTGGGCGCGACGCACTTAATTGACGCGGCCACACTTACCGGAGCATGCGTGGTTGCGCTGGGTTCGGCCAATGCCGGAGTTTTTTCCAACGACGATGAGAGCTATGCCAAGTTCGATGCGGCGCTCGCCACCTCAGGCGAAAAGTTCTGGCGGCTGCCTTTGGGCGAAGAATACGCCGAGCAAATCAAGAGCGACATCGGCGACATCAAGAACACGGGCGGACGCTGGGGCGGGGCCAGCACAGCGGCGGAGTTCTTGAAAGTGTTTGCGGAAGACACGCCGTGGATTCACCTGGACATTGCCGGCATGGCTTGGGTAGAAGAGGCGAAGCCCTACATTGCCAAAGGGCCGAGCGGGGTTGCGGTTAGGTCGATTCTGGAGTGGGTGAGGAGTTACTAGCTGCTAGCTGTTTAGGAAAGATGGAACCGGCAAAGACAGTCGGAAGCCAAGAATTCCAACCGGTTATTGCCAGCCCTGAGTTCAAATGTCGCCCTATGTAAAATACGTGGCCCGCAATAGCCAGTTATCGCAGGAGTGTGTCCCCAGGGGCGGGGGGTGCGAATCATTCAATGATGGAACCGATTTCTGATGGCCTGGGGCGGAGGCCACGCAATTGTCTTTCAGGCTTCCGCCCCAGGCCCCTAACGTCAAAGGCTATTCTGTGACGGCTGAAGTCTCGCCCGTGTCCTTATTCCAATGCACGGTTATTTTCGACACTTCACATAGATTGATGTCGTTCCAAACGGCAGTTTCCTTGTCTTCATAGACAACCTTAATATCCCAATGGCAGGCGTTCGCGTCATGCGGGAAGGTGATGTTTACGCTAGCGCCATCCGCGAGCACATCCTTCCCCATGATGTCGTTGCCCCAATTGTCGGCTTTTACCGGAGAGGCATAGACCGAAGCAATGTCATAGCCGGTCTTGTTAACGAGTGTGAAATCCTGATCGCCCGCGAAGGCAGGCGCAACGAATGACAGGACTGCTAGAGCGCTAGCAGCAAGGAGAAAAAACTTCAACTTCCCTTTCATAGTTCCTCCATTTGTATTTGGACAACGATGCGTTGTGCCGTGACCTCAATGCGGAGTGGCTTTCCGCATCCCGGGGAATTCACAGCGTCGTTGGAGCCTAACACGGCAAATGCATGAATGGCAAACAAAAAAGAGCCGGCTCTGCACGCACCGCGGGCTGATGTGGCCCGAACCCGCGAGACTGGTATAGAATTCCGTTGCCGGTGCGCCACCTTCGATACAGTGTTGTCGCAAGAATGGGAGACCGCAAATTTCAACCGCGGTCTCTTGCTCCCCTGCAAATGCCGCGGGGAGGGCGAGATCTTTACATCGCCTCCGGGCTTTCGATGCCCAGCCAACTTAGGACTTCTACTAACTCCCGCAGAGCAACAGCCGCCGTGGCCAGCAGGAAGGTCTTCCGCGCCGGATCCTCTTCGGTGAGGATGTGGTGCTTGTGGTAGAAGTTATTGAACTCCTGGGCTAACTGGAAGGCATGTTTGGCAAGATAGGCCGGCTCCGAAGTGCTAATGCATTGCTCCAGCACCAGGGTACGCCGCGCAGCGCGCAGCCACAGGACCCAGATATCTTCGGCGGCAGGACCTTCGAGATATGCAGTGGGATCGATGGCTTTAAACTCAGCCAAGACAGCTTCGGGCGTGATTCCGGCCTTGCGGAAGATGTTGCGGGCGCGGACCACGGCGTATTGAATATAGGGGCCGGTCTCGCCCTCAAAGCTCAGCGCGTCCTTGAAGTCGAAGGCGATCACCGAGTTGCGCGTGAACTTGAGCATGAAGTAGCGGAGCGCTCCAATGGCGATCTGTTCCGCGATGCGCTGGCGGCCAGCCTCGGCGTCGGCGCCGCCGGTCTGGCGTGCGTCCACCTCGGCCCTGGTGGCCGCAATGAGTTTGTCGATGAGGTCGTCGGCCTTGACGCCGAAGCCCTTGCGGCCACTTACTTCAATGTAAGGCCGGGCCAGGTCTTCGTCGGACACGCTGTAACCTAACTCGACCGCGCATCGGGGCGTGAGGGCGACCATTTCATAACTGAAGTGCGTATAGCGGTCGGCCTGTTCGGTGTATCCCATCCCTCGCAGTGCCTGAATCACGTTGGCTTGCGGGTCGCTCTGACGCGAATCGATTACGTTATAGATCGCCTGCGCCCCGCCAAAATGCGGATGCGGCTCATCGCCATGCTCGGCTGAGATCCAGCACTCATGATCCGGATAAGTGAAGAATGGCTTGTATCCAAAGTCCTTGCCCAGAAGGCCGAACTTCCATAAGTGATAAGCAATGTCCTTGCCCACGTAAGTTACGGTGTTATTGGAGCGAACAATCACTTTGGCGTCTTCATCGAGCGCTCCTTCGGCTACTTCTGCGCCGGGCCGCCGCATGACCCAGCAACCCTTGTTCTTGCCTTCAGTCTCAAAGTAGAGGACACCGGTGTTCTTGAGCTGCTCGAAGGCCGCATCCCAAAACTTGAGGCGGAGAATCTCGCTCTCGCGGGGCAGAAAGTCGTACTCGATGTCCAGGCGCAGCATGGTTTCAAGATGGCGCTTGAGTACGGCGGTCGAGATCAGCTCGGCGATCTCGGCCGTCTCGTTTCCACCGTGTTCAATCTCGTGCAGGGTGGCATAGCGCAACTTCTTGCGCGCGGCATTCTCGTCTTCGCTTCCTTGCTCATACCACTGCGAGGTGCCCGCATACAGGTCCCAGCAGTAGTAGTCCACCCGCTCGCCTTTTCGCTTGAGACCATCGAGTAACTGGCGCACTTGAGCAACCGACCGGCCTTCAAGATAAAGAAAGCCAACCACCACATCGGCCACTTGCACGCCGGTGTTGTCGATGTAGTTCTGCACATCCACCCTTTGCCCGGCGGCGCGAAGGAGGCGGACAAAGGTGTCGCCGAGAATGGCGTTGCGCAGGTGGCCGATGTGCGCGGCCTTGTTGGGATTGATGCTGGTGTGCTCGACCAGCGAATGTTGCACAGGGCCTGATTTCTCAAGCAGGCGAATATAGAAATAGGATTCGAGGGCTGTGTTTCGAGCTCCGGCAGTGCGGTCGAGGCGGCCATTGATATATCCCGCTCCGGCAACTTCAAAGCCGGCGAAACCATCAATCGAACCCAGTGCGGCTACGATCTCCTGCGCGATGACTTTAGGCTCCTTGCGGAGTTTGCGGGCCAGCTCGAAGGCAACCGGAGCGGACAACTCTCCGAATTTGAGATCGGGGGGGATCTCGATGGGAATGCTCTGGAGTTCGAGATCGTATTTTGACCTGAGAACACCGCGAAGATGTTCGGCGAGCCGGTTTTGCATTTCCAGATACACGTCGGGAAGGCCTCAGAAATCCTTGATTTTCAAGGTGATTCTAACATCCGAACCGAGGCACCCATCTCGCCTGTTCGCTCGCAGGGGGCGGGGCGACAGGTCCGAAAGGTCATCGACCTGATTTGCCAGACCGGGCGACCCTCGGCCTTTTCTTCAATGGTGTTCTCCTCAACGGTTTTGGTTTATGGGGCGGGAACACTTCGTTATCCTTCAAGCGGAATATTTGCCCGCACTCGCATTTCTTCCAATCGAAGTCGCGTCCTTCGATCCAATATGCATCTGAGGGTCGATTTGAGAGCCTGCAATCATCCATAAGAAGTCCTCTCATCACAAGGTAAGCACAGGTTGCGCATACTTGCCATACGAAAATACAACTGAGATGGAGCCTGTGAGGTTGATGTGGATTGAGGGACAGGCGAATGAGCCTAATGCCGTAAGATGGAGTCAGATTGCCGCCTCAGGCATACACTTCCGATGACCGATCCGAGCTCGAATCCAAGCCGCTATTACCTGACCACGCCGATCTACTACGTGAATGCGCGGCCGCACCTGGGGCACGCCTACTCGACCATCGTGTGCGATGCGATTGCGCGGAGGAAACGGGCGCTGGGCATCGAGACCTGGTTCCTGACCGGCACTGACGAGCACGGGCAAAAGATTGAGCGATCGGCTGAACTCGCTGGGCGCACGCCTGCCGAGTTTGCCGCAGCCATTTCGGCGGAGTTTCGCGGTCTGTGGGACCGCCTGGGGCTGACCTACGACGACTTTATTCGAACGACCGAAGATCGGCACAAGCGCGGCGTGCAGCGGCTGTTCGCCACGCTGCGCGACCGTGGATTCATCTATAAGGGGTCGTATACGGGCCAGTATTGCGTCTCCGATGAGGCTTATGTGGACGGGCCTCCGGGAACGCCCTGCCCGGATTGCGGACGCATTACGGAGACGGTGAGCGAAGAGAATTATTTCTTCAAGCTTTCGGCCTTCGAGCGCAAGCTGCTGGAGTTTTACGACGCGAATCCAGGGTTCATGGGACCGGAATCCACGCGGCGCGAGGTGATTTCGTTTGTCCGCGGAGGCCTGAAGGACCTATCGGTGAGCCGGACAAGTTTTTCCTGGGGCATCCCCGTTCCTGGCGACGAAAAGCATGTGGTTTATGTGTGGCTGGACGCTTTGGCCAACTACATTACAGCGCTGGGTTATGGGTCGGACGATGCGGCGGATCAGGCGCGGTTTGCCAAGTTCTGGCCGGCGGACATGCACCTGATCGGCAAGGAGATCAGCCGCTTCCACTGCGTCTATTGGCCGGCGTTTCTGATGGCGGCGGGGATTGCCGTGCCGCGGTCGGTGAAGGCCAACGGCTGGCTGCTCTTCGACCAGGGCAAGATGTCGAAGTCGAGGGGCAACATTGTGCGGGCCGAGACGGTGCAGGAGGTTCTGGGGGCGGATGCTTTGAGGTACTTCCTGCTGCGGGAGATTCCCTTCGGGCAGGATGGCAGCTTCAGCTTCGATGCACTGGTGCAGCGCTACAACGGCGACCTGGCCAACGGCTACGGCAACCTGGTGAGCCGCGTGGTCAACATGGTTCACAAGTACTTTGGCGGGGTCTTGCCGGAGGCGGGGGCCGAGACTGGCGCCGAGGCAGTTCTGCGCGAGAGCGCCGTGCGAGCTATCGCCGCGTTTAGTCCGGAGTTCGACGAGCTGAATTTCTCTGAAGCTCTCAAGGGCCTGTGGACGCTGGTGGCGGAGACCGACGGCTACCTGACCGCCAATGCGCCGTGGAAACGGCCGGCGGAGCGGTCGGAGGCGGAGCATGTAGCGCTCCAGGCGCGGGTACTGGCTACGGCAGCCGAGGCCATCCGCATCATCACGGCGCTGGTCTATCCCATTTTGCCGGAGTCGGCTGCCAAGGTCTGGCGGCAGCTTGGGCAGGGCGAGATTGCGGACGCGGCAAAGAGTTCATTTTTGACAGAAATCGCGTGGGGTGGATTGAAAGCCGGGACAAAGTTTGGTGAGCCCGCGCCGCTGTTTCCCCGCGCGGAAAAGGACGCGGTAGAACGTATGCAAAACATTGAAGACCAGAACAACAAAACAGTCATTGAAGCTGCCGGCGGTGCATCAGGCCACGGCGCTGCAGCCCCTGAAGCTGCACCTGCACCCACAAAGGTCCCTGAGGCCAAGACCGCGTCAAGTCCGGCGCCTGCTCCGGAAGTGTGTCAGGGCACGACTTCAGTCGTGCCGCAAACGCATAAGACTGAACAAGGGGCTTTAGCCCCTGAGGAAGCTTCTCCCGCTGCTCACGCCGTTCAATCGCCCGTGGCACATGCGGCCCCGGTCTTGGCCCCGGTCTTGGCTCTGGAGCAGCCGTCTGCCCCACCGCAGGCGCCGCAGCACATCACCATCGACGACTTCGCCAAGGTGGAGCTGCGGGTGGCGCAGATTCTGGTGGCCGAGCGGGTACCCAAGGCGGACAAGCTGCTGCGCCTGGAGGTCGATCTGGGCTACGAGAAGCGCCAGATTCTGGCCGGCATCGCGCAGTACTACGAACCGGAAAAGCTGATCGGCAGGAAGATCATCATCGTGGCGAATCTGGCTCCGCGGAAGATGCGGGGGCTGGAGTCGAACAGGATGCTGCTGGCCGCATCGCTTGAGGGCGGCGTTCCCGTGCTGGCCGGATTTCTGGAAAAGGTTCCGTTGGGGGCGCGGCTGAAGTAGGGTTTTCCGCGGAACTGAGCCGCCCAAACGCCCGTAGTTGCGTTGCCCTCTACACATAAATCGTGCCATACTTACACATCGGGAGGTGCGGCGTATGCGGACCAATATCGAGATCGACGACGAATTGATGACGAAAACCATGGCTGCGACCAACACCACCACCAAGAAGGCGGCGGTGGAAGCCAGTATGCACTTGGCTGTCCGGCTCAAGGCACAGGAAGGCCTCCGCGCGTTGCGCGGCAAAGTGGTTTGGCGCGGCCATGACGACGACTGGTTCGCCTCCGACGAGGAGATTGTGAAGAAACGGCGTCTGGCGGAACAGCATGCACAGCCAGAAAGTGCGCATCTGCAAGCTGCGGAGCAGCAACCAGTCTTTCCCGCGGAACTGAGCTAGACCATGGTCATAGTCGACTCTTCGGTCCTAATCGACTTTTTGGCTGACAAGCATAACGAGCAGACCGATTGGCTGAACCTGCACATTGGCTTTGAACCGATCGGAATCACCAGCCTGATTTTGAGTGAGGTATTGCAGGGCATTCGCAGCGACAAGCGGTTCACTGAGACAGTCGATGCGCTCAGCCAGTTTACCCTCTTTGAAACCGGCAGTACTGAGTTGGCCATCGCCTCGGCGCGGAATTATCGGACGTTGCGCGGACTAGGCATTACGATCCGCAACACAATCGACACGTTTGTCGCCACCTTCTGCATTGAGGAAGGCCACCAGTTGCTGCATTGCGACAGCGACTTCGACTACTTCGAAGATCACCTGGAGTTGCAAGTGGTCGATCCGCCGGCAAGTGCATTAAGCTGATTCTTTCCTTGAGGACTCACTTTGCTGATCGATTCCCACGCGCACCTGGACAGCGAGCGCTACGCGGACGACCGCGGGGCGATGCTCAGCCGCGCCTTTGAGGCAGGCGTGGGCGCGGTGCTTGCCATCGGCATTGGGGAGCAGGCGGAGGGGATGGATCGGGCGCTCCATGTTTGCCGCGAGTTCAATGGACAGCCAAACATGCCGCGGCTTTATGCGAGCGCTGGGGTTTATCCGCACAACACGCATGAAATTGACGATGGCGTGCTGGCCAAGCTGGACGGGCTGCTGGCTGAGCCGGAGGTGATTGCCTGCGGGGAGATTGGGCTGGACTACTACCATGAGGGCGCGGCGCACCCGGTGCAGCGTGCGGGGCTGATTCGCCAACTGGAGATTGCGGCGGGGCGTAAGCGGCCGATTCTGATCCATTGCCGGCCAAAGGACGGCGCTGGCGAAGATGACAAGGGGGCGTGGGACGATCTGTTCGAGATTCTGGAGGGGCATTGGCGGCAAACTGGCCTGGGTGGCGTGATGCACTGTTTCGGAGGCGGCTGGGAGCAGGCTCGGCGGTCGCTTGACCTTGGGTTTCTGGTGTCGTTTGCGGGGAATTTGACCTATCCCAAGGCTCAGCCGCTACGCGATGTGGCGGCAAAGCTGCCTCTGGACGGGATTCTGGTGGAGACGGACGCGCCCTGGCTGGCCCCCGCGCCCGATCGCGGCAAGCGCAACGAACCGGCCTTTGTGACCCGGACTGCCCACACTTTGGCCGGATTACTGGCCGTTACGGATGAAGAAATCGCCGCTGAAACCACGAAAAGCTTCTCCAGGCTGTTTCGTCTTGGGGCAGACGTGGGAAACTGGTAGAGGTGCTGCGCACGGGTACTGCGTACGGCAGCCTTTGTCGCTCCAGTCAGGAGCAACAGTGCCGGAGCGACAGTTCGACGATTGAGGATAAGAGAAGCCATGGCCCAGGAGAATTCGTTCGACATTGTCAGCAAGGTGGATATTCAGGAGGTCCGCAACGCCATCGACCAGGCGCTGAAGGAGATCAGACAGCGCTTTGACCTAAAGGATTCTCACTCTGAAGTCACGCTGGAGGGCAGCGATGCGATTCAGTTGGCCTCTGCTGGAGAGTACAAGCTGGAGGCGGTCAAGGAAATCCTGGGTCAGAAGCTGGTGAAGCGCGGCGTCTCTCTGAAGAATCTGACCTACGAAAAGCTGGAGCAGGCCTCCGGCCAGAGTGTGCGGCAGAAGATCAAGCTACAGCAGGGCATCCCCACGGAAAAGGCCAAAGAAATCGTTCGCCTGGTCAAGGATTCGAAAAAGAAGGCGCAGGCCAGCATCCAAGGCGATACAGTCAGAATATCGAGCAAAGACCGTGACGAACTGCAGGCGATTATCGCCTTGTTACGGGGCAAGGATCTTGGGTTGGAGTTGCAGTTTACGAACTACCGCACGAATTGAACCCCTGCGGTGGGGCAGCCCTTCCCTGGGTCAACGACCCAGCAGCAGCGGCCGCACTGTAGGATAAAGCACGGGAACCGGAGAACTTTGAGCACACTGGCCATAGCGACGGCGAGAGAGGTCTTCGATTTGCTGCGAGACGACCTCGTGGCCATCGAGCAGGAGTTGGGCCGCGACGCCGCCTCCGGCGTCAGCACCATCACGGAGATCGCCGAATATCTGAGGGAGGGCGGCGGCAAGCGCATTCGGCCGTCCCTGCTATTACTAGCCGCGCACATGCTCGGTTACTCCGGTCACGGCGCCATCCGCCTGGGTACCGTGGTGGAGATGGTGCACACCGCAACGCTGGTGCATGACGACATCATCGACGGCGCCGACACGCGGCGCGGACGCCCTTCAGCGAATACGACCTGGGGCAATGAAAAATGCGTGCTGGCCGGCGACTGGCTTTATATGCAGGCCTTCAAGGTGGCTCTGGAAGAGAAGAACCTGCGCGTGCTCGATCTGCTCATCGGCCTGACGCAGCAGATGGTGGAGGGCGAGCTGCTGCAGATTCAAAAGCTGGGCAAAGCCGTCTCCGAGGCTGAGTACTACGACCTGATCTTCCGCAAGACCGCCTGCCTGTTTGCCGTTTCCATGAGGCTGGGCGCGGTGCTGGCCGGCGCAAGCGAACAGGTGGAGGCCGGGTTGGCAGCCTATGGTCGCGCTGTCGGTTTGGCTTTTCAGATTGTGGACGACGTGCTGGACCTTACGGCCACCGAGGAAGTCCTGGGCAAGCCCGTGGCCAGCGATCTGCGCGAGGGCAAGGCTACGCTGTCGGTGATTCACTCCTTCGACCACGGCAGAGCCAGCGATCGCCAGACCATTCAGCGGGTTCTGGACGACCGCAGCTTTGAGAACGTGAGCCGCCAGCAGATTCAGGAGATTCTGGTCCGCAACGGGTCAGTGGAATATGCGATGTCGGTGGCCGACCGCTACGCCGATCAGAGCCGCAAGGCCCTGGCGCCGATGCCGGAATCCGAGTTCAAACGCGCGCTGCTGTGGGTGCCGGATTTTGTGGTGGCGCGGGACAAGTAGCGGTGTGTTTAAAAATGACTTGGCAAATGCCTGTTGCAATCCCAAAGGGGCTAAAGCCCATGTTTTAATGCCCTTTTCGGCACGACTGAAGTCGTGCTCTGACACAAGGGCAGCTCTTGAGGCTTGCTTTGGCGACCCCGAAGGAGATTGACGTGCAGGATGTATGGACACAGGTTGACCGCTACTTCTGCGATCTGCTGGCCCCGTCCGCAGCCGATGACGAGCTTGACGCCGCACTCGTGGCGAATAAGAAGGCTGACCTTCCGGCGATCGACGTTTCAAGGCTCCAGGGCAAGTTCCTCGAGTTTCTGGTGCGCAGTTCCGGTGCGCGGCGCATTTTGGAAATCGGAACCCTTGGCGGGTACAGCACCCTTTGGCTGGCCCGTGGGCTGCCTGAAGGCGGACGGATCGTAACGCTGGAGTTCGACCCGCATCATGCGGAGACTGCACGCGAGAATCTGCGCAACGCAGGTGTGCTGGATCGTGTCGATATTCGCGTTGGGCGAGCAATCGATACTCTTCCAACCCTGGAAAACACCGCCGTTGCGCCTTTCGATCTGATCTTCATCGACGCCGATAAATCGGGCTATCCGGGATACCTGGAATGGGCACTGAAGCTGTCGCGGCCGGGTACGGTGATCGTCGCCGACAATGTGGTCCGCGATGGGAAGGTCGTTGAGGCGGACTGCGACGATGAGGACGTGCAAGGCGTCCGTCGCTTTACGGAGTTGCTGGCCGCGGAGCCGCGCTTGAGCGCAACGGTGCTTCAGACTGTGGGAGTGAAGGGGTATGACGGGGTTGCACTGGCTGTTGTGCTCCGGTGACCGGCATTTCAAGCGTCCTGAACGATGGTTCCCTGATGGTAGACAATCTTCCAGCCGTCGGCAGTGCTGCGCCAGATTGTCGAACGCCGGGTGAGGCGCTGGTTGTCCTGGAGCAGCGTGTAGGTGAGCAGGTAAGTATCATCGGACAATCTGCGGCATTGGAAGTCTCGCGTTTCCCAGACATCGGTGTGGGGAACGGAAAAGCGCTTCTCCAGTTCATCGAGAATGAACTCGCGCGAGTAGCGGCGGCCTGAGGCGCCGACCTCCCAGTAGTCGCCGGCCATCAAGCGATCGAAGTCGGCACGGGTGGTTCCGAACTCAGGGCGATGAAAGATGGGCTCGCGGCTGGTGAGCTCGGCGAGTATGTCTTGCACTTCAGGGGCAGTTGTAAAAGCGGGTTCCATATCCTGGGGCCGGGAGTCGAGCGCTTTCATGCGAACAGCATAGCGCAAAGTACGGCATCCCTCTCCATGATTTCCGCGATGCCCTACTTTTCCGCCATCATCGCCCGCAGGGCCGCCGCGTAGTGCTCCGGCAGAGGCTTGCGATTCAACTGGTCGTCGCAGACTACGTGGACTGTCTCGCCTTCGGCAAGAAGGGTGGGCTCTTCGCCTTCGGGAGCTTTGCGCAGGATGCGATAAGCGAACTTGATGACCGTGCCGCGGAGCAGCGACGGCCGGGTCTCGATCAGAATCTGGTCGTCGTAGCGGGCGGGCGAGCGATAGCGGCAACTGGCATTGACAACAGGCAGAATGCAATCGTGGTCGATCTCCAGTTGGCTGTAGGCGAGGCCGAGAGACCGCAGCAGTTCGACGCGCCCAATCTCAAACCAGACCAGATAGTTGGCATAGTAGACAATGCCCATCTGGTCGGTTTCGGCGTAGCGAACGCGCACTTCGGTCGTAATTGGCATAGAGGCAGCGAACAGTGGTCAGCTATCAGTTATCAGTTGTCAGTTATCAGTTGTCAGTTATCAGTTGTCAGTTATCGGCGGTTCGGCTGACCACTGATCACTGATCACTGATCACTGACCACTGCTTCACGGCTTTAGGTGCGTAAAGACCGGCAGCTTGGTCACGTCGTTGAAGATGATGAAGGCGAAGAAGGCAACGATCATCACAAACGCCGCCTGGTAGATGCGCTCCTTCACGTTGATGCTGATGTCGCGGCGAATCACGCTCTCGATGAGCAGAAGAAAAACCATGCCGCCGTCGAGAATCGGAAAGGGCAACAGGTTGAGAATGCCCAGGTTGAGGCTGATGGCCGAGGCCAGCCCAAACTTGGGTTGCCACTCGTGCATCTCTGCCGCCATCCCAGCCATGCGGGCAATCCCCACAGGACCGGAGAGTTGGGAGACGGCAACTTTGCGGGTGAAGATCCGGCCCAGCACCTCAACGATCAGGGAGGAGTTGTCTACGCAGAACTCTCTCGACTTGACCACTGCCTCGCTGAATGGGAGCGGATCGTGCCGGAAGGGAACCGGTACCGGCGTAAAGCCCAGCTTCCATCCGGCTTCGATCATGGCAGGGTGGGCCAGGATGGGCGGCAGAGTCACGCCATTGCGCGCCACTACGAGTGAAATCGGCTTGCCCTTGCCTGACTGCAGATAGGCCAGCAGCGCCTGCACCGTGTGGAAGGCGTGCCCATCCACGGACTGGATCGCATCGCCATCGCGCAGGCCCGCCTGATCGGCGGGCGTACCCGGCTCCACCTGCTGGACGCCGATGGGGCCGAGGACAAACTGCGGGATGGCACCCGTGTCGCTCACATCGAATTCCCCTCCCTTTGCCGCCGGGGGCACGGTAAGGGACAATGCGAGGATCTTGCCGCCACGATCCACGGTGATGGGAAGGGTCTGGCCTTGATTCAAGGAAGCACGCTGGTTCACATCGTCCCAGGTGGGATTGTCCACGGTCTCAAAGTGGCGGATGATATCGCCGGGCTGAAGGCCAGCTTGCGCCGCTAGTGAGCCGTCCGTGACCCACTCGATGGTCGTCGTCGTGGTTTCATGCCTGGGGATTTCATTGATGAATGCGAAGTAGAAAACCATCAGCAAGAAGGCCAAAATGAAGTTGGAAGTGGGACCGGCCAGGCCAATCAGAATCCGCTGCCAACGGGGATGGCTGGTAAAGGCCCCGGGGTCGTCCGCCGGCATTTCGGTATGTGTGCCGGGCGCCTCGAGATTTTGCTCGGGATTCTCACCGGTCATCTTGACAAAGCCGCCCAGTGGCAGCAGGCAGACTTTGTAGTCGGTATCGCCGTACTTGTAGCCGAACAGGCGCGGTCCAAATCCGAATGAAAACGCCTCGACGCGCACTCCACAGAGCTTGGCGACGGCGAAGTGGCCAAACTCATGGACCACGACCATCAATCCGATAAGAACGATGAAAGCTACAACGGAAACTAGAATCTCATGCATAAATGTATTGTTCTTCCCTCGACAAATCGCTCAGCACCCGACCTCACCCCAACAGCCCACACGCCATTTGACGCGCTTGCCGGTCCGCGGCGAGCACCTCCGCAATGGTGGCGGGATGCGCCTCCGGCGTCGAAGCGAGAACCTTCTCAATTGTACGCGGGATTCCCATGAAGGGGATGCGTCTTTCCAGGAATGCCTCGACGGCCACCTCGTCCGCCGCGTTCAGGGCAATGCAATGCACACCGCCCCTTTCCGCCGCCTCATAGGCCAGCCGCAAACAGGGGAAGCGCTGGAAATCCGGCTGCTCGAAATCCAGGTGGCGCAGCGCGGCCAGGTCGAAGGTAAGCGTGGATGCGGGCCGCTCCGGGTAGGCCAGCGCGTAGAGGATGGGCAGCCGCATGTCTGTGACCGAAATCTGCGCCAGGATCGATCCATCCACATATTCCACCAGCGAATGCACCGTGGACTGCGGGTGTACCGTGACCCGGACCTGACTGGGCGGCACGTTAAACAGGCGGCAGGCTTCGATGATTTCCAGCCCCTTGTTGAGCATGGTCGCCGAGTCGATGGTGATGCGGCGCCCCATGACCCAGGTGGGGTGTTTGAGCGCCTGCTCGGGCGTAATGCCGGCAAACTGATCGAGCGGGAGCTGGCGGAACGGGCCGCCCGAAGCCGTCAGCCAGATGGTCTTGACCTCGGCATGTGCGCCCACGCGCAAACACTGGTGGACGGCGTTGTGTTCGCTGTCGATGGGCAGAATGGGGACATTGCGTTCCCGAGCGGCGCGGGTAAGGATTTCGCCGGCGGCCACCATGCACTCCTTGTTGGCCAGGCCGATGGGTTTGCCGGCCAGGATGGCCGCGTACGTCGCCTCAAGACCAGCCACGCCCACAATGGCCGAAACCACAAAGTCCGCTTCAGGCAGCGTGGCGCAAGTGACGGTCCCTTCGGCGCCGTAGACCACTTCGATTCCGGTAACGCCGGACTGGCGGAGACGCGCGGCCAGCTCCCCGGCCAGCTCCTCGGTAGCCAGGGAGACCACCCTCGGCCGCCAGCGGGCAGCCTGTGAGAACGCCTCGTCGACGTTCCGTCCGGCAGCCAGCGCGGCCACCTGATAGCGGTCGGGAAACTGCTCAACGATGGAGAGGGTGCTCTGCCCGATGGAGCCAGTGGAACCGAGAATGGCAAGTCGTTTCAAGGTATTTTTTGAAATTCCACGGTCCCTGACGGAACCAATCGTGGAAAGCTCGAAAGAGCTATTCCAGTTGAAGGGTACGGGCTTCACAGGCTGCGGAAAAAGGCCTGATCTGGGTCAAAAGCGGCAAAAAGCATACCTCAGGGGTTAAAGCCCGCATTGATTCTGTTGATCTTATACCAGGGATCAATCCCTGGCCTGCCGCCCGAACGAGTTTTTCCGCAGCCTGTAAAGCCCCGCGCTTATTTTAATGCATTTGCGGGACGACTGCAGTCGCGCCGGGTGCCCCCGGCCTCGCTTCTGGGGCCTGGGATTTCGACAAGCCCAAATCGGTCCCCATCCGCGGACGCCGCTCCCGCGCTGACCCGCCGACCCGTTGCCCCGCAGTGGTAGCCTTCCCAAGAAGCTAAAAACCGGGGGGATCTGTGCGCAATTATTTTGAACGCCTTGCCGCTATCGGACTCGCCATCGCACTCAGTGTTGGATTAGCCGCACAGACTCCTGCTCGCCAAGCCAGACAACCCGCGAAGCCGGCCGGAGACGTCACCGACCCAGTGGCCGATCCCAAGGCTACGGTGATATTGGGCAATGCGCGATTTACCGTGCTTACCCCTGAACTGATCCGCATGGAATGGGCGGCGGACGGCAACTTTGAGGATCACGCTTCGTTCGTCTTTCTCAATCGCCGGCTCCCTGTGCCCGAGTTCACAAGCACCATCACCAGCGATGGCCACGCGCTCGAAATCAACACCGGCGCGCTCATGCTCACCTACACACCCGGCCCTGGCGGACGGCTCACGCCAGATGACCTGTCGATTGAACTCACCGTGGACGGGAAGCCGGTGGTCTGGCATCCAGGGCTGGCCGACTCTGAAAATCTGCAAGGAACCACCCGCACCCTCGACGGTGCGCGGGGCGACAAGACCCGCGAACCCATCGAGCCGGGCTTGGTTTCGCGCTCCGGCTGGGCGCTGGTGGACGACTCGACCCGTCCGCTCTTCGACTCGGCCGAATTCGATTTTCCCGACGGCGCAATGAGCCCCTGGCCATGGGTCACGCTCCGCCCCGCCGGCGAGCGCCAGGACTGGTACTTCTTCGGCTACGCCCACGACTACCGCAAGGCGCTTGGCGATTACGTGCGCGTGGCCGGACGCATCCCGCTGCCGCCGCGTTTCGCCTTTGGCGCCTGGTGGTCCCGCTACTGGGATTACACCGACCAGGAGCTGGATGAGCTGGTCCGAGGCTTCCGCGAGAACGACGTGCCGCTCGATGTCCTGGTGATCGACATGGGCTGGCACATCGGCCAAGAGCAGCTCCAGGCTGCCGGCCAAGTGGATCAGTCGAATCACGGCCTGGGTTGGACCGGCTACACCTGGAACCCGCTGCTCTTTCCCGACCCCGATCAGTTTCTGGCCAAGCTTCACGCCGAGGGCCTGAAGGCCACGCTCAATCTCCATCCCGCCTCCGGCATCGAGCCCTGGGAGAAGGCCTATCCCGCCATGGCAACGGCCATGGGCATCGATCCGGCGACAAAGAAATATGTGGCCTTCGACATCGCCAACAAAAAGTTCGCCGAAAACTACATGAGCCTGGTCCATCATCCGCTGGAAAAGCAGGGCATCGACTTCTGGTGGCTCGACTGGCAGCAGGAGCAGCACACAAGCGTGCACGGCGTCATGCCCACCTGGTGGCTCAACTACGTCCACTTCACTGATCAGCAGCGCGAAGGCAAGCGGCCGCTGCTCTTCCACCGCTGGGGCGGCCTGGGCAACCACCGCTACCAGATCGGCTTCTCCGGAGACACCATTTCAGTGTGGGATTCGCTCGCCTTCCAGCCGTGGTTCACGGCCACCGCGGCCAACGTGGGCTACGCCTATTGGAGCCACGACATCGGCGGCCACATGCCCGGCGTTGTTGACCCGGAGCTTTACACGCGCTGGGTGCAGTTTGGCGCCTTCAGCCCCATCTTGCGCACCCACACCACCAAGAACCCTGACGCCGAGCGCCGTATCTGGGCCTATCCTGAGCCGTACTCCGCAATCCTGCGCTCCACCTTCCAACTCCGCTACGCCCTCGAACCGTATGTCTACACCGAAGCACGACGCACCTACGACACCGGCGTAGCCTTCTTCCGTCCCCTCTACTACGACTGGCCGGAGGAGCCTGCCGCCTACGACAGCAAAGGCGAATACCTCTTCGGCGACCAGATGCTCGCCGCGCCGGTCACCGCGCCCGCGGACAAGACGACCGGCCTGGCCACTGAGAAGGTCTGGCTGCCCCAGGGCGAATGGATTGAATGGCCAACGGGCAAGAATTTCACGGGCCCAGCCATGGTAGAGCGCAGCTTTTCCATCGAGCAGACGCCCGTCTACCTGCGCGCCGGCGCCATCGTGCCCATGCAGCCACCCATGCGCTACACCGGTGAGAAGCCAGTCGACCCGCTGATTGTGAACGTCTGGCCGCTCGATCCAGGCTCTACCTCCAGCTACCAGGTCTATGAGGACTCAGGCTTGGCAGTCGAGTATCAAAGAGGCGTCTTTGCGCGCACGCCGATCAAAGCCACGCAAACCGGCGACACATTGCGCGTTGAAATTGGGCCTGTTCAAGGCGGCTATCCGGGGATGCCGAAGACCCGCGGATACGAACTACGCCTGCCCGCCGACTGGCCGCCCTCCGAAGTCACCGTCAACGGCGTCGCAGTGAAACTCGCTGGGCCAACCGGCAAGGGGGGCTGGTCCTTCGAGGGTAGCACGCTCACCACTGTGATTCCCGCGCCAGGCGGGAGTGTCGCCAGGGCCGACGCACATCGCAATGCGGAACAAACGTTTACCTGCCTGGTTCGTGGAAAGTGATATGGCAACCCGATTCAGATGGTTTTGATCCTATTCGGTCCATGAATCCCCTCCGTTTTGCATTCACGAAGGTGTGTTGGCTCGTTTCGTCGGCCGGATTACGTTCGGTTTGAAGTCCCATAAGTGTCTGACTGCCTTTTGCCAACGCCAAGGAATTTATATGCGTCGCCCCTGGGAGTGTCGCGTCCAAAGTCACCGTAGAGGTGCGCCGCGCAGCCGGCCAGACCGCCCGCCGCGGCCAATTCGATGGATTTGCCGGCGCCATGACCCGCCTGCGCTCCGCCTACGACGCCCTGCAGCAGACTTCGCCTGTCTCCGCTGCGCCTGACCCTCTCATCGACGCCATGCAATCCGGCGATCGCATCAGCTACCACCCCGAGCGCGCCCCTGAAGAGATTGCCCACTTCCACGATGTCCTGCCCAAGGCCCAGGCCGCCGTCGCCGCAATCGATGCAAGTTTTGCCCAGCACCTTGAGGACTGGGCCAAGCGCCAGATGCGAAGCAATCAGCCGCCTTCGAACACGGAGATCGAAACACGGAAGCAGACCCGTCTCGACGCCGTAGCCAGAGCCCACTACCAGGCAGACCAGGCCGGGAAGTGAGCCTTCCGGAAACTGCCCATGTACCATTTGGGCATGGCGCTGGTCGAGGTCAATTCGGTCTGGAAGAGCTATCCCCGGTGGACGGGCCTGCGGACTGAATGGCAGCACGTCGTCCAGGACGTGTCCTTCAATATCGAACCTGGCGAAACGCTGGGACTTGTCGGAGAGTCAGGCTCAGGCAAGACCACGCTGGCTCGCATGATTCTGGGACTGATTGAGCCTGGCCGGGGAAGTGTGTACGTGGACAGCACGGACGTGGCCCACGCTTCAGGCGGCGAGTTGCGTCGCCTGCGCCGCCAGATGCAGCCCGTCTTTCAGGATCCTTATGCCGCCCTCAATCCGCGCATGAACGTGCTCCAGATCGTCACCGAGCCGCTGGTGATTCATAAGCGCGAAGTGGGCATCAAGACAGACAGCGCATCCCTGCGCGCCAAAGCCGTCGATCTTCTCAACGAAGTGGGAATGGACGATTCGGCGCTCGGACGCCATCCGCACGAGTTCTCCGGCGGACAGCGGCAACGCATCAACATCGCCCGCGCGCTGGCGCTGCGCCCCAAGCTGCTGATTCTGGATGAGCCGGTTTCGGCGCTGGATGTGAGCGTGGGAGCGCAGGTCGTGAATCTGTTGCGGCGGTTACAGCGCGAACACGGGCTGACCTACCTGTTTATTTCGCACACCATGCCGCTGGTGCGCTATCTGTCTACGCGCATTGCGGTGATGCAGCGAGGGCGGCTGGTCGAGTCCGGCGAAGCCGTAGCCTTGTGCGCCAACCCTGTGCAGGATTACACCCGCCAACTCATCGCGGCCACGCCGGAATTGCCTGCCGGCGTGGCCTGATCGATCTCGCAGAGCGCATCCACTGAAACTGTAAGATCATGGGCGCCCCGCCCTCGCCGCGTCTTTGTTTTTGCGGCCAGAGCCTGCCCTGAGCGGAGTCGAAGGGGCGGGATAGCACGATGCCCGCATTCCATGCAAAGCGACGATGCTCGAAAAACTCCAGCCGCTACTTCGCCTGCGGCTGGGCCGGGGTTGCCGGGGCCACAGGCTGCGCCGGTGCGGCATTGGGCGTTGCGGTGACTCCAGGGCGCACCTGATTCGTGGCGCCCACAGGATGCCCGCCAGGCATCATGCCCATGCCGGGGTGATTGGCCGGCATGGCAATGTCAACTACATCCACCAGTTCGATGTCAAAGATCAGATCGGCCTTGGGTGGAATTCCCGGATGGGCCGCGTCCGGGCCCGGACGGCCCCGCGCCCCATAGGCCAGTTGCCAGGGGATGAACAGCCGCCGCTTGCCGCCGATTTTCATGCCTCCAAATCCCAGATCCCAGCCCGGAATCACACGGCCAAAGCCCTGCGGGAAGCCGATCGGCTGCGGATCGCCCTGCTTGGGCTTTCCATCGGCGTCCAGCACCGGCTTGCCGTCCTTGTCGAGCGCCGGGGCGCGGGGATGATCGTCTGTGGAGTCGAACTTGTGCCCGTCGGCGGCCAGCCAGCCTGTGTAGAGCACTTTGTACATCTTGTTGGGCTCGGCATCCGCGCCCTCGCCGATCTTGATGTCCTGGTAGCGCAGGGAAAAGGCAGTTTCCACCTTGCCCGCTACAGCGGGCAGTCCGGGAGGCAGACTGTTGTCCGTCGCCGTGGATGTTGCTACAACTGGCGCTGTCGCGGCAGATGGAACGGAACTCTCTTTCGTTTTGCATCCTGCAACTGCAACCAGGGCAATCAACAAGGCAACAGCGGCCAGCGTGCGATGACTTCGGTTCAATGAAGGTCTCCTTCTGCAAATCCAAATAGGACATTCCGTGCGACCCAGGATGCTCGATCCTTGCTTCCAGTTGCAGCCCCTGGGCGCCGCATTCGTTGCTGCTCGTCTCATTGTATCTTTGGGCCGTTATCTCGCCAGCAATCCCGCCAGCAGCGCCGTTCTTGGCGCCAGGTGCTCGATCAGGACCGATTCGTGGCGGGCGTGCGCGCCTTCGCCGACGGCTCCCATCCCATCCAGCGTAGGAATCCCAAGCGCGGAGGTGAAGTTGCCGTCGGAGGCGCCTCCGGTTGCAGATTCGTCCAACTGGAATCCCAATTCAGCGGCCAGCGTCCTTGCCTGCCGATAGAGCCGTACGGTTCCGCGCGTGCGTTCCATCGGCGGGCGATTGATTCCGCCGGTCACGGCAAGTGAGCAAAGCTTGTCCACTGGCTTGAGCCCGGTAAACTTGCGCTCGATGCGCGGGCCGTCTGCCTTGCGGGAAATCCGCCCATCCACTTCCGCCCAGGCATGGGCCGGAATCACATTGCTCCTGCTCCCGCCGCCAGCCGTCCCTACGCTCACGGTCAGGCCTCGCTTGAGATCGGTCCAGCCGCTCACTGTCTCCACCACGCGGGCTAGTTCACGAATGGCGCTCGCCCCTTTTTCGAAGTCCACCCCAGCGTGGGCGGGCACCCCGGTCACGTCGATCCGCCAAATGCCGGTACCCTTGCGGGCGGTTTTATACGCAAGCCCCTGGGCCGGCTCAAGCACATAAACAACAGAGCACTCGGCCGCCAGCCGCTCGGTGATCGGCCGCGAAACTGAGCTGCCAACCTCCTCGTCGCCGTTCAGCAGCAGCACGATCTCCCGATTCAGCACACCGGTCTCGATCAGCATCTCAATCGCGGTGAAGGCCATGGCCACGCCAGCCTTCATATCCAGTGTTCCGGGTCCCCACAGGCGACCCTCGGCCAGGCGGCAGGGCATGGCCTTCAGCGTACCCAGCGGCCAGACTGTATCCAAGTGGCCGAGGAGAAGGATTCGATCGAAAGCGCCGGAGGAATCGGAGCCGGACCTGGACTTTGCCGGCCGTGGCCCGAAGCGCACTTCGAGTACGTCTCCAAACTCGCGTTGCCGGCGCCTTTTCACGCGCCCACCCAATCCCTTGGCGTGGGTCTCGGCCAGCGAAACGCAGGCGTCCACGGCAGCCTTATCGTCCGAGGGCGATTCCGCCCGAACCAATTGCCGGGTCAGATCGAGCAGTGCAAGCTCCTTGCGTCGCGCCCCGGCCAGCAGAGCGCGCATAGGAATTGGGAGATCGGGGCCAGTCATCATCCGTGAGCCTTTCAGCAGAACCTTGAAAGCGGCGAAGTGAAGAGACTCTCTGATTCTACGACGGTTATGGCCAAAATGCGCAGTTCATTCTCTCCCGGTTCCCAATCCGAATGGTGGTCTGGCAGGCGCAGAGTGTGGCTAAAATGCCACAGGGCAGAGCAGCGACTTCCCGTCTAATCTAGCAATTGCGACGAGTTTTCCATAGCCCTGTTTTTCGTAATTAAGAGAGCGAAGTTCTTTGGCCAATCCTGCCCACCTGGAACAAACCATTGCCGAGCCCATCGAGTTTACGGGCGTAGGCCTTCATTCCGGCGCTCCGGTCACCATGCGTCTGCTCTCCGCACCCGCTGGTTCGGGAATCGTCTTCCGCCGCACCGATCTGGACAACTTTGAAATCCCCGCCGTTGGCCGCAACGTGGCAAAAGTTAGCTATGCCACCAGCCTGATGCGCCAGGGTGTGCTGATCTCGACCACCGAACATCTTCTTTCCGCACTCATCGGCATGGGCGTGGACAACGTGATCGTTGAACTGGACAACCTGGAACTGCCTATTCTGGATGGCAGCGCGCTGCCTTACGTGCAGGCCTTCCTCAATGCCGGCATCCGCACCCAGCGCCGCCGCCGAGAAACCATCCGCATTCTGCACGACGTGGAGGTACGCGAGGGCAACAAATTCATCGGCGTCTATCCCGGCTCCGGTTACAGCATCCAGTACGCCATCGACTTTCCCGCGCCCATTGGCCAACAGCGAGCCGTCGTCGATTTGGCCGCCGAGACCTACGGCACGGCTATCGCACCTGCCCGAACGTTCGGTTACAAGTCCGACGAGAGACGGCTGCGCGACATGGGCCTCATCCGCGGCGCCGGCCCGGAGAGCGCCATCATTCTGGGCGCGCAGGGTCCTGAGAACGGCCCGCTGCGCTTTCCTGACGAGTATGTGCGCCACAAGGTGCTGGACCTGATCGGCGATCTGGCTCTGGCCGGACGGCGCATCGAGGGTCACGTGGTAGCCGAGCGCGCCGGCCACGCCATGCACACCGCCCTGGTTTCGCGTTTGATCAAAGACCGTTCGGCCTGGGAGTTGGCCCACGTTCCCGTGGAAACAGCGCCGGCGGAAGAAACCAACCCGGAATCCCTGCAAGGCTATGCGCTGGCCAACCCAGCCTTGCTCGGCGTCTGAACCCTGCAAACAGTTTTTCCTTTGCGGAGCCGGCTTCCTACACAAACAGAATGCGCATCGGCGTAGCCGCCGCAAAGCTCTTGCCCTCCTGGGCCAGCACTCCAGTTTCAGGGTTGCGCGCAAATACACTGATCCGGTTCGAGTCCTGGTTGGCTACCAGCATCCAGTGCTCGGTCGGGTCCAGCACAAAGTTTCGCGGAATCTTTCCGCCGCAACTGCTGCGTCCAATCGGCGTCAGGGCGCCGGTCTTCGGATCGGCGCGAAGGCTATACAGGAAATCGTTGTCGCGATTGGCGAAGTAGACGAATCTTCCATTCTTTGAAATCACCGTGTCGCAGGCGCGGCTGAGGCCGTGATACCCCTCCGGCAGCAAGTCAATGCGCTTCACGAGGGTCAAACTCCCGTCGGCCTTGCTCCAGTCGAGCACATCCACGGTCGAGTCCAGTTCATTCACGCCGTAAGCGGTGTGCTCGTTGGGATGAAAGTGCAGCGTGCGCGGTCCGGCGCCCCCTCTGGCGTGATAGGTTCCCGCCGGCGTAAGTACGGCCGTGGCCGCATTCAGGCTGTAGATGTGGATGACGTCGCCGCCCAGATCGTTGATGTAGGCATAGCGATTGTCCGGCGAGAAAGAAGCGAAGTGAGCGTGCGCGCTTTGCTGCCGATCGGCATTGGGGCCGTGGAAGGTGTAGTGCTCCGTCCAGACCAGCGGGCTCAGGCTGCCGGAGCTGCTGATCAGGAAGCTGGACGCGCTGCCGCCGCCGTAATCGGCAGAGATCAGCACATGGCCAGTGTGATCCACGGCCACGTAGCACGTACCCACGCTGGCCGAGTTCTGCGCGGAAAGCGGATGCAACTCACCGTTCTCGACGCGAAAGCTGGCCACTTCACCAGTCGGTTTGCCGTTGAACGTGTCCAACTCAGAAGCAGTGAAAACAAACTCGCGGTTGGGAGAGAACGTGATCCACGCCACGCTGGGAATTTTGGCTGCAACCCCAACCGGCGTCAATTCGGCGCTCACTGGGTCCCAGTCATAGGCCAGGATTCCGTTTGGCGTTCCCGACCCGACAAAAACTCTTTGGCGAGGCGACGCAGCAAAGCTGGACGATGCAGCGACTGCAACGGTGGCGGCGGAGGCGGTGATCAGAAATTCCCGGCGAGAATGTTTTTTCATGGCAGAAGGAATTGTCGCCGATCAAGCGCCAGTCACGCCAGTCGAGCGGGTGTTTGCCTCACACCCGCCTGACTGAGTTCGCTCCCGCTTCACCGTCCCAAGCTGAAGATCACATTGACCGTCGTCTCCACCTCCACCGGCTGGCCGTCCAGCAGATAAGGCCGGTAGCGCCAGCTCTTCACCGCATCCAGCGCGGCCTGTTGCAGCATCGGCGGACCACTTGCCACGCGCAGATTCTCAATGGTCCCGGTCTTGGAGATCGTGGCCTGCAGGGTCACCATGCCTTGAATTCCGGCTGCCCTGGGTATGGGTGGATAAGCCGGAACGGTCTTCCGCAGCAGCAGCGCCTCAACCGCGCCGGACGAGACGCGCACCGGGCCTTTGATGTCGGCCCGAACCACGGGCGCCGCACTCTGGCTTTGAAATATCTTGCTTGTGCCGTTGCCAACTCCGCCATCCGGATCCCAGCTCGCGACGTTTTCAATGGCCGCTGGTTCCTTGCCGCTCGGTATGAAGATACCGGGCGGAATCCTCCGCGGCGCCACAAGCTGGATGCCTTGCATCTCCGACACAGCCCGAACCGGTTGTGCGGTCTGTTTTGGCATCGGTTGGGTCGGGGTTGGCGTCGCTGGCGTTGCCATCAGAAAGGCGATCGCCTGGCGCGGCAACGCTTCGGGATGGATGAGCGGAATCAGGATCAAAGCAAGCAGGATCGAGCCGTTGAAAATGAAGGTTGCGATCATCCAGAAACGGCTGCGGGTGCCGATTCTGCCGTTCGATGCGAAGGTGGAGTCTTCAAACATGGCCTGCCTCCCGTGAAAGCAATTCAGCCGCTCCGGCCGGGAGTCAGGAAGTCTTGCAAGAGCGCAGAGTGGCGAACCGCTCTCTGCGCCATCAAGGCGCAGGGAGCGGGGCTCAAGGCGCTCTGCCACCCCAGCGACGAAGACCTGTCGCTGGGGACCCCGGCAATCTGTCCATCCCAATCAGAACCACTGTGCTTGTGTAGACACCGGATAGGGGTGAACTGTTCCCGCAATCGCGGGGGCGCAATCCCCGCGGCACTTTGAAGCGGGATCGCCAGCCAGTACGAGTCAAGAAGAATGGGGCGTCCGCAGCGGCGGACGCCCCATTTCGCGATTGCCCGCTTGCCGCTATTCCGGCAGCGTCAAGTTGCTCTTGACTTTGAAAGTCCCGGCAGCAACCGGAGCGCCGGTCTTCGGCTGTCCGCCGCCTATCGAGACCATGTACTCGCCTGCAGCCACGATCGGCTCTCCAGCTTCACTCACCATGCTCAGGTCACGCGGGCTTAGTTCAAACCGCACTTTTTGCGAGGCGCCAGCCTCCAAATGGACACGCTGGAAGGCTCGCAACGCCCGCAATGGCGCGCCCGGCACTTTTGGGAATTCCAGATAGAGCTGAGCCACTTCATCGCCGGCCCGTTGGCCTGTATTCGTTACCGTGGCTTCAGCAACGACCGGGCTGCCCGCCGCCACCGCACTGGTGGGAGCGGTAAGTCCGCTATACGAGAAGGTGGTGTAACTCAGGCCATACCCAAAGGGATAGAGGGGGGTTCCCTCAAAGTAGCGATAAGTGCGGCCTTTCATCGAGTAATCCTCGAAAGGCGGCAACTGGCTCACATCCTTGTAGAACGTAACCGGCAGCCGGCCCGCTGGATTGTTGCGGCCTGAGAGCGTCTGCGCCACAGCCGAGCCGCCTTCCTCGCCGGGATACCACGCCTCGAGAATGGCGTTGGCGTGCGCGTTGGCCCAGTTCACGCCCAGGGCGCTTCCGTTGGTGAGCACCACCACCAGCGGCTTGCCGGCGGCAGCAACTGCTTCAAGCAGGGCCTGTTCAGGCTTGGGCAGGTCGATGCTGGTGCGATCGCCGCCATAAAAGCCTTCTTCGTTCACCTGCATCTCCTCGCCTTCAAGCTCGCTGGTGATGCCCACCACGGCCACCACCACATCGGCGTTCCTGGCCGCCGCCACAGCTTCCTGAGACGGGGTCAGGTCAACCTGCGCCCAAATCAGCCGTGCGACTGGAGTGCTATTATCTCGCCCGCCATACTCCACCCTGAGTGCGTACGCCTTGCCCTTCTCCAGGTGAACCTTGCCCAGTTTGGCCTCCGACTCATTCGTCATCCGAGAGGTGGCCACCATCTTGTCGTCCACAAACACTCGGGTGAATCCCTGGCCGAGCATCCCCATCTTGTAGTCGCCTGTTTCTGTCGGCGTCAGAGTTGCGATCCAGCGCACGGAGAGATTTGACTTGCCAACCGCCTCAGTTGGCAGCTTCTCAGCGGAAAGGTCGATGCCGCTCTCGATGCGCGTCGCTAGCGGTGTCGGCTTCGCCGCAAAGGCTCCGATTGCATATTCGACCTTCACTCCGGGCTTGCCGTCCGTCGTCAGCAACGCCGCGGGAATCGAGCCTCCGTCGTTGCTGAGGAACTGCGTGCCCGGCACATACGCGATCTGAGCGCCGGTAAACTCATTACGAAGGCCTTCAAGGATTGAGACCGTGTGCGTCGGAATCCCCGTGTAATTGCCCAGCAGCACTCTGGTCTGGTTGGCCAGGGGGCCGACGACCGCGATCTTCACGCCCGAAGTCTTCAGCGGCAGCGTGCCGTCGTTTTTCAACAGCACCATTGCCTCGTTGGCCAGTTTGCGGGCCAGCTCACGATGCGCGGCGCTGTCCAGTTCCTTCTCATCGATCTTTGAGTACGGCACCATCTCCGGCGGATCGAACATGCCCAGCTTCATCCGCGCGGTGAAGAGCCGCGTCAGGGCAACGTCGATCTCGCTCTCCTTCAGGAAGCCCTGCTTCACGGCATCGAGGTAGGCCCTGTAATCGTGATCGTCAGTCACCTTGGAGAAGTAGTCTCCGCACTCGTTGTCCATGCCACGCTGGAGGCTGATAGCGGAGGCTTCCGGCTGCGTAGGCTTGAAGTGGTGGCCGTTGTAGATGTCCACCACCGCGCCGCAGTCCGATACCACGTAGCCTTTGAATCCCCATTTGCCGCGAAGCTGGTCCTGCAGCAGAAACTCGTTGGCGCAGGCTGGTTGGCCGTTGATGCTGTTGTAAGCGCACATCACGGAGTCGGCCTTGGCCTCGGTCACTGCGGCGCGAAAGGCGGGCAGATAGGTATCCACTTCGTCGTGCTTGCTCACAGTCACGTCGGCCATGTGCCGTGTGGATTCCGGCCCGCTGTGTACGGCAAAGTGCTTGGGGGTCGAGATGACGCGGTAGTAGTGCGGATCGTCGCCTTGCATGCCGGTGACGAAGGCAACGCCCATCCGCGCGGTCAGGAACGGGTCTTCGCCATAAGTCTCCTGGCCGCGGCCCCAACGCGGATCGCGGAAGATGTTGATGTTGGGCGACCAGAAGTCCAGCCCTTCAAAGATGTTGCTGTGCCCGGCACGCACATCCTGCACATGCTTGATGCGGCCCTCGGTGCCGATGGCTACGGCCATTTCGTGAATCTTCGGCGTATCGAATGTCGCCGCCAAACCGATCGGCTCAGGAAACTCTGTGGTTCCATTCACCGCGATGCCGTGCAACGCCTCGCTCCACCAATCGTACGCTGGAATATTGAGCCTCGGAATGGCCCGCGACTGGTTCAACAACTGTGTGCCCTTCTCTTCGAGCGTCATCCGGCTCACCAGGTCCGCCGCACGCTGCTCCGCCGGCAAGCTGGTGTCCAAATACGCGGCCTTCGGGTCCGCCGCCTTCTGCGCATTCTGTGCCCCGGCTACATACAACCCACCACAACACGCCAATCCTGCCGCCACTATTCGCAATCCCACGATCTTCATCGCATTCCTCACAGGCGGATTGAATCGTTCCAGGTTCTTTGTCGTCGTGAAACGTTCATCCGCCCTCAGCTTGCCAACCCTAATGCCCCTGGGAAGTGGCTGTCAAGCGGGCTTGGGAAGCGACTTCTTCCCAATGAAAAATCGCTTTATTTCGATTGAAGATCCTTCCCGCTTCTGGCCCTCCGCAGAGGCGGGTTCCGCACGCTCAAGTCCCTTCGCCGCCGTGCAAGTGGCCGGTTGGATGTAACCTTTCTTCTGCCGGCTCCGTAAGGATAGATAGGAAGGAAAGGGCGGATGCAGAACGAAGCGAGCAACGTCCTGAACGAGTTTCGGCAAGGCAGTGTCGCCGCCTTCGAGACCCTCTTCCGCGTGCATCAACGCGCCGTCTACGGCTGGATTCTGCGCATTGTCCGCAACCCGGCGACGGCCGAGGATCTCACCGTGGAGACCTTCTGGCGCATCCATCGGGCCCACGCCCGCTTCCAGCCCTTGCATGGCTTCGAGGGTTGGGCTCGCCGCATCGCCACTCATGCAGCGCTGGACTTCCTGCGAACCACGCGGCTTGAGACTGAGTTGCCCGCCGACATTCCAGCTCCGCCAACCGCCGACCCAGCCGTCAGCGCGGAGCTTCGCAGCAAGACCGCCCTGGCCTTTCAGCGGCTGCCGCCAAAGTTGCGGATTGCCGCAATTCTGTCGGTCGTCGAGGAGCAGCCCGGAAAGGATGTCGCTGAGGCGCTTGGCATCTCAGTCGCCGCCGACAAACTGCGCGTCTTTCGAGCGCTTCGATTGCTGAGAAAGGACTTGGCATCCCAGGGGATTACACCATGAATGAACACGATCAGCACCGCATGAAGCAACTCTTGCAACAGGCGCTGCCGCCGGTCGAAGCCGAGCCAGAACCTGGGCGCGACCTGTGGCCCGCGATGTTGCGGCGGCTCGATGCCAAACCCGAATCGCCGCCCCTCTTTTCCTGGGCATCGCTTGATTGGGCGCTGCTGGCCGGGCTAGTGGCTTTCGCCGCCTTCTTTCCGGCGTCGATCCCCGTGCTTCTTTACTATCTGTGAACCGGCGGCGCGTTCGCCCGCCAAGAAAGAGGACGCTATGAATACCCATCCCTATCTTCGCGCTTACCTTGCGGGGGTTTTTCTGCCCACCTTGGTCCTGCCGCTGCTTCTCACCGGATTTATCGTTGCCCGGATCATTCTCAAAGTGCCTGTTCCAATCGAGCAGGCCATGATCTTTCCCATGGCCGTCGTGCCATCGCTCTTCGGGCTGTGGAACATGCTCTATTTGGGCTCGCACACAAATACACATCTGCCCATCGGCCTGCATGGGGCCATATTGCCGCTCCTGATGGCGCCTGCGGGAGCGCTCGTGGCCACGTGCCTTGGCGTGCTTCAGTTCGGCTCCCATGGCGTCACCTGGTTCCAGACGTGCCAGGTGTCGTATGCACTCATTGCACCGTGCTTCCTGGCCGCTCTCGTGGTCTATTACCTGGTCTGGAAGTACATTTTGGGCTATTTGAACCGGGTGTTGGGGGTTGCTTGAGGCTTTGTCAGCTTCGAGCCACTACCGGCTCGATTCGCTCTACGCACCCGGCTCGAAGAAGTCATCGAGCCCGGCGCGATGGGCGTGCGCGGCCATCGAGGCCTGAATCTCCAAAGCCAGCTCCAGCGCGTTGCGGCCCTGGCGGGCGGTAACCCGCGGCTCACGGCGCGTGCGCACTGAATCGAGAAACGACTCGATCTCCAGCCGCAGCGGCTCGCCGGGCGTGACCTCCGGCTTGACGAAAGACAGACCCGGAGCCGGACCCGCCTGCGCCGTGAACGCAGCCACCACCGCCGGATCGATCTTGGCCGCCGCCGCGAATTGTGCAATCAGCGCCGGGTCCGCCTTGCCCGTGGCAAGCGCCGACGCCAATTGCGGCGGGATCATCGCGGCGATATGAGCAGGAAGCGAGGCCAGCAGGTTCGCCGCAGTTGCGTTGCTGCTTCCAGAATCAATCCGAATCACCAGCAGATCCTGCCGCGCGTAATCAATGGAGACGTATTGGCGAGGCTCGAAGAAGCGCAGTTTACGCACCCGCTCAGTGGAGACGCGCGACGCTGTGAAGTTGGCCACGCAGCCGGATTCAAACTCGACGCGCACATTGGCGATGTCCACCTTGGGCGACAAAATAGGCAGCCCCACGGCCCGCACCTCGCGCACCGCCGAGTTGGCAAACGTGAGCACGATGTCCAGGTCGTGAATCATCAGGTCCAGCACCACATCCACATCCAGCGCCCTGGGCGTGAAGATGGACAGCCGGTGAGCCTCAAAGAACATGGGCCGGCGCAGTTGCGGCTGCACCACCAGCACCGCGGGATTGAAGCGCTCCAGATGGCCGGGCTGCAGAATGCGTTGCCCCTTGGCAGCAAGCGCAAGCAGCTCATCCGCCTCGGAGAGTTGCGCGGCCAGCGGCTTTTCCACCAGCAGGTCGAGTCCCGCATCCAGCAGGGCCGAAGCTACCGCATGATGATGCACCGTGGGCACGGCCACGGTGGCTGCGTCCACCTTGAGATCGGCGGCCAGCAGTTCGTCGACTGTAGAGAAAACGGGAATCGCATACTTGGCCGCCGCATCGGCGGCGCGGGTCGCGTCCGGCTCCACGGCTGCTACCAGAGCAACGCCCAGCCCTGCCGTTTCCAGCTCGCGATACACGCGGAGATGGTTGCGTCCAAAGGCGCCGGCCCCGGCAACAGCAACGCGCACGATGGATTCGCCGGCTATTGCGCAGCCTCTTTTTCTGGACCTTTAACGGCCGGCTCCGGCCCTTGGCCTGCCTTCTCTTGCTCCGGCTCTTTTCCTTCGACGGCCTTCAGACAGCGGCTATAGAGCTCGAGCAGTTGGGCAACCTGCTCCTCTGTCTTCGGTGCGGATGCGCCGCTGAATCCGGTCGAAGGCACAGCGGTACGGCCCACGCCAGCCGTGGCAGCTACAAATTTGAGCAAATCCAGAGCGATATCTTCATTGCGCCGGGCCCCAAGCCCCGCGTTAGTCATTGCGTCCATCCTGAATAATCTCCAAAGAGGATGCTACCAGACTCAGGGTTTCCTCCTCATCTTGCATTGGGCCTGTGTCGGTGTCTTCGGTCTCCGCGATACTCTTGAACTCATGCACACCGCGTACATCGGCATGGGCGCCAATCTAGCCAGTTGGGCGGGCCAGCCGGAGGCTACTCTAACCGCAGCGGCCAGACGCCTCGAATCCCTTGGCCACCTTCTGTCCCGCTCCTCTCTCTTCAGCACCAAGCCAGTCGGATTCGCCGCCCAACCCCGATTTGTGAATGCCGTAGTCGCTCTCGAAACGGAACTGGAGCCGCGGGAGCTGCTCGAAAGCCTCCTCGCCATCGAGCTGGAGTTTGGCCGGAACCGCTCGGCGAACGTCCAAAACGGACCGAGGACGCTGGACCTGGACATCCTTCTCCTCGGCGACGTGAAAATCATCGAGCCAAGCCTTGAGATTCCGCATCCGCGCCTGTCCGAACGCGCCTTCGTTCTGATCCCGCTCTACGAGATTGCCCCGCAAGCTTCTGACCCCAGGACCGGAAAAACCGTGACACAATTACTCCACGGTCTGTTCCCCAACCTCGAAAGCGAGAGCGATTCGGTGGTTCAAATTCAATGGGATGGCTGGCGCGCTGGCCGCGACGGCGCTTAGTCGGCGACCATCCGGTCACCCCAACACTGCCGCCCCGTTAGAATCGTTGAGTGGGCCTCGAATTCAACGTACTTGCGGAAACCAAAGCCGGCGGACGCCGCGGTCAGCTCCATTTGCCCCACCAGACCGTCGAGACGCCCGTTTTTATGCCGGTGGGCACAGCCGGCACGGTCAAAGCCGTTCCCCAGGACGTGCTGGAAACTCTCGGTGCGCAGATCATTCTGGGCAACACCTATCACCTCTACCTGCGCCCCGGCCACGAGCCCATCCGCCGCATGGGCGGGCTGCACAAGTTCATCAGTTGGCCTTGGGGCTTGCTCACCGACTCTGGCGGCTTCCAGGTCTTCAGCCTGAGCGCGTTGCGCAAAGTCACCGACGAGGGCGTCCGCTTCCGCTCGCATCTTGACGGCAGCACCCATTTCTTTACCCCCGAGCACTCCATGGACGTGCAGATCGCCCTCGGCGCGGACATCGCCATGGCCTTCGACGAGTGCACGGAATACCCTGCCGACCGCAGCCGTGCGGAAGAGAGCCTGCGCCTCACCATGGCGTGGGCGAAGCGCTCGCTCGATCACCACCTCGCTCATCGCGACGAAGTTCCATGGCGCGATCAATTCGCCGGCCGCACTCAAAGCCTGTTTGGTATCGTCCAGGGCGGAATGTACAAGGATCTGCGCCGCGAAAGCGCCGAGCGCCTCATCGAGATGGACTTTGACGGCTACGCTATCGGCGGCCTCAGCGTGGGCGAGCCCCGCGGCCTGACCATGGAAATGATCTCCGAAGTGCTCCCGCTCCTGCCCGCGGACAAGCCCCGCTACGTGATGGGCGTTGGCTACCCCGACGAGATTGAGCAGTATGCCCGCATGGGCGTGGACATGATGGACTGCGTGCTGCCCACCCGCGCCGCTCGCCACGGACTTCTGTTCACCAGCGAAGGCCGCCTGAACATCAAAGGCAAACGTTACGCGGAAGACCAGGGCCCGCCCGATCCCCAGTGCCAGTGCATGGTCTGCCGCCGCTACTCGCGCGCTTACCTGCGCCACCTGATGCAGGCCGGCGAAGCGCTCTCAGGCACGCTCAACTCGATCCACAACCTAGCCTACTACCTGGGAATCATGCAACGCGTCCGCAAAAGCCTCCATCCGGAAGGTTGAATCTGGCGCCGGTCCTATGCGTCAATGGCAGCGCCCAGCAGTCGCTTCAGCGCCTGAACGTACTCAGTCAGCGCCTGACGGCCAGCTTCGGTCATGCGGTAGAGGGTCTGCGGCTTGCGCAGGACAAACTTCTTTTCAACCGCGACGTAGCCGGCTTCCTCCAACTTGAGTAGCTGCGCGCCCAGGTTGCCGTCCGTCGATCCAGTCTTGGCGCGAAGCCAGGTAAACTCCGCCACTTCAACCCCAGCGAGCAGTGACAGCAAGGCCAGGCGAAGCTTCCCGTGAATCACAGGATTCAGCTCCGGCAGCTCAGGCATGGGACGCTCCCGTCTTCCGCTCCCGAGCCTCGCTGATCATGCCGTAGGCGCCAAACACAATCTGGCACAAGAAGATGGCCACCAGAAACGCAATCCCCGTGATGGTCTCTGACGTAAAGCAGGCCACCACCGCCGCCGCCCACCAAACCACCGCGCAGCCAAACTGCATCCACCATTTCAGAATCATGCTTGACGTCGCGTTGGCCGCGCCGAGCATCGCTCCGATGATGGCTACGTAAACGTGAAGGTCATATCTGCCGCTCATGCCCAGTGCCATCAGCACGGTAAACATCGAGATGCCCATCCCAACCCAGATGGCGCTCATCGCCCGGCCAATCGTCGTTCCCGGCTGCCGGCCGCGCTTGCGTGAGATCAGAACACCCATCAGCACAGACGCGCCGACCATGGTCACCGGCCACGCTACCATGCTTTTGCCAAACATCGACCAGACAATCGCGACGTAGTAGGCCACGCCCCACAACACAAACGTCCAGCCCCAGCTCTCCGTGGTGCGCCGGCCTTCGGCAATCATCTTCTCAATCAGGCTGAGCCTGTCTTTCAGTTCCTGTTCTTCAGCGCTTCCATTCATCGGGGTTCTCCTTTTGAGGTCCTTTGAAATCGTCCTTAGGCATATTCCCAGCGCCGGGCAATTCTGCGCGCTACGGCGAACAGCACGATGCCGATGGCCAGCAGCACAGACACCTGCTGCCAAAGGGCGGTAACCGGCAAATCGCGCCAGAACACTTTGGTGAAGCCGTCAATAGCCCACGCATTGATGGTCCACAGGCCCGCCTTCTGCATGGCTTCCGGCATCAGAAAGCGGGGAAACATGCTGCCGCCGATGGCCGACATGACCAGAATGAACAGCGTGGAGAGTGCCCCCAGTTGCGCGCGCGTGCGGCAGATGCTGGCCAGCAGCATGCCAAAGGCGGCCACGGCAAACGCGGTGCACAGGCCCATCACCACGAAGCCGGGGATATGGCTGAAGAAGTCCAGCTTGAAGACGGCCCACGCCCAGAGAAACATCACCGTCAATTGCGTGAAGGCCAGCAGTATGTTGAACACCAGCTTGCCCGCCAGCAGCCCGGTCATATTGATCCGGGAACTGAGCACGCGGTCCAGAGCGCCGCTCTCGGCCTCATCCAGCAGCGCGCCCGCCGAGCCGCTGGCCGTAAACAGCAAGAACATCACGCCGATGGCCGCGGCATAGAACGCCACCATGGGACTCTTCTTGTTCTCTCCAACCACCGAGCGTGTGTGGACAGTAATCAGTCCTCCGCCGAATCCGCCCTGCGAGGAGCTTTTCGCAGCCGCACCGCTTCCGTCGCTCACTTGCTGGCTTTCAATCTTCCGATACCTATCGAGGTTGTCCTTCATCAATTTGCGCTGTTCCGGCGTGAATCCGCCGATGTACTGATCCGTGTACTTCATGCCCTGCTCCGCCATCGCCACAGGCATGGCGGTCATGGCTGCTTTCTGCAACAGGCCCCCGACCATCTGCGGGGCGATCATGTCGCTGGCATCGTTGAGCAGTTCAATGGCCGGCCCGCTCTTGCCGGAATTCGAACCCCCGCCGAAGGAGAAGGGATGGTCGCCGAAGCCGTGCGGAACGATGAGCGCAACCGACACGTCGCCCGCCTTGACCGCAGCCTCGGCGGTAGCCGCCGTGTAGTCGGAGGGCGCGGATTGGCTTTTTGTGGGCGCAGGCCTGGTAGTGACAACAAGAGAGCCGTCGCTCTCCAGGCCCTTGACGAGTTGTTGCGAGGCGCGGCTCTGGTCTTCGTCGACCACAATGACTTTGACCCTGGGCACGGTGTCGTGCTGCCCGCCAAAGATGACGGCGAAGATCGAGAAGAAAGCGATGGGAACCACGAAACTCAGCACCAGCGAAACCCGATCGCGGCGCAGGGCAACCAAGGCGGTACGAACGATAGGGAAAATCAATCGCGTAACTCCCTTCCGGTAAGGTGCAGAAACACTGACTCAAGGTTTGGACGGCGCAAGGATAGGTCAACCAGTTCAAGGCCGGCCGCATTTGCGCCATCCAGCAGGCCTGCAATTTCAGTGGGATGCTTAACAGTGAACTCCGCAGTGCCATCCACCAGGCGCCCGCCACGCTCCGCGACCCACTCGCTGATTCTCTCCCTCGGCCCCTCGAAGCGCGCCAGCACCTGGCTGCGCGAACCGAATGCACTGTGGACGAGCGCTTCCTTGGTGTCCAGAGCGATGATGCGGCCATGGTCGACGATCGCGATGCGGTCGCACAAACGCTCCGCTTCTTCCATGTAATGCGTGGTGTAAATGATCGTCATCCCTTGCGCGCGAAGGGCTTCGATCATTTCAAAGATGCGATTGCGCGATTGCGGATCGACTCCAACCGTGGGCTCGTCCATCAATACCAGGCGTGGCTGGTGGATGAGACCGGCTGCCATGTTGAGCCGCCGCTTCATGCCCCCGGAGAGATTCCGGGTCAACTCGCCTGCGCGGTCCTGAAGCGCGGCCCAGTCAAGGCACCACGCGACCGCCTCCTCGAGCTTCTTGCCCGTCAGGCCGTAATAGCTCCCAAACGAGCGCAGATTCTCCGTGGCGCTCAGGCGAGGATAGAGGGCCAAATCCTGCGGCACCCATCCCAGAGCCGCGCGGGCCGAGGCCGAACCGGCCGCTGAGCCAAAAATTGCGACTCTCCCGGCGTCGGGAATCACGCGACCCACGATGGCCCGGATGAGCGTGCTCTTGCCTGCCCCGTTCGGCCCCAGCAGCCCAAGGCACTCGCCGCTCCGTAGTTCAAGCGAGATGCCGTCGACGGCGATGACCGGGCCAAAATGCTTGACCAGCGAATCGATTTCAAGGGGCAACACCCCTCGCGGGGCGGCAAGGTCTGACGTGGAATTGACGCTCAAGCGTTCACCCAATCCTTTCTCCCGAATCATGGCGGGAAGTTGATTCCTGCGGTTAATCACATAGCTTTCTAAGGCGCGCAGCAATCAATACAGAGTACTCTACTGTATAGAGCGACGAATGTCAAGAATCAATTTCGCTTTTTGAAATCTGAGCCTCTTGCGAAATTGCCTTCAGGCTATCGATTGTGTCAGGGCACGACTTCAGTCGTGCCGCAAATGGCCAATTTGGATTCCGGCTTTAGCCGCTGCGGAATTGCAAATTACTGACAACAAAACCGCAGGGGCTAAAGAGGCTGCGGAAAAAGGCTTGTTCTCGGGCAATATTGGCAAAAGGCATACCTCAGCGGCTAAAGCCGGCGCTGATTCTGTTGCCTTTGTGCCAGGGATAAATCCCTGGCCTACCGCCCGGACGAGTTTTTCCGCGGCCTGTAAAGCCCAACATCATTTTGTTGCTCTTCCGGCACGACTGAAGTCGTGCCCTGACACTTTTTGCAGTCTCAATGGAATTTTGCAAGAGGCTCTTCTTTTTGGAATTACGCTGGAATGGATTGGGAATTCCGAGACTCATGCCCCGGGGTACCCGCAAACCAAAGACTTGCCGGTCTCAAACGCGCTTGGCGGAACTCGTTCATCTCCCTGGCTGCACGGCCCAGCACCCCCGCCCAATCGCCTGGCTCGCTCTGCCGCAGCAGCCAGGCGGTCGGATACCAGGGGGTGGTCTCAATCTGCTGCATCCAGCGCCAGTCTCCCAGCTTGGGCAGCAGAATCCAGACTGGCTTGCCCATGGCTCCAGCCACGTGAGCAATGCAGGTGTCCGTGGTGACAACCAGATCGAGCGTCGCTAGCAGCGCTGCTGTCTCAGCAAGGTCTCGGTCCCGGCTGGAGCCGTCCCAGACAAAAACATCGCCGCGCAGGCTTGCCAACTGCTCAGCGGCCGGGCCCTTTTGCAACGAGATCCAGTTAATGCCCGGCGTGCGCAACAAGGGAATCAGCGTCTCCGCCCCCATCGACCGCTGGCGATCCGCCTTGTAACGGGGATTGCCCGCCCAGGCCAGCCCCACACGCAAAGGACGCACTCCTGGCGCCTCATTCGGCCGGACGTGTGGAGTTTGGAACTGCTTGTCAAACGCAAGGTCAGCATCGGCCGCCAGATAAGCGCCCGGCCAGGGGACCGTATCAATCGTTGTCCCGAAGATGGCCGGCAGGCTCAGCAGCGGGCATTCCAGATCGAATTCCGGCGGCTTTTGGCCCAGCAGCACAATCTCCGCCACGCCGGCGCGCACCGCGGGCAGTGATCTCATCAACCGTTCCACCGCCGCCTGCACCTGCAGGATCGCCACACCGCCGCGCGCCGCCACCAGCGTGGCATACCGGCAAAACTGGATCGTGTCGCCCAGTCCCTGCTCGGCATGGAGCAAAACCCTGCGGCCTTCCAGCGACTCGCCCTCCCACCTGGGCTGGTGGAAAGTTCGCGGCCTGCGATGAACCTCGCGGAACCGCCAGCGTGCCTCGTATCCCCGCCAGCCGCGCTCCCAGTCGCCCAGCCGAAGTTGCGTCAACGAAAGGTTATACACGGCGCCAGGGTGAGACGGATCGCGTTCCACCGCCAGCTCGTGCGCCCGCAATGCCTCATCCAGCCGGCCCAAATCCAGCAGCGCGTTCCCGCGGTTGGAGGCCGCGGCCCGGTTGCCCAGGGACTCGGCCCGCTCAAACGCCTCGACAGCCTCTGAAAATCGGCCCTCCGCATGGAGCAGGATGCCCTGCATATTCACTGCTTCAGCATTGGCGGGATCCCGCGCGAGGGCCCAGCGGAGCCACCCCCAGGCTCCGGCGAGGTCCCGCTCCGCGGCTCGGAACTGGCACCAGGCCACCAGCGTTTCCACCTGCTCGGGATTCTGCTCGAAGGCCTTGCGCAGATGCGCCTCCGCCTCCGCCGGCCGGCGCTGTTCCCGCTCCAGCAGGGCCAGGTTGATCCATCCCGCAATCAGATCCGGCCGCAACTCGACAGCCCGAAGCAAAGCGGCTTCTGCATGGGTCTCGCGCCCCTGTTCACGCAACAGGCTCCCCAGATTCATCCAGGCAGCGGCAAAGTCCGGGCGCAGAACCAGCGCCCGCCGGTAACGGCGTTCGGCCTCTTTCAGCTTTCCCAACCGCGCCAACACAAACCCGGCTGCAAACTCACCCTCGGGCAGCCGTGGCCGCAACCGAAGCGCCTGTTCGTAGCGCTCCAGCGCCTCCTCATTGCGTCCCAGCACAGCCAGCGCGTTACCCAAACCCAGATGCCCGGCAACCAGCCCCGGCTGTCGCTTGACGGCCAACTCAAACTCCCCTGCTGCTTCCTGCGGACGTCCGGTGGCAATCTTCAGCTCGCCCAATCCCATCCGGGCCAATGCGTTCATGCCGTCCAGATGAATGGCCTGGCCGTAGGCCAGCTCAGCGTCGTCGTTTCGACCGGCAGCCTTCAGCGTCTGGCCCAGCGCGACCCACGCATTGCCCATCTCCGGCGCAACATCCACGGCCGCGGAGGCCATCTTCACCGCTGCCGCAAACTGGTGGCTTGCCAGCGCAACCAGGCTCATGCCCACCAGCGCCTCGGGCTGCCACGGGTTCTGCTCAAGCATGGTCTGATAGCCGACCGCAACCTCGGTCAACCGGCCGGTCAAGCTAACCGCGGAAACTGCTTCTCTGGCCTGGATTGCCATAGCTGTTTGTCCGGCTCGCCCGTGCCGAACGCGCAATCACATCGCGCTGATCCTGGAGCAGCCGCCCACCTTGGACCCTAAGCCGAAAGGGGCAGACGCTCAACCGGAAATCTGCTGTAATCCGCAGTTCGCTTGTCGAGTTTTTCCCATTTTTTCTGACGGTCCCATTTCGGAGCTGGAGAGGAGGTCGGGCTGCCCCAGCTCTCCTCTCTGAGACCTGCGAATCAATCCAGCCTACTGCCCCAACTCCTTCACAAAGAAGTCCGCCATGATGTGGTTGGCCTCCTGCGATTCCGGCAGCATGGGGTCATACCAGAACGCGTGCGTCAATGCGTCGAACACCACCAGCCGCGCATCGACTCCGGCGTTCAGATATGCCCGGTGCAGATTCACCGTGCCGCTCAGCAGCATGTCGCGGGTGCTGGTCACGAACAGCGTCGGCGGCATCCCGTGCAGGTTGCCGTAGATGGGCGAGAGCACCGGGTCTTTGGAGTCGGTTCCGGCCAAATAATCAGGGGAGTGAGGGCCGGATGTGGGCGGGTCAAGGTGCCCGGATAAGCCGCGCAGCGAATACAAGGCAGACGAGTCGCCGGGGCGCGCAAAATCTCCCAGACCGCTGAAAATGCCCAGCGCTGCCGGCAAAGGCAGGCCCAGTTGCTTCATCCTCGCGGCCACTTCGGCGGTGAGGATCGCTCCGGCTGAGGTCCCGTAGAGAACGATGTGCTCCGGCTTGTAAGTCTTCAGCAATTCCTTGTACACAGCCACCGCGTCGTCCACGGCTGCCGGGAATGGGTGCTCGGGCGCAAGCCGGTAGAGCACGGACACGACTTTGATTTTGCTGAAGCTGGCAATCGGAATCGACTCCGTATACGATCCCGAGTCGGAGTTGAAGCCGCCGCCGTGCAGGTTCATCAGTACCTTGTCGCGATTGGCCTCGGGCAGTCCCTCCGGGCTGACAATGTGAACCGGCACTCCGGCAATTTTGTCTTCGACAATCTGGACTGGGCAGAGCCTGCTCCAGACCACGCGGACCCGAGCCGTGTATTCATCTGTAGTGCTGCGCCGCTCCGCGAGCGATTGCGCCGGGCCCTGGTCCGGAAAGGCGTGCCCCAGCACCAGTTGCGCCGGGGTGCTGATCGTGCCTGGCACAGGCACCACACGCGTCACATGCGCCGTGCCCTGGGCGTCGATGTAGCTGGTGTCGCTGTTGGGAGCGTCAGCCGCTATAGTTGGCTGAGGAGCTGGCTGAGGAGTGGGCTGCGCCGTGGGCTGAGAACTGGGTTGCTGCGCGGCCAGTACGACCGAGGCCAGCAGAAGAAGGAGAGCGGCGTGACGGGGCATTGGGTGCATTGATTTAACTCCTCGTGGAAATCGTTGAACAAGTCGATGTTTTGAAGGGTACGGGCTTCACAGTCTGCGGAAAAACGCAATCCGGCTGCAATGAGTGTCAGGGCACGACTTCAGTCGTGCCGTAAACGCAATAAAACCAGCGCGGGCTTCAGCCCCTGAGGGAAGGCCTCTGCTACATCGAGAACTTCTTCGAGATTCCCTTGAGGGATATTGCTCCATTGGCGCATGCTCCGCCACCGATAGACGGAACCCGTCCACAATATCAGAGAAGGATGACGACAACGAAGGGGGAGCGCATGCAGCACACGCTCCCCCTCGCTGACTGTCTTCTTGCCTCATTCGTATCAGTGCGGTAACACCAGCAGCCCGGCCTCCAGCAGCTTCTCCGTCAACCGGTCCACGGCCTGCGGAAGCTTGTAGCAGATGGCCCGTACGCTCATCCCCAACAAGCTGGCCGCCTCAGCCTGCGTGTACTCCTGCAGCACCACCCGGCTCAGCATCTGACGGTCCAGCGATCCAAGCTGGTCCAGACACATTTCCATGTCGAGAACGAAGATCACCGCGTCCTCGAAGGTGCGGACGGGCCGACTCGAACACCATCCCCGGCCAACTGAATCGCCCAGGATCGATGGAGTTCTGCCCACCTGCATCGAGGCATACAAATAGCGTCGAAGCATGTTCTCCGTATGCTTTCTGTAGAAAGCCACACTGACCACCGGCTCCGCCGCGGGAGCTTTGGTCAACGGAATTACATCGGCTCGCGCCGCCGGTTTCTCTTCCCATGTCCTCCGGCCGTCGTGCCATGCTCTCTGTGCACTGCTCGCTCCCCAAACCATTGGCAACTGGAGTGCTGCGCTCATTGCGCACCTCCTGTTGCCGCAGCCACGGCCCAAACCGCGGTGAGCGGCTTACGGCCTGGACGGCCACGCCGCTTCCGGCTCTCCGCCGATGGAAAGTCCTTCAGTTTTATTTCACACCTTTGGCAGTAAACACTCCCAATGGCCTGGGCACGGTACCAAAGACAGCCGCACCCCTCGCAAATTTATTTGATTAAGTCCGTAAAGTTCTGTAGAAGCTGCTGAGTGGCGAGCGTCAACGAGCCACCCGGTCAATTCCTTAGGATGTTGTTTACCAAGACGACATTCTTCAGGAGGAGACTGAGATGGCTCGCAAGG
>Ga0224557_1000407_pt1 | contig 48361 bp, 47 predicted proteins | sample 714S31014metaG_FD_180677 | JGI IMG/M metagenome (GOLD analysis project Ga0224557, IMG submission 180677) | Peat soil microbial communities from Stordalen Mire, Sweden - 717 S3 10-14 | ecosystem: Environmental > Terrestrial > Soil > Wetlands > Peat | place: Sweden: Norrbotten County, Stordalen...
GGAATCAAGAACATCCTCTCCCAAAGCAGCCCAGGCCCACCGGAAGAGCCGCTTCCCAATCTACAACTGGAACTGCTGCTTGCTTGGGACGGGCTCAAAATCTGAGGAAACTCCTACTCGTCTTTCCTGTTGACCTCAAGCGAAAACTGGCCCACCATTGAAGACGGTCGGCGAAGCGGAGGCGATTGCTGGAGAGCACCGCCAAGGAATACCCGCCTGGACTCATCGCGGACGATGGGCGGGGCGCAGGCAACTGCGCCCGACTTGAAGCACATCGGACCGATAGATCCTGATGCCTTCACTCTAAACCAGTCTCTAAATCGTTGGCCGTACGCGCGATTGCGGATGTTCTCGTGGACGGCGGAGAGGTTCAGGTTAAGATTCTTGCGCACTGCGGCACTCAATGCGCCGGCCGGGCCACAAGCGCCCGATACGTTCGCGGAATTAACGCGTCAAGAGGACGAGCGCGGCCTCCTTTCTCGCGCAGATGTCGGATTCAGAACCAAATGGCTTCAGCTACTGAAAGAACGGGGTGTGCATATTGTGGGACATGAGCTACGTGAAGGGGGACAGCTGTCAACAGTTTGAAATTGAATCCTCCTGCTGGCCCCGACGTGCACGCCTAAGGGCGTGCGAAGTCGCCCGCCCAGGCTGAGATCAATTCTTCCTTGGACCTCGACAAAGGCGACCAACAGGGAGCCGACTCGGCCCCCGATCTCAAGGACGAACCGGATATGGTGCGGAGGGCGCCCCTCAACGACACGCGGCCGTGCTGAGGTAGCGAAAATGGCCGAGGCATACATGCGGACGTCGGGAACCGCGATTCGGGAAATGCCCATCGGCGAGCGCACACCGCCACAGACAGTCCGAGTTGCCGGCCGGGCTGTTGCGAAGGGTGAAGGCACGTCGCGTTTGCGACAGTGGGCTAACAGCTTCTTCGTTGTGCCGTCAACGCTTCTGGGCAGCGATGTACAAATCGGCGGCCGATTATCTCTGCGCTTTTACCAGGGCCGTGCGCAGTTGCGCGCTCGGAATCGCGACGCACTTGCGCGTGGTGCTAGGAGCGCAACTCGATGAACTCCGCGAGGATAAGCGTGGCTGGCCGCGTTCACTACTTCAGCGACAAGCCCGCGCGAACTTCGTGGGCCGGTTTTCGTTCTGAGGTGATCACTCTAAGGGTTCTTGGTACTTCCAGATCCGAATAACCTTGACATGCGCAATCCGTTCGTGATACGCTCATTTTTCTCAGTACAACAATAATGCAGTGATTGCGTTACAGGTGTTTTCCCAGCTCTTGTAACGCCCTTTGAGGTCCGGTCAACGTGACCCAAAGGGCGGAGCTTGATCCAATTATTCCCCGTGACCCATAGCCTGTTGGCTTTTTCGGTGCCCAGAAGCACGATCAAGCCGCAGATCAACGCCCGATAACCCTCCTAGGGGGCAGTCCATGAACAACATTCGAAAACGTCTCATCGTCTTCCGCGTGACGGACGAGGAATATGCGCGGATTAAGGCCACTTCAAATAGTCAGGGAGCTCGCTGCGTCTCCGAATTTGCGCGTGCCATCATGCTGGGCGGCCGCGGCAGATCAGACATCGCGCACGATTCCGCTGACTCCGTCGACTTAAACAATAACCTGCGCTCCGTCGAACACCGCTTGGGCATGCTGGAACTCTATGTCTCGCGCTTGAGCGAGGCGCTTTCGAATTCAAAGAACGGCCGCATTCAGTCTGAAAGCTAAGGTGCCGTCATGCGTTTACTATTCTCAACAATAATTTTCGCGGCAGCCGCTCTGGCCCAGCAACAGCAGCAGTCCAACCGCGCCGCGACCATCCCCGAACAGGGGGCGAATCTGCCGGCCCAGGCGGTGGGACCGAACGACCTCATCGCGGTCTCCGTCTACGATGCCCCGGAGCTCAGCCGCACCATCCGCATCGGCACCGATGGCATGATCCGCCTCCCCATGCTGAAGCGGCTCATCAAGGCGGAAGGCCTCTTCCCGGCGGATCTCGAAACCGCCATCGCCCAGGCGCTTCGCGACGAACAGATTCTGGTGGACCCCTTCGTCACCGTCACCATCGCCGAATATCACAGCCGTCCCATCAGCGTCTCCGGCGCGGTCAAGATGCCGCTGGTGTTCCAGGCCGAAGGCCCCATCTCGCTGCTCGAAGCAATCGCCCGCGCGCAGGGCCTCAGCGAAAACGCCGGCCCGGAAGTTCTGGTCAGCCGCACCCAGCTTGGCCCCGACGGCGCCACCGTCATGCTCACCCGCCGCATCACGGTCCGCAACCTGATCAACGATGCCGATCCGGCGGTCAACATCAAGCTCACCGGCGGCGAAGAGATTCGCGTCCCCGAAGTCAGCAAAATCTACGTGGTCGGCAACATCATGAAGCCCGGCGCCTACCCCGTCCAGAATGGTTCCGACACCACCATTCTGCAAATGCTGGCGCTCAGCGAAGGGCTGTCGCCGTTCGCCAGCAAGAACGCCTTCATCTACCGCCGCGAAGCCAATGGCAGCAAGAACGAAATCCCCGTGGCGCTTGACAGGATACTACAGCGCAAATCCCCGGACGTCCCGCTTGTCGCCAACGACATCTTCTACATCCCCGATAACAGAGGCAAGCGCATCGGCGTGAGGGCGATTGAGGCGATCGTCGGGTTTGGCGTCGGCGCCGGATCCAGCGCGCTCATATACGGAGCAGTGCACTAATACCAACTGCGTGACATAGAGATACTGAAGGCGCCACGAGCTAACCCCATGCCAGACGAAAAAGAACTTCGCGCGCTTCCCGCTCCGGCCAACGGCGGTAACGGCAACGGCCACGTCCCGGCGATCCCCGACCCGATCACGGTCTACCCCCCGTACGCCTACGCCCAGCCCGAGCCCGAAGAAGCCGCCGTCCCCCTCTCCCACTATCTGTGGATCCTCAAGCGCCACAAGTGGCGGATTATCGCCTTCGCCCTGGTCTCGGTGGTCTGCACCGTGGTAGTTTCTTCGCGCCTCACGCCTATCTACGAATCCACCGCGACCATCGATATCGACCGCCAGGCGCCCGCCGGCGTCATCGGCCAGGATGCCGCGCGCCTCGCCCCCAACGACTCCGATCAGTTCCTGGCCACCCAGGTCAAGATCATCCAGTCCGATTCGGTCCTGCGCCCCGTCGCCGAGCGCTTCAAGCTCTCTGCCAGCGAGATCACCACCCTGCCGGGCGAATCCAAGCTTCCCAGCGCCCGCGCGCAGAATGCTCCGGTCACCCTCAAGAAGCTCAAGGTCACGCGCCCGCCCAACACTTACCTGCTGCTCATCAGCTACCGGTCGCCGGACCCGGAACTGGCCTCGGATGTCGCCAACGGAATCGCCGACAGCTACATCCAGCACACCTACGACATCCGCTTTCGCGCCACCGCCGGCCTTTCCGCCTTCATGGAAAAGCAGATCGAAGAGTTGCGGGCCAAGATGGAGCGCTCCTCCGCTGCCCTGGCGCAGTTCGAAAAGGATTTGAGCGTCATCAACCCGGAGGAGAAAACCAGCATCCTTTCCTCCCGCCTGCTCCAGCTCAACACGGAGTACACCACCGCCCAGGGCGATCGCGTCCGCCAGCAGGCCGCCTTCAATTCCGTCAAGAGCGGCTCCATGGAGGCCGCCCAAGCCTCCACCCAGGGCGAGCAACTCCGCCGGCTCGCCGACCACCTCGACGAAGCCCGCGAAAAGTTCGCCACCACCGCGGCCCAGTATGGCGCCGGCCATCCCGAATACAAAAAGGCGCACTCGCAAGTCGCCGAGCTGGAGCGCCAACTCGAAGACTTGAAGGCGAACATCGTGAATCGCGTCAGCCTGGAATACAAGGAAGCCGCCAACCGCGAATCGATGCTGGCCAGCGCCGTGGCCGAGACCAAGGCCGAGTTCGACCGGCTCAACGCGCATTCCTTCGAGTACAAAGCCCTGAAACAGGAAGCCGACGGCGACAAAGGTCTCTACGAAGAGCTGGTCCGCAAGATCAAGGAAGCCGGCATCAACTCCAGCTTCCAGAACAGTTCCATCCGCCTGGCCGATTCCGCCCGCCCGGGGCTAAAGCCGGTATTCCCGGACATAAAGCTGAACGCCATCCTGGCATTGCTCTTTTCCACTCTGCTCGCGGTCGGCCTGGCCGTCCTGGCGGACACCGTCGACAACACCGTTCGAGATCCCGAGGACATACAGAAAACTCTGCGGACCGAGGTCCTCGGCTCGCTCCCGGTCGTCAAGCATTGGCGCAGCCGGCTGCTTCGTATTCGCGTGGCGAGCAGCGGGACCAAGGTCGTCGTCAAATACAGCGGGCGCAACGCGCAGGAGGCAGCGTTTGAAGAAGCTATCCGGACGCTGCGCGATTCCATCCTGCTTTCCGATCTCGGCCGCCGCCCGCACTCCCTGCTCATCACCTCCGCCACCCCGCGCGAGGGGAAGACCACCGCCTCCGTGCGCCTGGCCATCGTACACAGCCTGCAGAACCGGAAGACGCTCTTAATTGACGCCGACCTGCGCCGCCCCGGAATTCACGACCGGCTCGGCGTAGCGAACGATCGGGGCCTATCCACGGTAATCAAGGGCGAAGCCGGCTGGCGCGAGGTCCTGCAAAAATGCGAGGAGTATCCGGACCTGGACATCCTCACCGCCGGCCCAGCCTCCCGCAGCGCCGCCGACCGCCTCGGCGCCACCCTGGAGAAAATGTTCGCCGAAGCCAATCCGGAGTACGATCTCATCATCGTCGACTCCCCCCCGCTGCTGGGCTTCGCCGAGCCCCTCCAGATGGCCGCGGTAGTGGATGGAGTGGTGGTCATGACTCTAGCGGGCCAGACCAACCGGAACGCGGTCGGCAGCGTCCTCAGCAGCCTGAAGAGAGTAAAGGCAAATGTGATTGGTGTGGCGCTGAACGAAGTCCGCAAAGACATGAGCGACCGGTATTATTACTACGGATATTACGGGAAGTACTATTCGAAGTACTACAAGCCGACGAAGGGGTAGTGTAGTGCGGCACGCAGAACAACGAATATGTGCTGAGAGTGGGGCAGGCGCTTTCGCCTGCCAACCGCGCTGCCGGACCAGGCGGCTTTGTGTCGATACCTGTGGACATGCTTTTGGCGGCGCAACGTACGGGTTGGCAGGCGAAAGCGCCTGCCCCACTCTGTGCGCGCAGGATTTCGGACCCACTTCACCAGGTGGGGCGACTCGACAGCGTTGACTTCATGGCAGGGCCACGTACAGTGTTAAACGATTCCGCCCGAATCCGGCGGATATTCCCCCGCCAGAATGTCCTGGGCAATTCTCTTCAGAACAGGCAGATCGTTTTCCACCACCGGCCAGACCAGATCCACGTCGACTCCGAAGTACCGGTGGATCAGGATATTGCGCCGGCCAACCGCCTCGGCCCAAACCTTTTCGGGATGCCGCTTCCGGAATTCGACGGACAATCCGCTCGCGGCCTCGCCAAGAATCAGAAGGAAGTGGATGATCCAGGTCTGCACCAGTTCGTCCCGCTCGAACTCGCCGCGCCCAAGAACCGCGTACTTATCGATATGATCGACGGCTTCCAGGATGTCCTGCAAACGCGTGCGGTCGTCTCTCATAGTGGCACGGCCTCTGCCAGAACCCGTTCGCGGACCCGCACCCGCAGCCCCTTCTCGGTGGCGACATCGACGGGGGCGCCCAGGGCTTCTTCGAGATCCATCAGCAGACCTCCCAGATCGGAAAGCGTGCGGCCCGGATCGAGATCGACGAGAAAATCCACGTCGCTTTGCGGGTCGCTCTCCCCGCGCGCGACGGAGCCGAACACACGGACGTTGTGCGCGCCGTGCCTGGCTGCCAGCCCGAGGACCGAGTCTCGCCTGGTTGCGCGGAGTTCCTGCAAAGTCATAGCGTCCCCATTTTCCCACATCGGCCGCCTCGGCAGCACGCTGGAGAAACTGTTCGCCGAAGCCAATCCGGACTACGATCTCATCATCGTCGACGCTCCCCCGCTGCTGGGCTTCGCCGAGCCCCTCCAGATGGCCGCGGTAGTGGATGGAGTGGTGGTCATGACTCTGGCCGGTCAGACCAACCGGAACGCTGTCAGTAGCGTGCTCAGCAGCCTGAAGAGAGTAAAGGCAAATGTGATTGGTGTGGCGCTGAATGAAGTCCGCAAGGACATGAGCGACCGCTATTATTACTACGGCTATTACGGCAAGTATTACTCGAAGTATTACAAGCCGACGAAGTCGTAGGTTTCAGAAACGGAATTGGGGGAACTTGAGTCTCTTGTTGTCAAGAATATCTGCTAGTTGTCCGCGTAATAGTGCACCACTTTGGCGGTTGGGGCACGCCCGTCTGAGGACGTTCCGCTAGTGAATCCGTCTTCCATGCCAATAAAGGTTCTCTTCATCTTCGGTACCCGCCCCGAGGCCATTAAGCTCTGTCCGGTCATCCGGCACATGAAGTCCCGCTCGGATGACTTCGACGTCCGTGTCTGCGTCACCGCGCAGCACCGCGAGATGCTCGACCAGGTTCTGCACGCATTCGACGTGACCCCGCACCGGGACCTCGACATTATGCGCCCCGGTCAGACCCTCTCCCAGTCTACGTCGCGTATCATCGCCGCCCTCGAACCCACCCTCACCGAAGAGAAACCCGACATCGTCGTCGTTCAGGGCGACACCACCACCACCTTCTGCGGCGCCCTGGCCGCCTTCTACGCCAAAATCCCCATCGGCCATGTCGAGGCAGGACTCCGTACCGGCGATCCGCATGAACCCTTCCCCGAGGAAATGAACCGAGTCCTTACCGGGAGGATCGCCACCTTTCACTTCGCCGCCACCGAAGGTGCCGCGCAGAACCTCCACTGCGAGGGCGTGGACCCCAGCGCCATCACGATCACCGGAAATACCGGCATTGATTCAGTCCTGCACGTCAAACAGGCTCTCGATGCTGGCAAACTTGTCGGCCTCAATGGATTCCGCCCGGACGCATTGAAGAAGCTTATAGTCGTCACAGCGCACCGCCGCGAAAGCTTTGGCAACGGCTTCGATCAGATCTGCGCGGCCCTCGTCCGCCTCGCTCGCCGGGATGATGTCGAAATCGTTTACCCCGTCCATCCCAATCCGAACGTCCGCCCAACAGTCAATCGGCATCTAGGAGGCCAGCCGAACATTACGCTCCTCGACCCTATGGACTACGTCCCGTTTGTGGACCTGATGTGCCGCGCATATCTCTTGCTGACCGATTCGGGAGGGATTCAAGAGGAAGCACCCTCTCTGGGCAAGCCCGTGCTGGTGCTGCGCGACAAAACCGAGCGCCCCGAGGCCGTGTCAGCCGGAACAGCCCGGCTCGTCGGCACCAACGAGCGCCGGATCGTCGAAGAGGCGGAGAACTTACTGGATGATCCGGACGCCTACCAACGCATGGCTCGCCGGCATAATGCGTACGGGGATGGCAAGGCGAGCGAGAGGATCGCGGACGTACTCGCGGGCCGGGCGGCTGAATTCGCCACGATTCAACTGGAAGGTATTGTCCCCGTGGAGATTCAGGCAGGCTGCTCTTGATACCTACTGAGATCAGATCGTGGAACGGCGCCACCAAAGCGATCACGGACACATGGGCAGCCGATTCGCTTCGCGGCCGCTTTGCCAGAGGTGCCGTTTGGTCTCTTGTTGGTGCGGTTATTTCACAGGGTTGCGGTTTGGCGGCATCTGTCATTACAGCGAGGCTCTTGGGCCGTGAGCAGTTTGGCGAATACGGCATAATCCAGAGCACGGTTGGGATGTTTGGCGTTTTTGCGGGAATGGGGCTTGGCTTGACCGCAACGAAGTACGTGGCGGAACTTCGAGTGACGAACCCACATCGCGCGGGCCGCATCATCGCTCTCAGCACGGCTGTTGCGTTAGGAACTGCGACCACTGCCGCCGTGGCGCTCTTTGCTGCGGCTCCATGGCTGGCAGCAAGCACATTGAACGCTCCTAATCTTTCCGCAGAATTGCGCATCGCGACGGGCGTGTTATTTCTGAATGCCCTGAATGGAACACAGACCGGGGTGCTTGCGGGTTTGGAAGCATTTCGCACTATTGCTCGTGTGAACTTGATCCGGGGTGTACTGACGTTCCCACTCGCCGTTGCTGGCGTTCTGCTATGGAACTTGCGCGGCGCGGTCGCAGCACTGGTAGCTGCCGCTGCTGTGGGATGGATACTTAATCACATCGCGATTTGCGCCGAATGCAGAAGGAATGGGATTGCGGTGCGCTGGGAGAGATTCTGGCCCGAGCGGACCATACTGTGGAAATTTTCTCTCCCCGCGGTTCTGGGCGGGGCGACAGCGACCCCAGCGATGTGGGCGGCGAGTTCGATACTGGTGAATCAACCCCATGGCTATGCGGAGATGGGTATTTTCAGCGCCGCCAATCAGTGGCGTAACGCAGTTGCATTCCTGCCGGCGCTGCTCTCTCAGCCGTTGCTTTCCATGCTTTCGAACCTGAGTGTAGGAGACTCGGGCTCCTTCAGGAAGCTCTTACGGGCGAATCTTCTCCTTAGCTTTGGACTCAGTCTTCTGATAGCCGCGCCAATAGTCGTTTGCTCCTCTTGGATTCTAAAGGCCTATGGGGGGGGGTTTGTGGTCGGCAGATTGGTTCTCATACTCCTGGTTCTCGCAACTGTGATCAGCTCGACGGCAGCCGTTATTGGCCAAGCGATTGCCAGTTTAGGCAGGATGTGGTGGGGCTTCAACCTCAATACTGTATGGGCACTGATGCTGCTAAGCTGCGCAGTTCTGCTGGTGCCACGATATGGTGCCCTGGGTCTGGCCACCGCGTTCCTCGCGTCGTACTTGGTACATGCCCTGACGTCGGCACTTGCCTACAGGTTCATCTCGCAAGCTACATCATCAATACCCGTCGATTTGGGGCGGACATACAGTGAACGCTTCTCCCAAAAAGATGACTAGCACATTCGAACCTTCTGCCCGCGATAATACACCACCCGAAAGTGGTCCAAACGGCGTGCCTCAGCAGTACACGAACCGGACGCGGCCAGCCTTGGTTATCGTCTCAAAGGAGTACGGCACCTCCTCAGGTCCGGAAGGTATCTGTTGTGAGCGGCTTGCGAATGCGTTAAGCCAAAATGGCGCAAGAGTCCTCGTCTTCACCGTCCGATCACCTGGCCAGAGGCCAGGGCATATCATTCTCGACGGAATGGGATCAGTGGCGAATCGACCCACCAGAGTGCAGACAGTCATCGGTCAACTCGTGCTGGGGGCGCCTGTATCTCATTGGGACTGGGTTTTACGGGTGGGATCCAGACGCATAACTAGGCCAGCAGTCATTTACGCCAGAGGCAACCCACTCGCGAGCCTAGTGGCGGGGTACCGCCTAGCGGTAAGGTCCGGCCTGCCGCTCGTCGCTCATTTCTCTGATCCCATTCCGTCGCCATGGGAAGATTGTTCTTCAGGACTGACTGCGCGCCGGATTGCCACGGTACGCAAGATTCTGGATCGCTCGACGCTTCTTACCTTCACCACGCCCGAGGCGGTCACATATATGTCCCAACTTTACGCCTTGGACTTGGCCGAAAAGGCAGTCGTCGTCCACAATATCGTGCCGGATTGGCCCTTGTCGGCAGAAGACGGACCGGAGACTCACGAGATAACCTACGTTGGGAATTTTGGTGGCAATCGATCGCCGTTTGAACTTGTCGCAGGTCTCTCCCTTTTCAACGGACGACACCCGGAAGCGCCGCTCGAACTATCGTTCGTCGGTACTGACTGTTCCTGGGTCCAGCGCGTCCGAGACCGCTACGGGGACTTTGTGCCAATTCACAGCTTCCCTAGGACGGATAAACCTTGTGCTTGTTATACTCGGGCGTTGATCTCCGCGGTAGTCGATGCCGGCGATTGTACTCCAGTATTCCTTGCGACAAAAACCGCCGAAGCTGTGCATAGCGCCAGTCGAGTGCTCGTGGTCTCCCCGCTTGGAAGCCCGGCTCGGCGACTGTTTGCCGAGAGGTGGCAAACGGTGCAATTCGCGGAGAACGCACCCGAGGCTGTCCTTGCCTCACTGGAACGCCTCTCCCTCATACCACTAAGTATTGTCCGCGCGGAACTACCCGACCGACAGGCCCATCTGGCACCTTTTCGCGGCACCCGAGTCGCGGGACAACTCCTCGATCAGATCTACTCGCGCATCAGCACTGTTTGAACCCACCCACCATGCCGACCAGCCTGCCTGAATCTTGTGAACCCACGCTTGCTGTGCTGCACGTGGCGCGCGAACCTCATACAGGTGTTTGGTCAGTAATTAAGACTCTGGCGATCGCACAGCAATCTGCGGGGGCCGCCGTGCACCTGGGGCTTTTCCTCACACCGAATTGGCCCTATCAAGACGAACTGGCGCACCTTGGCGTTCCCTACTTCACGGGAACGTCCCCTGCCGTTTTTGGAACGGCTGCGTTCCTCTATCACACGCTTTGCGCCGGGCGGCTCAAACCCTGGATCGCGCACATCCGGCAAACACATCCGGCATCGCCACTGGCCCTGCACTTTCACAACGCATGGCTCTCAGGCGCCTTCGTTTCGGCTCGGCTCGCCGCCTCCGGTATCCATCAGATCGCGACGTTTCACGGCATCGCCGGCCAAGCGCAACTCCGCAGGCAACCCGTGCGTCGCTTCATCCACCGCGCCTGGGCCCAAAGGTTGTTGCGAGCAAAGTGTAGCCTGACATCTGTGGATGCCCAGAGCCTCGAAACGGCTCACGAGCTGTTTGGCGTGCCCCCATCCGAATTCCACGTCATTCCCAATGGCGTGCGCACGCTCGATCTGCCGGGCCGCCTTCCTCTAGGCAACAGGCCTCTCACAGTCGGCTTTGTCGGTGTGATCGATGAGCCCAAGGGTTGGCGGCTTGTCGCGGAGGCTGTGGAGGCGCTGAATACGGAAGGCGTCCCAATTTCTCTTTTCATCGCCGGCCGCGGCCCCGAAGAAGGCCGCGCACGGCTGTGGTGCGAAGAGCGCCCGCGGTTTGCGCATTTTCTGGGGTATACGCCCGATGCCGCCCGTAGTCTCATGCCTTCTCTAGACGTGTTCTGCTTGCCCTCGCGCACGGAGGGTCTGCCGATGGCCATGATGGAGGCAATGGCCGCCGGCGCCGTCGTAATCGCCACTGCTGTTGGCGGCATTCCTGCAGTCATCCAAGACGGCTGCAACGGCTTCATTGTGCGGCGAAGCGCCGCCGAAATCCGCTTCGTTATTGCTCGGCTTGCTGCTGACCCCCGATTGCTGGCACACACAAGTTCTGAAGCCATCCGCACAATTGCCGAAAAGTACACGTGTGAGCGAATTGCCCAGAGTTATCTGAGTCTGTATCGAACACGATACATGGGGGCACTGTAGCCATGTTGCATGAGGCAGGCACCCGCTGTGATTCACCTGTGCCACGGCCCATGTGGAAATTCGCAGCCGTGGCAATTGGTCTTGCGGCACTGAACTTGCAGCCCGTTAACCAGAGCAGCGCCGCGATGTTTCTGGCGGCTGCCGTTGCTCTGTTGGCGGTGGGTAACCCCTTCACATGGGTCTTCTATATAGCCGCTTCACAGGTAGTCGCTGATCCGGCCAACTGTCCCCTTACGCTCGCACAAATTGGGATACTGGCCTGGGTCTGTACCCTGCCATTCAACGCCTCGCTCTCCCGCCTGCGCGACGCCCGTCCGTTCATCTCATACGTCGCGCCGCTCGTGATCTGGTACTATGCGGCGACGCTCACGATGCGCCAGGAGTTTCAGACCCCGCTGATTCTCGCCGTACTAGTCGGCGTGATCACGTGTACCTATATTCGCCGCCCAGGAATCAATTCCCACGTGTTGCTGCTGTGCCTCGTCCTTGGCTCGACATACGCAGCCCTGGGATACTGGGGCGGGCGCCTCGGAATCCCGATCGTTGCTCCGAGTTACGAGATGGCATCAGGCACGACGACTGTTTTCCGGGTCGGTAGCGGCCGAGGCGATTCGAATGTTTCTGCCCTCAACATCCCGGTGCTCATACTTGGGACGTTCGCGCTCGCCGCCTTCAGCAAATTCTGGCTTACGCGAAAGAACCACCTACCAAACATCATCGCCGCTGCCGCCTTCGCGGTCGGTGCGCCCGCACTCGCGGCCACGCTCTCGCGTGGTGGATTATATGCGCTGCCGCTGGGCTTCCTCGGCCTGTTAGTCATGGTTCTCGCTACCGCCCGGTCGAAGGGCTGGTCAATGCAGTCATTGCTTGTCCCCGCAGCGGTCGTCCTTACAGCCACACTCTCATTCACGTTCTTGGCCGGCGGCATATCCCTCGACAACGTGTGGCACCTGATAGAAAGTAGAAACTCGGAAAATGAGAGGATTTCGGGCGACAGCGGCCTGTTAAGCGGTCGAGCAGGCCCATGGCGCACGCACATCGATATTATGCTGGCGTATCCAATCGCGGGCATTCCGAAGGGCGCGACCTGGGACTTCGGCGAATACGGCGTAACCACTGTCGGCGTCGAAGGGATCTATGGCGCTGCACACAACAGCTTCCTCTCGTTTGGATCGGATGCCGGTGTCCCTGGCTTCGTACTATTCTTGATCGTGTTTTTCCACGCGCCTTACCGCCTTGTCAGGCGACGCGGCCTGGGCTTTGCCGGGCCTTTCCTCGGTGTGCTGCTCGCGGTCCTGCTCGGATTCATGAGTCTTTCAATTGGCAACTGGAAAACATATTGGGTATTGCTCGCGCTCATCATAAATACGGGCGAGACCGGTCTGGGAGAGCCCGCGTCGAGAAACCGGAACTCCCTGCGGCGGCTTGGATTGAACGCTATTGACCGCCCGCCAAGACCTCTGAGCTATGCCCAAGGCCATCCGTTGTATGCGCGCACTCGGCAATGAATGTCTAGCTACGCAGCCTCCCCTAAGACTCTGAAATGCAACACGCAGCCCAAAGTTCCGATCTGCAATCTCCCAGGCCCACGCGCAAAATTATACTAGCCTGCATCGGTGCCCGTCAGCACTATGAACCCGCCGCCGTATTCCACCATTCCCGGTCGCTAAGCAGGCTCCTCGTCGATGAGTGGAACCCATTGGGCAATCCTTTGATCCGTTTTGCGAATTGGGCAGACTGCCGCCCGATGCAGCGTTTTGCAGGGCGATACCGACGGGACATTCCGAGACGGCTTGTCGTCGCGCTACAAGGGTTTGGCTTTAGGTACTGGCTTCGATGCCGCGCAGCGCGCTCTCGAGCCGAGTTGTACAGCGTGTTCGAGCAGGAGGGGCGCCGGTTTGCAGAGAAATGCACCAAATACCTTGATGTAGATCACGATACATTCTTTGGGTACTCGAGTGCGAGCTTGGAAGCAATCCGCCACGAGAGGAAGTCTGGCCGGTGGTGTATTCATGACCAAATAGACCCCTCGCGCACGGAGCAGCGAATTGTCGAGGAAGAGGAGGCAAGGTTCCCTGATCTGGTGGCCGATCACACGCGAATTCCAGAGAGCTACTTCAGACGGCTCGACGCCGAATGGAACGAGGCATCGGTGGTGGTGGTCAATTCGGAGTGGAGCAGGCGAGCCTTATTAGAGCAGGGTGCGGATGCATCGAAGATCGTTGTCATACCGCTCGCCTATCGCGGCGGTATCCAGACAACAGGCATTTCCCAGAGGGAAAGACGACCTAGCGATCCCCTAAAGGTACTCTGGCTCGGAACCCTCTGTTTGCGGAAGGGACTGCCTTACGCTCTGGAGGCGGCCAAACTTCTGCTAGGAGCTCCGGTATCCTTCACCTTCGCAGGCGCAGCCGAGGTGCCACCGGGGAAACTGCCTCTACCGGAAAACTGCCGATATCTGGGTGCGATTCCGAGGGTAAATGTCCCGGATATCTACGCTCAGCATGACGTGTTTATACTGCCAACCCTGTCGGACGGCTTTGCCCTCACGCAAGTCGAGGCCCTCCACTATGGACTGCCGGTTATTGCTACCCCGTGCTGTGGCGAAGTGGTGATGCATGGCAAATCTGGCTTCATTGTCCCCCCTCGGAGCGCGCGCGCCATCGCGGACGCTATTCTGCAACTCGTCGAAGAGCAGAGCCTACTATGCACCATGAGCCTCGCAGCCCATCGCCGCGCCGGCGACTTTTCGCCCGATAGTCTAAGCCAAGCTTGGATGGAGGCGACTCGACCAAAGGCAGCATCGGCACCCGGGTAAACCCAATGATTTTGCAACGCCGAATATGGCCCACGGGGTGAACTGATTCCTTTGTCGCTCCGCCCCCAGCATCGAAGCCGGCCCCGGTCGGTCCGCGCCGATGAGTGTCGGTGGCGGAGAAAAAGGGTACCAAAATGGCGGCGAAGTGGTCCCCTGCCAAGGGAGCCGTTCGGAGTGAGCCTTTCCCTCTTCTCAGAAGTGTTGTCCGGAACGGCCCGGAGCAGTCAAGGGCGCGCCGTTGTTGGGCGCGGCGAAGCGAACCCTTGACGGCGAGGACCGTTCTGAGATGATCGCTGAAGAGGGAAAGGCGGGGCGAAAGATTGGCGAAAAGTGGTCCGCCATTTTGGTACCCTCCCCCGCCGCCTCTAACAGATGAATTCAGTCTGATTGTCCTCCATGCGTATCCTCAACGTCATCCAATGCACTAATCTCGGCGGAATGGAGCGCGCGGCCCTTCTGACAACTGCGGGTTTAGTGGCCCGCGGCCACTCGGTCCATTGGGTCTCCCTAAATCCACTGGGCGGTTTGAAACCATTACTTGATGAGGCCGCCATTCCTTGCGAGGGTCTCCGATACTTGGGCAACTGCGGCTGGCGAAGCATTCCATCAATGACTGAGGTGTTCCGCCGGAACCCAGCAGACGCCGTCATCATGACCGGCCCAAACTTGGCTGCAATGGTGGCCCTCGGGCCCCGCCGTCGTCAGCCGCGCCTTCTCGCTGTCCACTATCATCACACCGGAGTGAAGCCGGCCTGGCAGTGGCGTCTCATATATCGAGTAGCGCTTCGTCGCTTCCACGCCATCACCTTTCCATCGGACTTCATCCGAGGGGAGGCCGAGTCTCTCTATCCCCCCATTGCCCCTCTTTGCCGCACCGTTCGCAACCCAATAGCCGTTCCGCCGCCGCCGCTAGCGTCGGACCGTGCAGCAGCCCGCCAGAGGCTTGACCTACCAGCGAGCGCCTCTGTCGTGGGTAATGCCGGCTGGCTGATTGCTCGTAAACGGTTCGACATCTTCCTGCGCGTTGCCGCCCGCATCGCACAATCCGACCGCGACGCCGTTTTTCTAATTGCCGGCGACGGCCCCGAGCGCACCTCTCTCGAGGCGCTAGCACGGGCACTTAATATCGCGCCAAAAATCCGATGGCTAGGCTGGCGCACAGATCTCACAGACTTCTACCTATCCACTGACGTGTTACTGTTCAATTCCGACTGGGATGCCTTTCCCACTACCCCACTCGAAGCAATGAGCTTCGCGGTACCCGTGGTTGCCTCGGTGGAAAACGGGGGCCTCAGCGAAGTTATCTCGTCTCCCTTGTATGGCTACCTATCGGCCGTGCACGATGTCCCGGCGCTCGCAGCGGCCGTAATTCGTTCTATTAATAATCCGACTCACCTCGGGCAGGCCGGCCGCCACCGGGTATCCGAGATGCTCGACGCTGACGCGTCTGTGTCGCAACTCCTGAAAGAACTCCAATCGCTTCCAGCCTAAGAAATGCCGTCGGCGCTCATCTCCGATCCTGCCTGCTTTCAAACATGGTCTAAGGTTCTTCCACGAAGAAACCTTGTGGACCGTGATCAATTCCTCCTCTCATTTGTCAAGGGGAAATCGGTACTGCACCTGGGCGCAGCGGACTCGCCCTTTCACAAAAACAAGGCCGAAGCCGGTACCCTTCTTCACCAGAAACTGCAACAGGCCGCTGGTCAGCTCAGGGGAATTGACGCAGACGGGGACGCAGTGAGGTGGCTGCGGGATCATCACGACATCAACGACATCGTCACGGCTGACGCTGCCACAGAATCCTCACTTGGGTTGTATGACGTCATCCTATGCTGCGACATCATTGAACACGTTTCGGACCCTTCGGCCCTCCTACGCTCTTGCTCGCAATGGATGCACCAGGCCTCGTGCATCGTTGTGACTACCATCAATGCCTTATCGGCAAAAGGAGCTCTGCGCGCCATCTTCGGACGCGAAGCCGTTCACCCAGATCATGTCTCTTACTTTAGCTACGCGACGCTCGCTCAGCTCTTGATTCGCAATGGCTTCCGCCCAGTCGAATATGCTACGTTCGCCTACCCCACCGTTACTAAGGGGGCTTCGGCCATTTTTAACATCTTGCACCGTATCGCACCATCAACAGCCGATGGCATCATTATTGTCGCAACGGCGTAGCGGTATTGCCACCTCCATCTGCTGCGTGGTGCGCGATATCGGCTACTATCACCATGCCCGCTTCGAGGCGGTCGCCGGTATCAGTTCCTCACCCGTCAATGTGTTCGAGCTCTTCAAATGTGGATCGGTCGCTGCTTTCAACAGGGGAATCACCGGCGATGAGCACTATCTGCGTCATACCGTCTTTCCCTCCGGATCCCTTGGGAGCATCAGTAATCCGACGATTCGCAACCGGTTGCGCCGCCAACTTGATGTCATGTCTCCTGGGGCAATTTGCGTCAGCGGCTGGTCCGACCCGGAAGCCCTAGCGGCCCTAGAGTGGTGCCTTGATCGGCGTGTGCCGGCGATCCTGATGTCTGACAGCCAGGCCGTCGACTGCCAGCGCGGCCCTCTGAAGGAATCCGTCAAACGCCGCCTCGTTCGTCTCTGCTCGGCCGCTCTCGTTGGTGGAACACCCCATGCCGATTACGCCGCCGCCCTCGGCATGCCTCGCAGCCACATCTTCCTTGGCTACGATGTCGTCAGCAACTACCACTTCGCTCAAGGCGCCGACGCCGCCCTCCGCGATCCCGGACTCCGCTCCCGTCTACGGTTGCCCGTCCAATTCTTCCTCGCTTCGGCCCGCTTTATCCCCAAGAAGAACCTCCTCCGCTTGTTGGCGGCGTTCGCCCGCTATCGCATCCTCGCCACGCACCCGTGGAACCTTATTCTCCTCGGCGATGGTCCCCTCCGAGCGGAGGTCCGCTCAACCATTTCTCGCCTGGGTCTTGAAACCGCCGTTTCGGTTCCCGGCTTTAAGCAGTACGATGAGCTCCCATCCTATTACGGATTGGCCGCCGCCTTTGTACACGCAAGCTCCACTGAGCAGTGGGGCCTTGTCGTCAATGAAGCAATGGCCGCCAGGCTCCCCATTCTCGTTTCGAACCGGTGCGGCTGCGCGCCCGACCTTGTCGAGGAGGGCCGCAACGGCTTCACCTTTGATCCGTACGACACCGAAGAACTGGCTCATTTGATGTTGCAGGTCGCCTCAATGCCTGCTACCGAGCGCGCCGCCATGGGCCGGGCGTCCATCGAAATCATCAGCCGCTGGACGCCGGAGTGCTTTGCCACGAACCTAATGAAGGCTGTCGAGCTTGCACTCGCCACCCCACGGCCCAAATCGACCGTCGTCGACAAAGCCCTGCTCTGGGCTCTGATTCATCGTCCGTCCGCCGTTTCATGACAATCGCTTTTCTGACAGCCTCGGTTTCCCGCCAGGCTGGCGGCCTGTATGATGCAGTCCGGAGGCTCGCGATGGAGGAATCTGAGATCAATTCCTCCTCCATTCGGGTATTCGGCTTGGAAGACTTCGATTGTCCCTCGGACTTGGTCGGCTGGCGAGGGCTTTCGGTCACCACTGCCGCGGTGCACGGGCCACGCTCCTTCGGCTACGCGCCTCAACTACTCCCGGCGCTCCGTGCCGCACGGCCAGATCTCCTCCACCAGCACGGCCTCTGGATGTACCCGTCGGTTGCCTGCCGCCGCTGGGCCACGCGGGCGCGGGGGCCTTACGTCCTCAGCCCGCATGGCATGTTGGACCCCTGGGCGCTCGGCAACTCAGCCTGGAAAAAGCAGATGGCGGGCTGGCTCTATGAGCACCGCAACGTGCGCAGGGCGGCGTGCCTGCACGCCCTGTGCGAAGCCGAGGCCTGCGCCATCCGCGCCTATGGCCGCAGGAACGCCATCTGCGTCATCCCTAACGGCATCGACGTGCCTGCCAGCCTTGATGCCCAGCCCCCCGGTTGGGAAGATGGCGGGATGCGCGGCGCCAAGGTGCTGCTCTACCTCGGTCGTTTGCACCCCAAGAAAAACCTGCTGAATCTTCTACGTGCCTGGGCCGCCATCCAGCATGGCAAGAAGGCTGCCCGGGATTGGCGGCTAGTAGTCGTTGGCTGGGACCAGAATGGGTACCAAGCCCAGCTTGAGCGCGCGGCCAATGATCTCAGTATCGGAGACACCGTCCGCTTTCCCGGCCCCCAGTTCGGCGATGCCAAACACGCCACACTCTGCCGCGCCGATGCCTTCATCTTGCCCTCGTTGAGCGAAGGACTTCCAATGGCGGTCCTTGAGGCCTGGGCCTATGGCCTTCCCGTCCTAATGACCCAGGAATGTAACCTTCCAGAGGGTTTTGCCGCCGATGCGGCGCTGAGCCTCGGCCCCGGCCCCGCATCCATCACCCCGGGCTTGGCCGAGCTCATGGAGATGAGCACCTCAGACCGCGCCTCCATGGGTAGCCGTGGCCAACAGCTCGTCCGCGAGAAGTTCGCTTGGCCGCGGATCGCCAGCCAGATGCGGGCTGTGTACGAATGGTGCCTGGGCGCCGGGCCGAAGCCCGATTGCCTTTTGCAAAAATGACGGACCTCTCCCAATTCGACAATTCCTGGTACTCCCCGGGCCGGGGCCTTTTTCTTCAGATCCTCTGGTTCTTCTGCGGAGCACCACTACTGCGGTGCTCCATCCTGCCGTTCTCAAGTGTTCGCCGCGTCCTGCTCCGGCTCTTCGGGGCACGCGTCGGCGCCGGAGTTGTCATCAAGCCAGGCGTCCGTGTCAAGTATCCGTGGCATCTTTCGATCGAACATCATTCTTGGATCGGCGAGGACTGCTGGATCGACAACTTGACCGGCGTCTCGATCGGCCCCAACGCATGCGTCTCCCAAGACGCCTATCTCTGCACTGGAAACCATGACTGGTCCGACCCTGCCTTCGGCCTCATCGTTAAGCCTATTTCGATCGGTGATGGTGCTTGGGTCGGCGCTAGAGCACTGATAGCTCCGGGCGTCTCACTCGGCGAAGGCGCCGTCGCGGCTGCAGGCAGCGTTGTCACCCACGACATACCAGCGTACGAGATTCACGTCGGCAACCCCGCCCGGTTCACGCGCAAGCGACCGACCACCGTCGAAAGATCGAACCGCCATGGCTGATCTTTACGGCGGAGCGGGACCCGAATATGCGCAGACCCCTCCAGGGCTTCGATGAGCCAGCGGCGGCCCGCGCCCTCGCGGAACACCTCCTTTGCGGATAGCCATCCCATTGTGAATACTCCGTGCCAGGCTATCGGTTGCTTCCTGCGAACCGAGATGCACGTCCTCGCTATAGGCCCATGTTTGTTGCTCAAGTCTAACAACGTCCAAGTCACTGGCAGTCGCGACGCGTTTGCCGGAACCGAGAAGTGATGCGCATCCTTTTGCTGAGCCAGTTCTTCGGCCCGGATTCCGCGGCTTCGGGGCAACTTCTGGGGGATGTCGCCCGTGCGGCAGCGGAGGCCGGGCACGAGGTTCGTGTAATATGTGGTCGCAGCGATTATGCAGGCGCGGAAGCGGGTTTCGCGGAGAAGATCCAAGATGAACGTTCCACGCCTGCCTGGCCCAGCCGCGGCGGTCAGAGTGACGCACTCGTAGAGGTGGCCCGCGCGGGAACGTCGGCGTTCTCCCATACAAAGGCCAAGAAGTTACTCTCGTTCTCCACGTTTTTTGTAGGGGCGGCGTGGAAGGCGCAACGCCGCCCCAGACCAGACATAGTGCTGACGCTGCCCGTGCCGCCGGGGCTGGCGTGGGTCGGCTGGCTTCTGAAAAAGACCTACGGGTGCAGGCACATAGTCTGGGTAATGGATGTCTATCCCGACATCGCTGTGGCCTTGGACATGCACGTCCTCGGATGGTTTCGGTGGTTCCTGGACTATCCATTGCGGAAGGCCGACGCCGTGATCGCACTGGGAGACTGCATGAAAGAACGCCTACTGCGGCACGGAATCTCGAAAGAGAGAATCCACACCGTGGAAAATTGGGCGGACGGAAGAAATACGTACCCCCTGCCATTCCTTGGACAACCACCGTTGCGGGTGTTGTACTCGGGGAACCTTGGCTTGGCACACGACTTGGCGACAGTACAGGCTGCCATGGAGCGGCTGGCGAATGACCCGAACTTCCATTTCGATTTTGCCGGCGGTGGGCCGCAGCGAAGGGAACTCCGTGAATTCTGCCAGCGGAAAGGAATTGAAAATGTCTCCTTCCGGGCGTATGCGCCGTATGCTCGACTCGGCGCGAGCTTGGCGGAGGGGCACATCGGGCTGGTCACTCAGAAACCAGCGACCCTCGGCGCGGTAGTTCCCAGCAAGACGTATGGGCTGATGGCTGCGGGGCGGGCTGTTCTGTACATCGGCCCCGGCGCCGCAACGCCGGCGCGCTTGATCCGGCGGTTCGATTGCGGCTGGCATTTCGAATGTGGCAACGTGAACGGAGTGGTGGGGCTGCTCAGGCGTCTCCTGACACATCCGGAAGAGATCTACGAAAAGGGTGCATGCGGGCGGAAGGCATTTGTCGAGCATTATGACAAGCCGGCGGGGGTGGCGCGAATCTGCCGGGTGCTGGGTTTGGATGCCGCAGAGATACGGCCTGCGGAATTGGCACAGAGTGGCCAGAGTCTTGCAGGTCAGCGGGCACTAGACCGGCGTGCATAAAGCGCGTCCCGATGAGTCGGGGGGTACCCTCTGGGTCCGGCGAACTGAGAGCCCGCGCCACGTTGGTGTCTTGCTTGGGTGCTTGGCCTGACCGAGAACAAAATCCGTGCTCACAATCCTATTCGCCTTTCTCGCCTCGGTGCTGTTAACAGGACTGGTGCGGGCCTACCTTCTGCGGCGAAAGGTTCTGGATATTCCAAATGGCCGGAGTTCTCACTCAGTGCCGACCCCGCGCGGCGGCGGCCTCAGCATCGTGGTGGTGTTTCTCGGAATCGTCCTCTGGTTCGCTTACCGTGGCGCTATCTCCGCCGGCCTCGGTTCGGCACTCATCGGCGGTGGGCTGGCGGTGGCTGGCGTGGGTTTCCTCGACGACCATTTCCGTGTACCGGCCCGGCTGCGCCTACTGATTCACTTCGCGGCTGCTGGATGGGCTTTATGGCGCCTCAATGGAGTCGGGCCGCTGCACTTGGGCGGAATCATTTGGAATTTTGGTTGGGCCGGCCAGCTTCTGGCCCTCGTCGGATTGGTCTGGATGATCAATCTTTACAACTTCATGGACGGCCTAGATGGCCTCGCTGGGATGGAAGCTGTCTGCGCCAGCGTGTTGGCAGTCCCGCTACTGACGTGGGGGGGACTCGGAGGTCTGGCGCAGTGCGCACTCGTGCTTGCAGCAGCTAGCGCCGGCTTTCTGGTGTGGAACTGGCCATCGGCCAAGATTTTCATGGGTGACGTGGGTAGTGGGTTCCTGGGGTTTGTTTTCGGCATTCTAGCCATTTCGACTGCAAAAGAACGGCCGTGGCTGCTCTGGCCCTGGCTGATTCTGCTTTCGGTCTTTGTTGTGGATGCCACCGTCACGCTGCTGCGGCGTGCACTCTCGGGTGCCAGGTTGTACGAAGCGCATTGTAGCCACGCCTTTCAGCACGCCGCCCGGCGCTGGAGCAGCCACTCGAAGGTGACGTTGACGATTGCAGCGGTCAACGTAATCTGGCTGTTCCCACTTGCACTGGGAGCGTGTGTTTGGCAGGCGGCAGGTCCTTTATTTGCTGAGGTGGCGCTGGTTCCGCTGGTCTACATGGCACTCCGCTATGGCGCCGGGCAGGAAGCATCTGCCGCAGAACGTGCGTGTTCCGAAACTGAAGTCCGTGTGGCCGTCAACTCGGAGGTTCGAATGACATCGTCGAGGTTGTTTGCAAACGTGATGCGGCGCCTAGTGGCCCGTACGCGCCTACTTTCCCGTTCCGCGCAGTTCGCCATTTTTGTCCTCTCCGCGATCGGCGCGTTTCTTCTTCGCTTCGAATTCGTTATCCCGCCGCAGTTTCTCCGGCACCTCTACTTTGCCGTTGCCACCTGGGTCATAGTCAAATCGCTCGTGTTCCACCTCCACGGCCTCCATCGCGGATGGTGGCGTTTCGTCTCCACTCCCGACTTGCTCCGTATTGCCAGCGCCAATATTATCGGCTCGCTTGCCGGCGGCCTGGTCATCCTAATCTTCGGGCCGCCCGGTTTCCCGCGCTCCCTCTACTTTCTCGACTTCCTGCTTTGCTTCATGGCAACCACTGGAATCCGCGTCGCCGTGCGTCTCCTCGCCGAAGCGACTGCCAACAGCAACCTCAAGGGCGCCCAACGGACTCTGATCTACGGCGGAGGTACCGCTGGTGTCATGCTCCTTCGGGAGTCTCGTTCAAATCCGAGCCTCAACTACTCGATCGTCGGCTTCATTGACGACGACCTTACAAAATCGAACTTACGGATTCAGGGCGTGCCCGTGCTCGGCGCCGGCACGGAACTCGCCACTCTGGCCGTCAAGCACGATATTCAACTGGTTCTGATTGCGCTGCCATCGGCAACAGGCACCGAGATGACGCGAATTCTGCGGCTGTGTCAGGAAGCCCGCGTGCGCTTCCGCACCGTGCCGTCGATGGCCGAGCTCGTCGAAGGTCCTGCCCTCGCCACCCAGATCCGCGACGTGGCTGTCGAGGACCTTCTTGGCCGCAACCCCGTGCGCCTGGAAGAAAAGCAGATCCGGGCCAACATCGAGGGCAAAGTCGTTATGGTCACCGGCGCGGCCGGGTCCATCGGCTCCGAACTTTGCCGCCAGATCGCACGCTTCCACCCGGCCGGCATCGTCGGATTCGAAATCGCCGAATCCCCGCTGTTCGAAATCGACCGCGAAATGTGCCAGTGCTTCCCCGCGATCCCGTTCCACCCCGAGATCGGGAGTATCCAGAACCGCGCTCGCGTGGACGAGGTCCTGCGCCAGTACTCGCCGGCAGTCATCTATCACGCGGCGGCATACAAGCACGTTCCCCTCATGGAGGCGCACGTCTTCGAGGCGATCGAGAATAACGTTTTCGGCACGCACAATCTCGCGGTGGCCGCAGCCGAGCACGGAGTGGAAAACTTCGTGATGATTTCCTCCGATAAAGCGGTGCGGCCCACCAACGTGATGGGCGCCACCAAGCGCATCGCCGAACTGTTGCTGCTGGAGTTGCAGGAAAATGGACAGGAAAATGGGGACAGACAGCCATTTTCCGAGGCGGAAAATGGTGTCAGTCCCCATTTTCGGACCAAGTATGTTGCCGTGCGCTTTGGCAACGTGCTCGGATCGAACGGCAGCGTCATTCCGATTTTCAAGAAGCAGATCGCGGCGGGCGGACCGGTGACGGTGACGCATCCGGACATGCGGCGCTTCTTCATGACCATTCCGGAAGCTTGCCAGCTTGTGCTGCAAGCCGCGGTGATCGGAAAGGGCGGCCAGATCTGCGTCCTCGACATGGGCGAGCCGGTCAAGATCGTCGACTTGGCCCGGAACCTGATTCTGTTGTCGGGGCTGAAGCCGGATGAAGACATCAAGATCGAATTCACCGGCATGCGCCCCGGCGAGAAGCTCTATGAGGAGCTGAGCACGATGCTCGAAGACACAGCGCCCACCGCCCACGAGAAGATCCGCATTTTCGTAGGCAACGGCATGCCGGAGGGCAACATACAAACCTGGCTCGACTCCCTCGACGAGATCTGCGAAGCGCGCGATGTCGGCCGGCTGGTGGTCGCGCTGAAGGAAATTGTGCTCGATTACAGCCCGAGCACCCATCTGTTGAAGCGAATGATAGAGTCTCGGGGCCGCTACGCCACCTCAGCGGCCGGCAGCCGGGCCATTTGAGCTACCTTGACAATATGACAAAACACATCCTTGTTAACGGCGCCGGCGGCTTTATCGGCGGCCACTTGGTTAAACGCCTCAAAGCTGAGGACTTTTGGGTCCGAGCGGTGGACCTCAAACGACACGAATACTCCGATTCGCCCGCCGACGAGTTCATCGTCGGCGACCTGCGCGATCAGGACCTCGCGCGCGCCGTCGTCCAGGACATCGACGAGGTTTATCAGCTCGCTGCTGACATGGGCGGCGCCGGGTATATCTTCACCGGTGAGCACGACGCCTGCGTGATGCACAATTCGGCCACGATTAACCTCAACTGCCTCGAGTATGGCCGCGTGGCCGGCGTGAAGAAGTTTTTCTATTCCTCCTCCGCTTGCGCGTATCCGGAGTACAACCAGCTCGACCCCGATAACCCAAAGTGCTCGGAGGACTCTGCCTATCCCGCTGCGCCCGACAGCGAATACGGCTGGGAAAAGCTCTTCAGCGAGCGGCTGTACCTTGCGTACATGCGGAACTACGGCGTCCAGGTTCGCATCGCCCGCTTCCACAATATTTTCGGTCCGGAGGGCACATGGGATGGCGGGCGCGAAAAGGCTCCGGCAGCGCTCTGCCGCAAGGTGGCACAGAGCCCCGATGGCGGCGAGATTGAAATTTGGGGCGATGGCCTGCAGACTCGCTCCTTCCTTTACATCGACGAGTGCCTGGAAGCCGTGCGGCGCCTGGTGAAATCCGATTTCACCGGCCCGGTGAACATAGGCTCAGAGGAAATGGTCACGATCAACCAGTTGGCCGGGCTGGTGATGGAGATCGGTGGCAAGCGGCTTACCATTCATCACATTCCCGGCCCCCTGGGTGTCCGGGGACGGAATTCAGATAACCGTCTGATAGGCCAGAAGCTTGGCTGGAAGCCCTCGCGCCCGTTGCGCGAAGGTTTAGAAGAGACTTACTCCTGGATAGCCGCCCAGGTGAAAAAGACGGATTGTCTCGCTGGTCCCGCCGCGTGAAGCCCGCGGTCCTGGCGACAATCCTTGTTATCGAGTCCACGCGACGTTATCGGCGTGGGCCCACGTGCACCGGACCGGTTCCCCCAACCGGAAAACGAAGCAAGCGCTGATGAATGACGGCATGCTCCGACAGCAGAGCAAGCAAACCTTCATCCTGATCCTCTGGGCTGGGCTGATCTGCTGCGTCATCGTCGGATCGCTGCTGCCCGCCAAGTCTTCCGTAATTGTGGCCATCGGTCGACTGCACATCAGCCTCAAGGTACTGCATTTTTGCGGATACACGTCGTTGGCATTGATGGCGCTGGTAGCTATACGGCGTAGGTCGGCTGCCGTTCTGACTGCCCTAGCCATGATATTACTGGGAGTGGCTTTGGAGTTTGGGCAGAAGCTGTCGCCGGGCCGGTCGTGCGAAATCCGCGACATGTTCATCAACGGAGCCGGGGTCCTTACTGGCATCGCAATCGGATTCCTTAGCCGACGCATCGTCTCGGGTGACGTCGTTTAACTCCGGCTGACAAGTTTACCAGCTGGAGTTCGCAGGCGGCGCTCTGCGGGCCGCGCCCAGCGTGCGAGCCAAGGCCCTGCGACCACCCCATGTCCGCTCTCGATTCCCAGATCGCCGCGCTGAAGAGCCGCCGACGCTCCCCGATCGAATTCGACCAATGGAAGCCCAGCCCCTTCTACTACCTCTATGTTCCAGTGGGCGCCTTATTGGTCTATTTCCTTACGGGGACGGAGTGGTGGGGACTGGGCAAGCTGGTTGTCACTGGACTTTGTTTTGGGCTCCTCTGGTATCTTCCTATCCTCTCCAACCGCCTTCGCTTCTGGGTGTCTTTCAGTTGGCCGAACCGACGCCTGCACCGAAAGATCGCATCGCTAGAGGCTGAACTGGGTCGCCGGAGCCCCTCCGGGGCCCGAGGCGCATGACCCGTCACCGATGACGACGCAGCAGAGCAGCACAACCCAGACGGCCAGGATTGGCGCCGGCGTCAGTTGCGGCACCCTGCTGAGCCTTCCGATCCGCGCCTGCATCGCAATTCTGTAGCCTCGTCGCCGCAGCCCGCGCGTAGCTCGTAATCCCCTCCTGCGCGGCTCCATCTCACCGACAATCTGAAACCTACGTTGTGACCTGCCGGGCCGGAGGTGTATTCCTACTACTCGACATGGCTACATATCTTCGGCGCACTAATCACGGCGGGAGAAATGAGGAAATGAGGTTGTCGAATCGTCGAATCCGACTGACTTTGTCGGTCATTGCGGTGATGCATTGGAAGTGCCGAGGACCTTGCCAAATGAGTCGCCGCGTGCTGGGAAAGAGACTTGTCTGGTTTCCGAACACCTGCCAGCCTTCCCGCTCTTGCCTACTGAACAGATCCCAGTCACTGAGTTCCGCTCGCCAAGCGAGCAAACCAGGATTACAACCGATAATTGTTAGTGTTATGTTATGATACATTGAAACAACTCGTGTTGATCTTCGCGGCGGTGTGTTGGCCGCCGCGGTGGTACCTACCCGATGGACGGACCGCTCGAACGTTCCACTACCAGCCGACACTTACCGGATGCCCCGAGAGAAAGCCAAGGAGCATCCTCCGCCCAAGTATTATTAACAGCCTACGCCTTTTCACGGGCAGTTTGGAAGAGGTGGCCCAACCGGACAAATCGGGAGGTTCTGTCCATGTCCATGCCTAGCGTTCAGGTCCGGGTCTCGGGCGAGTTCGCCTGTTTCACCCGGCCCGAGACCAAAGTCGAACGATTCTCATACCCTGTCATTACGCCGTCGGCCGCACGTAATGTGCTGGATGCAATCTGTTGGCGGCCGCAAATGCGCTGGATCGTCACGCGCATTACGGTGCTCAAGCCGATCCGCTTTCTCAGCGTGCTGCGCAACGAAGTGCAAAGCAAGCTCTCGCCGGCTGCCGTGCAGAAGTGGATGCGAGACCCGTCCGAATTCGCCCCGCTCGTGGCAGGTGCGGGCCAGGGCACGGACCGGACGCCGCGCAACACCACGCTGCTGCGCGACGTGGCGTACTGGGTTGACGCCTTTCCGCTGGTCTTTGACACATCCGGCGATAACTCGCCCGCCAAATACGCCGAGATGATGAAGCGTCGCGTCGAGAAGGGCCAATGCTTCACCCGACCGTATCTGGGATGCCGAGAGTTTGCGGCCGAGTTCGGCAAACCCCAGGCGGACGACCGCCCGATCTCGGAGTCTCTCGATCTCGGCCGCATGCTCTACGACATTGCCTTCCGGCCCACCGGCAATCGCGCGACATTCTTCGAAGCGCGGCTCGAAAACGGCGTGCTGGACACCCGGCCAGATATAGTGCTCGCCGAAGAATCCCGCCGCCGTGAGGTGCTGTCATGCTCGTACAGGCACTAGCCAGGTATGCCGACGATTATCTGAAAGATCAGTTGAGCGACGTGGCGTGGGAGCAGAAACCCGTACGGTGGGCGCTCGAAATCTCCCGGCTAGGCACTTTCATGGCGTCGGTTCAGCGCATTGCTTCCGTGGCGCGCGGCAAGAAGCAGGTCGAGGTTCCCATGCTAATGAGCGTGCCGCGCTCGCCGGTTAATCGCAACCGTGGTGAGCATCCATTGCTCGGCACAGACGCCATCGCTTATGTTCTCGGCCCCGGCCCCTGGACGCCTGACAAGCAAAAGGAGAGAGCGGAAAAGCACCACCAGGCATTCGTTGCCCTCCTACGTCATGCGGCGGAAGTAACCGGCGATCCGGCGCTCGCATCGTGCGTCCTACTCTATGACCGGCCCGAAGAGGTGGAAAAGGCTCGCGCGGCGTTTCGAGAGGCCCAAGCGGGCTCGCTCGTCGCGCTTTCCTGCGGTGACGCACTGGTGAACCGGGATGCCGTGCAGTCCTTCTGGCGCCAACAGTACCAGGACGCCTTTGACGCACGCATGGAGGGCCACACCGGCGAGTGCCTCATCTCCGGGAAAGTCGGCGCGATCGCGCCCACGCACGAGAGGATCAAGGGCGTCTCCAACCTCGGAGGACAGGCTTCCGGCGTGGCGCTGATGTCTTTCAGTAAGGAGGCATTCCAATCCTACGGTTGGGAACAGAACCAGAACAGTCCGGTGTCGCCCGGCCGCGCCATGGCGTACGTCCTCGCGCTGAACGACCTGCTGCGTCCAGATGACGCGCGGGTCGGGAAGGGCCGGCGCAGGGATATCGCCGGCGTGGGTTTTCTCACCTGGCTGCGCAATCCCGCGGACTTCGATGCCCTGGACATCTTGGAAACGGCCGCCCCCAATCCAGTCGAGGCCTTGCTGAAGCTCGATCCGCACGCCGACCCGGACCAGAACCGCTTCTATCTGGTGGGAGTCTCCGGCAACGGCGGCCGCTTGCGTGTCCGTTACTGGGTAACCGACTGGCTTCCCCGGGTCAAAGAAAACCTCAAGAACTGGCATGAACAATTGCGCGTGAGTTATCCCTGGGGCGGTCCGCAGCCGGTCCGTCTCTGGCAGTTGCTTTATGCAATCGACCGGGATGGCAAACCGCCGGCTCACGACACGCTTGCTCTGCTGCGCCGCGGCATCGAAGGCGCCGCGCAGCCCTTGGGTTACGCGATGCTGGCCGCCGCCCTCGCCCGGCTTCGGCATCCGGGAAATTCGGCCGGCGCGAAGAAGCAGCTGGGCGATTCGCTCTCGCTGCCAAGGCTGCGCATCCCGATGGGCTTGATCCGTATGTGTGTAAACGATATTTCACGTTCGAAAGGAGCAGCAGAAATGAGTGAAGGACTGGACCCGAGCTGCGTCCTGCCCGCCTATGTTTGCGGACGGCTCATGGCAGAATTCGATAACCTGCAACGAGCCGCCAGCGAAACCGAAGTCAACTCTTCGGTGCTCGACCGGTACTTTGCTCTGGCTTCGACCTACCCGGCCGTCGCCTTTCCGAAAATCGAAAGTCTGGCGCGGAAGCATCTCCGCAAGCTCCGGCGCGACAAAGCCAAGGCTGCTTATGCCATCGATGCGCGGCTCCGAGACCTGCACGGTCTCTTGCAGCCGTCGGCCTCCGGTGCCTTTCCGGCCAAGCTGGGCCTTCCCGATCAAGGACTTTTTGCACTCGGTTACTACCATCAGAAGGCATGGTCCATCGCGCAGGCCAGGGATCGCAAGCAATCTAATGAAGCCGCCGGCAACGGCGTCGAATACGAGACTTAATACCATGAGCATCGTCGAGAACCGTTACGATTTCGCACTACTCTTCGATTGCCAGGACGGCAATCCGAACGGCGACCCGGACTCCGACAACAGTCCGCGATTCGATCCGGAGACCTTTCAAGGTCTCGTCTCCGACGTCTGCCTGAAGCGCAAGATCCGGGACTATGTTCTCTACGCGAGATCCGGCGGCGACGTCCCCGGCTACGGCATCTTCGTGCTCAGCGGCAACACGCTCGAAAGCCGCCAGCGGCAGCCCTTTGAAACCCTGGCGGGCGATGACAAAATCGAAGCGAAAGGCAGAGACACAAAGCCCACCGATATCGAGAAAGCCCGCCAGTGGATGTGCAAGAACTTCTTCGACATCCGGGCCTTCGGCGCCGTGATGAGCACCACCGAGTTCAACTGCGGACAGGTGCGCGGTCCGGTGCAACTCACCTTTGCGCGCTCCGTCGACCGCGTGTTGACCACCGAGCACACCATCTCGCGCCAGGCCTTCACCGGCGAAAAGGACATCAAGTCCGGCCCCGGAACGCTGGGGCGCAAACATACGGTCTCCTACGGCCTTTACATCTCGCACGGTTTCATCAACCCGGTCTTCGCCGAGAAGACTGGTTTCGACGAGGACGACCTGCAACTGCTCTGGAAAGCGCTCGGGAATCTCTTCGAGCTCGACCGTTCGGCGGCGCGCGGCACTATGTGTACGCGCGGCCTGCACATCTTCAAGCACGATTCGAAACTCGGTAACGCGCAGGCGCAACGGCTCTTCGAATCGATAAAGGTGGAGAGGAAGGGCGGCGTCGAAAGCCCCCGCTCTTTCGCCGATTACCAAGTGACTCTGCCCTCCGCAGCGTCGTTGCCGCCGGGAGTCACCCTGATCGACGGCCTGGCCTGACGGCCTAAAAGACGATGTGCCCGGTATGCAGAAGAGGCGTTGCTCCCCACCTGACGTTTTGCCAGCGCCGCTGGGCGCTCATCCACTCTAAGCGGCGACGAGAGGAGAACCTCTTCGCCGCAGAAGGCTAGCTGCTGCATGAGAAGGCGCACTCGGCCGATATGAGTCCCGACCCGAGGCGCTCGTCCGCCGCACGCTCGCGAAGTCCTTGTAGGTTGGCAGTCGCTGAAGCAGGAGGAGATTCTCCACCCGTTTCGCAACGAACGTATCCTCCTCGGCCTGGTGCACCTGGTGCCATACACGCAGGCGCTGCTGCTGGCGCGGTATCGGCTCGGCGACCTGGACGCGCATCCGTCTTTCTTTTGTAGGTAACAGCGCACGATGGTGCTGATCTCACCTGTGATGATGTCGAGACCCAAACGGACGACGGTGCCAAAGTGTGTCGGAATCACCGTCAGCGAGTCCAGTATTCCGTCTTTGAACGTTCGTTGGATCGGCGCCGTCGGTCAAACTTCAAACGGAACTCCTTGGCATAATCGATCCAGCGAGCGACAGCCTGCGCTTCCAGTTTCTGGGCGCCGATCGGCAGCGGCGCGTCGAACACGCCGGCACCAAGCCCGGCTACAACCCGGGAGGTCCCCATTCCTTGTGGCGCGAACCCCAAGCAAACAGCCCAACCCCGGCCGGCCCCCTGTTCACGGGATGCCGCTCATTCCGGATCCGTTGCCTCGCCAGCCCCATTTTGGAGCCGCGCGCGCAGCAGAGCCCGTTGCAAGCCGCGCACAGCCCGCGCAGCAGAGTTTACTGCCGGTCCGCGCAAGTGCTACTCTAAGACTCAGCGACTCAGGCGTTTATGTTTGGGCCGTCGCGCCTCGCGCGGGGCGCGTGGATTGAAACCCGACGAAGCTTCGCCATTTGGGTCACATTGACTAAATTAGTTGTGCCCTGTGCCGGGCGTGCGAACCGAAACTGCCAAATGGATATATTGGCGGTGCCGGAAACCTCGTCGCGCCCCGCGCGGGGCGCGTAGATTGAAACAGATTGTCCCTCGCGCCCGTCAGATTGCCCCGTATGTCGCGCCCCGAGCGTGGCGCGGGGCGCAATCAGACTCTCGGGATGCTGGTGAATCTGGCTGGTTCAGTTGAGCAGTTGGGCCTGAATCGCCGGACCGCCGTCGCCCGAGTAACCCACACGTGAGTTGCCGGCCACACGCGAGAGCACTCCACTGCAGTCCAGCTTGAACACACAGTATCGGCTTGAGAAGTAGATGTTTCCAGCGCCGTCCGTCGCGACACCCTGAGGGCCACTAATCGAGGCTCGCATCGCCTGAACTGGCGTTGGCGGCGGGGTCCCTCCCGCAACGGTCGAAATAGCATAGTCCTGTGCTTCGACGAGGAATATCCCGAACACCGTCAGAACTAATACTTGATGCCAGGCGTTCATCGGCCCTCCTCCTTGCGGTCGTCAGATCTCTGGCCGTGCGGTAGCGGTAGATTTGTCCGCGGCTTTGGTAGCCCGTAACTGAGGTCCCCTGGAACGACATCGAGATTGAGGTTCTGCATTTCGCCCATCCCCACGCGTGGGCAGCGTCGTTGATTGCCTGGTCAAAGTGATCAAGTGGGAAGAGGAAGGTTTTCAAGCGAGAGATCTATCCTCGGCTCGGTTTTTTTGCGCTCCGCTCCTGGCTGCCGATCCACAGTTCCATCCGCTTGACCATTTGGCTCAGCGGAGTATCCAGCGCGTCCGCAATTTTCCACAACCGACTCGCCGTAGGATTGATGATGCCTCGTTCCACGCGGCTAATATACGTCCGATCGAACCCGCACTCGTTGCTGAGGCGCTCCTGCGAGTGGCCCGCCTGCTCGCGGAGTTCGCGCACGACGACCCCGACGGCTTTTGCCTTAAGATCGGTCGGCTGGATTTGCCTCTGGCGCTGTTGCATGGGCAAATCCGATGGTGGTATTGTTGAAGCGTATTAGCCAACGGCATATACGCCTCATTTTGGAGGAGACCTCGACCTGTGTAGGTCGGGGGCGCGTTCACCAGCCGAAGTCACGTTTATCGCTGGTTGCCTGAGACCTCTTGGTGCATCGTATGAAGTATCCTCCCCTGCAGCGCGACGCTGGCGGCGTCAGAATCTGCGATATTCTCTTTCGGCGTGGTTCCCTAGACTCCTGATGAAACGTACGTCGAAAAATCGGGCTGAAGTTGCTCTGGGGAGGCGGTCGCAGAAGGTTGCGGAGGACGAATCCAGATTGGTCGCGCGTGACCTTCTCGACGAAGCGATCACCAAATTCCTTGAGTGGCGAGCGTTTTCCTATTGGCTCCGGCTCTGCGTCGAGAGCGCCGGCTCCGTGTCGGACTCTCTTGCCGCCACACTTCAAGAGCGCTGTCCAGGCTTTTTGGAATACGCAGAGGCCTATGCGGGACAGCATCCGGGTGAACAGCAGTTTCTCTGGCTGCGCTTAATGGAATGGACGGACGAAAAGCTGTTCCAAACTCCTATTGCTGAGGGCTGGCGGCACGCGCTCGGTTATTATGCGATGCGCGATCCTCGGATGGATCAGCTTCGGGCGCACTGGAAGCGGTCCCGGCGGGCATGGAAGCTCCAGCCGCCTGCTGTACTTCCGAGCTTCGAGAGCTGGCGCGCGTCCGCACTCCCGATCCGTTGACTCTGATCCTCTCCGCTTCCAGGAGTTCGGATACCCAGAAAGTTGTGTCCTCGTCGAGCAGCGGCCAGTTTATTCTCTCTGGATGGTTGTGAAGGAAGGATTGTAGCGAGTCCTCAGCGATCCGACCGTTCCTCTTTTTGTGTAGCAGGCCGGCTTTGATCCACGTCCGAATGCTCGGCCGCCGGACGTGCAGCTTGGCAGAAAGCTCGCGGACGCTGTATCCATCCTGGAATTTGGCAGGGATTCCGCGGTGCCCAACCATGTCCCAGACTGCTTTCTCAGAGCGTTCAAGCTCGTCGGCGATTTCCCTGACGCTCAGGTGGTTCACGGACTCGATCGCGAAGCGCAACTCCGACATCGTCCAGCGTCGGCGATTACCGGCCGGCTCGGCGGGCGACCCTAGTTTGTGAGCCCGCCTCAGAACTGCTCGCCGCGGCCAACCAGTGAGGTTCTGGATGTCCGATACTGACGCGCTCAAGCCCGCCTCTCGATAGACGCGCACCAGGCGCTCGTCCAGTTCATCCGTCCACGGAAGCGGCCCGCCCGTTTCTTGGTTGTTTCGTAATCGGCGGAGACGCGCCCATATCGCGGCGATTCGAAGCTCGGGAAATGCGCCCAAGGCTTTGTCAACGGCTTGGCGCTCGCATCGATTCGCTTGGCGGATGCCATCAAGCAAGACGGGATCGACGGACTTCCAAACCCGTCGATCGTTTGAGTAGCCGGAAGAGGTGGACATCTCTTTCGCGGGCGATCCGCCTTCCCGCGCAACGCACGACGGTTCTCCGAGGTCGGCGAAAGATAGGGCTTCAGGCTCTCCGTTCCGCCGATTTCGCAAAACTCGAAGTCGAGCCCAGACGGCGCCAATTTGTAGCCCTGGGCAAGCCCTTAGAACCTTATCAACCGCCTCCCTCTGGAATCGAGTCGCGCGGTCAACGCCAACCAGAAGAATCGGATCGACTTCTGTCGCCCAGAACTCGTTTTGGAACCATCGTGGCAGACTGGCTCGGGCGACCTCCTCCATTCGGTCACCAAGCCAGGCCACGGTGAGTTTGGGCCAGACGGCGTGAATCCGGTCCACCGTGCCGGACTTCGTCCCGCTCCGGCCGAAGATCCCCTGGACCAGCACATTGTCAATTTCCAGCTGCCAGAATTCTAGGGTTAGCCACGGCTGCTCGCGGTCCCCTGTTTGCTTTTCGAATATTTTACGGAGGCGCTTCTCGAAGTCAGTTGAGTGGCGAATCTTTCCTTCGGGAAGAGGATGCAGAGCCCTCAGACGCGCCTCAGCCAATCCTTTTCCGTGCTCATTAGGTTCGATGCCATCCAGCAAGACGACCGCAGAATCGCTTGTCCAGACAGCACAGATCTGTGGGCCGAGTCTCGCTCGCATGCGAAGGCGCGCAAGCTTCGCACGGACGGATTGCACGCTATGGCCCGTACGAACCGCAATTGATGCGATCGAAGCGTCCGAGCCGAGCGCACCAAGCAAGGCGGCAGTTTGGGATTCCGTCCAGCGTGTTCGCCGTCGCGCAGAGCAGCCCATCTCTGTCCCTCGGTGTGAGTGCGTCGCCTGCGAATTGCGTTCCCAGTGGCAGTCAGCGTTTTCGCCTCGTTGGCCGCGCTGAGCAGCGGCGGCTCGCTTAACTGGTGTGATAATCCCGCCAGGGCCGGAACCATGTTTACCGTTTATCTCAACGGTGTGCCAGCAGTGCTGGGCGCCTCTTATCCGGTCGCTGGAAATGTCACTGACTCCAACGCTGCCTCAATCGGCGCGTGGAGGCCGGGTGTCTAAGGGCGACGTGGCTTGGTTGGCTGCTGGCCGCTATTCCCGGTAGCCGGCTCGCAGCCATGGTCCTCGTAGGGAATCGAGAAGCCCCACCCAGCGTGTGGGCAGGGCTTGTTGAGAATCAGCGTGTAGACACTATTGATTTCAACGCCGGGACTCGAACGACTGAGGCCGAGGTATACCAGCAATCGCCTTGGAGGTATTGATCACAATCAGTAGTGATCCGCCAGCACCACCCGCCATTAGGCCCGTCGGTGCCGAGTAACTCCGCCCTTCTAAACTGACAACCATCTCTGGTCATCGGAGTGAAGTCCCGCAGCGTGGAGACGTACAAACTGCTACGCTCCATCCAGCGTTGGTTTTTGGCAGCGCAAGGGCGCTGTGTTGGTGAGCCTGCCAGCGCCGCGATGGGCCGGGACGGCTCGGCGCTCGCGTGAACAGATGGAACGCTCGGTGTTCCGCTCGACAGCTCTTGTGCCAGCGCTGCGGAAGTTGCGAACATGTTGATGGTGGCCCACAATGCTAAGATTGCCATCTGTGGGCGGACGAGTCTGCTTACGGTGGTCAACATTTCTAATCTCCTTTTTGGAAGACCGTCGCGAAATTGATTGCGCGTTCGCGGTACGATCTCTTGTGATCGGTTTTAAGGCAATTCGTGCGAGCTGCCAAAAAGGGCCTAAGCGATCCGGCGGCTGAACAGACGTGGTGCAGATTGGGTGCGGGTGATCATAAGCCCGTCAGGCCTCCTCCTGTTGGATCCCGCGGTCTTTCCGTACAGGCCGGCGTCCGTTAGTGTTTCAGTGCCGCTGTCGCGGGCGACGTCACGCGCTGTCGGGCACGGTTAACATTTGGCGCACCAGTTTTCGCGCAGGGAGGGCAATATCTAGAGCCCTCAGACTCTTAGCGAGGGGGGAATGATTCTCGGAATATCTGTCAGTCGGGCACAGAAGAGCACGCGCTGCAGACGAAACTTTGTGTCAGCCGGACGCGGTGACGACGGCGAAGTTCGGCGCCTTGGACAGGCAGACGCGAAGCACGCGCAGATCTGAGCTTCGTGTTGACCGTTCCCACCTCAGCAATCCAGTCGGCGACGCATCCGCCCAGCATTTCGAGTATATTCTGGTGCAGAATAGAACGATTCGGCACCGATCGTTATGCCAATACCGCGGAATCAACGCAGCGGCGACCTCATAGACCGAGTTCGCCAGCAGACAAAACGCCGTGCCTTGGAGCAGGCTAAGCGGGTCCCCTGGAAGCGCCTAGCTGAGGCCGTCGAGGAATATACCGACTGGCAAGTGTTCACGCTGTGGTTGCGCGCCGTCGTCGAGGCTGCGCGAAGCATTCCCGCGATGGTCGAGCAGGAGATGGACTCCAGAACGCCTCGGCTCCTCGGCCGTGTCCGTCGCGACGTCGAGGCAGCCGTAAAGAACGGGGATGGTGCAGGCGCACGGATTTGGCAGGACGTCAGCCCGTGGGTGGAGACGAGCATTTTTGTCGTCGCGAAGCGGGCCGGCTGGTTGGATGCGGTCCGCTATTATTCTTCGATGTCGCTGCGTTCGATGAAGGCGTGGTCACACTGGGAGAACACTGACAAGCAGTGGTGCGCTGCCCCGCCGAAATACTTTCCAAAATACGCGAAGTGGCAGTCCGAAGTTGCCGACGTGGCCCAGTTGTCGAATCCCAACAGCACAGCGCAACGGGTTCTTGATGCAGTTCGGGGAATTTCTGATGCGGAATGGAGCAAGCTTCTCAACGGCTTTTCGGGCTTGATCACGTTTTCTCTGTGGATGGAATTGGTGCTCGACATCGAGGGACCAACCTCTGCGCTCGTTTCCAAGGAGTTGGCAGTTAGGTACAGTGGATTCAGCCTGTCTCGCACCCTCACTTCCAAGGCAGTTGTTCGCGCTCTTAACGATTGGGCGCTCGATCACGCACTCGCGATTGCCGATCAGAAACAAATGCTCGCAGCATTGAGCTTTCACGTCAGCCATCACCCGGCGTATCCCGCGATGCGGACCTACGCGTTGCATTGTCACGATGTCTGGCCTGTCGAGTGCCCGGATCACCTGCCTTCCTTTGAGGAGTGGCGACAGGCTGCTGACAGGTACTTCGAAGCGTAGGGATGCGTAGCGTTAGAAAGTGCAGCCCCCCCTTGGGAGTCGTTTCAGCCAGATGTCCCAACAACAAACGTGGCGCCGTCATCACCATCCAGTTTCTCCTCGCCGTAGCGGGCGTCCATTGCGGTGGGGTTACCGCTTCGTGGCGGGCGCCGTGGCTTCCTTTGCCTGCCAATACCGTCCAAGATATCGCGAACGTTCTTTTTGAAAGTTGTCGCTTCCGGGCAAGGAAATCCAAGATCGACGAGATAAACCTGGTCCTCCCGTCGGAGGCTGTCAAACGGAATTCGATCAGGATGTGCCCGCAGAAAATCTCCCAGGCACTTCTCGGTTATTCTGCGGTCCTGCGTTTCGAGCCAGCCTTGGTCCTTCCAACGCCGAACCTGTCGCGGCGTAACACCAAGGAGAGCTGCAAGGGTGTTAGCCGTAAAGACCGTAAACCCATGAATTTCGTGTACCCGATAATCAAGGCGCGCAATCTTCGCACGGACGGATTTCACGGTGTGGCGCGTGCGGGCCGCAATTGATTCGATCGTTGCGTCCGCTCCGAGAGCACCAAGTAGCGCGGCGGTCTGAGATTCTGTCCACCGTTTTGGCCTTCTCCCGTCGGGCTTCCTTCGTTTTCGTCCCGTGGCGATTCCCAACTTAGCCATCCTGTACTCAACCGATTTGCGCACGCTGTCCGGTTTGGGCGCAGCGTCGGACAGCAGGCCTTCCTGGAGCCTGCGGCCGATGATGTGTTTCGCTTTCGCGGCACCCCATTTTGCGCACAACTCTACAAGAAGCCTGTCGGTCTCGGGAGTCCATTCGTAATTGCTCACGCCCCTTCTTCGGCCAGGCTGGCCAGGCGAGAGCCGCGGCTCCAATAGGGGGTTGAGCGTCGCAGTCAGATCACCCCTTTTCTTCGGTGCGTGATCTGCCCGGTAGTCATTTGCCGAGCCCCGTTCACCCTGTGCTCCCTCCTGAGCGTGCATCTTATCCACCACGAACGTCCAGCACACCTAAGGAATATGCCCGAGACTCTACTCTGAGATGCTCGACGTTCCGCCTCTAATTAAATAAGTATTCTGCGAGGGGAAAAGTCCGACTGCTCCCGGTGTCGATTGATGATCTAAAGAACAAAAACCATCGACGCTGGTGTAAATTTCTGGCAATCATTTCGCTGCCCACGCGCATCTGAGAATTGTTGTGGCCAATCTGAGGGCTGCTGGATGTGATAAACCGCACTTTCGCTGGTGGCTCGCACAATGGAATTGGGCGAATTCTTACTTATTCAGCCATAATGTTGAAGATTTCTACACTTTCTTTTCGGACTTTTCTGCCACAACAGGGCTTATTTAAAGTAGAGGATGCTGTCGCTCGTTAGCAGTGCCACCCGCCCTCTGGTGGCGACTGGGTCTATCGCACAACTACCTTGACTATGGGGGAGCCTCAACACGACCCGCGGCGAACACCCGCCGAGCACCTGCCGCCGCTCTGGATGCAGGCGCGCGATTCACAGGGCCGGCCAATCGACCCGCGTGTTGTCCAGGTGTCTGAGCAGCTCTGGCCGTGGGCACACTGGCATGTCCACCAGAAACTACACGATTCCGCAAGCGCTGCACAACTTGTGGAGGGAGTAGCTCTTAGGGTCTCCAGTCGCCTTCGGAACGAACCGAGCGTCAGCCAGAATCTTGAGGGCTATTTCCTCACCGCCTTTCGCAACCGGGTGAGCCGGCAAGTTCTGAAGGAAAACCGCATCAAGTATGAAGGCCTCCTCCGGGAGTTGGAACGGAACCATCGCCTCACCGGACCGGACTTGGAGGCGGCCATGGAATGGGAGTTATGTTTGCAGACCATCGTCAACCTCCTGCCGGAAAAATCGCGTCGCATGCTTAACTACCGGATTCTGGGCTTCGCCTGGAGTGAGATCGGTCGAGCGCTTCGCATCTCGGAAAAACAAGCCAAGAAGCGATTCTATTACGCACTAAACAAAGTGCGCGCGACGTTGCTTGACAGCGGAGCAAAGGGTGCCGGTCACTCCGAGGAGTCAGATTGATGGGCGAAACACCTCCACGCGGTATTCCGACCCGGAGGGTCGAAAAACGGCTAATCAAGATGCTTGGTGAGGCCGTGAGGGCCAACTGCCCGAACCCCGAGCGCATCGGCTGTCCGGGTCCCGATGCAGTCGAAGCGGTCGTTGGGCGGCGTCTTGAGTTCCCACGTTTTGACGACGCCGTCGATCATATTGCAACGTGCGCTCCCTGTTTCGCGGAGTACAATCGCAAACGGCAGCGCTCTCGGATTCTTAAAGCGGGCGCCGTCATATTAGGCTGTGCGGGCCTGGTGCTCATAGGTCTCGCATGGGAACATCGTCCGGCGAACCACACTTACCCCAAGGAGCCCGTTGCCAAAGAGGCGTCCGCGCCCGCGGTCACCGCGACGCTCGACTACAGGAATTGGACGACTGAGCGCTCGGAGCAGTCGCGACCGCGGCCCACTGAGCCCCCACACTTGACCCGGGGGCAGCTTGATCTGACCATAAAGCTGCCAATCGGAACGGAAGACGGAGTCTTTTCTGTGGAGTTCCGGACGAGCACCAATGAATCCGTCGCCGAGGCAACTGGCACCGCTACCTGGGACGGGACAGCCGAGGCCCTGAAGATTAGGGCCGACCTACGCGATGTTCCGGCTGGCCGCTACACCGTCGCCATTCAATCACGCAACTCATCAATGCGCCTTTACCCGCTGGTTTTGGAGTGAACCTTATGATGCGATTGATTCCATTCTTCGTGTTATTTCTGACGACGCTCGGGTCCGTGCCGCTGCGTCCACAGGACCGCCGCTCTTCGCAGGAACTGTTGGATCATGCCCTCCACTTTGCCGATCTCTACAACTGGGACGACGCCGGCGAGGATTTTGCCGAAGCCGAGAAACTGTTCCTTGCTGCCGGCGACGAACGGAACGCCTTGTATGCCAAGCTTGGCAAGATCCGTTCGACCATCGACCAACTCGTGCTGCCCGCAACTTCGGCGCAGCTCGCCTCGGAATTGGAAAAGAACCCTCTGCTGCAAACGGACAAACAACTTCGCTTCTTCTGTCTCATCGTGAAGGGCGACATTGACGGCGAAATCGACGCCCGTGCGATGCGTGAGGATTGGGAGGAGGTGCAGCAACTTGCAAAGGAATTGGGCAACGACAAATGGCAGTATCGCGCGCTCGCTCAACTTGGTGTGGCCGCCTTCTACAACGGCGATCTGGATACTGCCGGAAAGAACGTCGGCAGAGCCTTGGTCGCGGCCACCAAGAGCAAAGACGGTGCCGCGCAGGTCGTTTTCCTTACTATGCTTGGGATCGGCCTTCGCGAGTCGCAGATGAACGAACAGGCTTCGACGTATTTCGACAATGCCCTCAAGATCGCCAGTACGATTCCAGACACCGAGTACCCGTTCTTTACCAAGGAAGCACTCTTGGAGAATCTGATCGACGCCAAAAAGCCGGACGCCGCCCAGAAGTTGGCCGATGAGATTCGGGCACAGGCACAGCAACGACGCCATCCTCAGGCCGAGGCCATTGTGTTGACGCTCGAAGCTGATATCGCGAAGCAACGACACGACGACGCGGCAGCGCTGCAAAGTCTCCAACAAGCGATGGCATTGGCCAAATCCGGCGGCTTTATCAGGGAACTCGCGGGTGCGCAGGCCCTGGCGTCAGACATCTACCGGGACCGCGGCGAACTGGAGAAGGCGACCGAGTTTGCAAATCTGGCTGCGGCTTCCACTCAGGAAAGCGGCGACACTTGGTCGGTCCCACGGCGCCTGCTCACCGTGGCGGTGCTGGATGTCAAGCAAGGCAAGTATGAGGAGGCAGACCGCGTTTTTGATCGCGCCTCGACGTTCGTCGATGCACTGATCGGCGACTATTCCAGCGTTTTAGAGAAGACAGCCGTCATCAGGGCATCCAGCGAGTTATATACGCAGCATTTTGCGCTGGTCGCGGATCGCTTCAACGATCCGGCCAGGGCCTACTCGATCATTGAGCAGGTCAGAGGGCGCGTGACGACCGACCTCCTCATGGCAGGCGCCGTCGCTCCTGCACAGGCCAAGAGCGATCAGCGCGCAATCTCCGAACTACGCCTCAAATTGGCCGGAGTGCGATCGACCAGCGAGGTTCGCCAGATTCGTGACCAGATCTTCCTGGTGGAGCAAGCCCGGTGGATTACTCCCGAGATCAGTATTCTGAAGGCGCAGTCGCACGACCCGGTCGGCATGGAGCAAGTCCAGCGCAGCCTCGATCCGTCAGCCGTCATCTTGGAATACGTTGTGGCGGATCCCCGGTCGTATTGCCTAGTCATTTCAAGCACGGATGCGCGCATCGTGCCGCTCGCTGACAGACAAAGCATCGAAGCCCTGATCGCGGCGTATCTGAAAGCAGTGAAGGCGAAGGTGCCGGCCAGCAAGGAAGGGCGTGCCTTGTATGACGCGCTTCTTGCGCCCGTCCCAACGACGGCGCGGAAGGAGCGTCTCGTCGTGGTTCGGGACGGCCCGCTGCATCTCGTGCCTTTTGATGGGTTCATCGATAACGAAGGCCGGTACGTGGCCGAGACCCATACGGTGGTTTACGAACCGTCGGCAACCAGTTTCTACCTGCTCACGTCGCAGAGACATCGTCCTACCTCATCTGCGCATGCCCTATTGGCAGTGGGCGGCATTCCGTACGGTCCCACCGAACTGAAGCGGGCCAGTGTAACCCGCGGTTATGAGCCTGGAGCGTTGAGTGACCTGCCCGCATCGAGGGACGAAGTCATTGCCGCGGAGGCTGCCTTTCACGGCCCTGGAAACCTGCTTTTGATCGGACCGCGCGCCACCGAGTCGGCATTCAAGCAGGCTGCCGCATCGCAATACGGGATCATTCACCTCGCGGTACATGGTTATGCCAGCACAACGGAACGAAATCGCTCGGCGCTGGTCTTATTGAGCGACCCGGCCGCAGGCGAAGACGGTTTTCTTCAGGCTTCTGAAATTGTTCAACTGCCGCTGAATTCCGATCTCGTCATCCTCTCGGCCTGCGATACCGCTATCGGCCCAATTGAGGGAGAGGAGGGAATTGCGGCACTGTCGAGCGCGTTCTTGCTGGCCGGCGCGCGCAGTGTGGTCTCGACCCTTTGGTCGATTGACGACACTTTTTCGCTCTATCTGATGAAGCAGTTCTACAAGCATCTGGCGGCGCGTGAGTCGGTTGCGGCGGCGCTTACAGCGGCGAAGCGCGACATGTTGCGGAAGTACGGCTCCGCGGCGGTTCCATATTATTGGGCGGGTTTTACATTGGAGGGCGCCGCCAACCTGCCCGTCGCACATCATGACTAAAACCAACATGACAACCACCACTCTAGGCCCAAAGCAGCGCACTGACATCCTGGCTACGGTCAAGAAATGCATTCTCAAGCAGCACTTCAATGTGGGAGGCGTGAACTACGACGAGTGGGCCAAGCGGTTTGACGAGCGATCACCTTCCCTGCTCAGGGTGGACATTGAGGAATTCGAAGGCGGGGTGCGCAAGGCCCTGGCGGAACTTGGCAGCAGCCATACCGTGTTCTACCACGAGCGGACCAACCGGCTTCTGCCGCAACACTCGATCAATGCAACCGTCCGCGCCTTTGGGCCTGATGGTCAGCAACGCTGGCACTTCCTGGACGTCTTCGAAGACGGTCCAGCGCACCTTGCTGGCATCAAGCCGGGCGAAATGCTGGTCGCCGTCGATGGGACTCCCTATGCACCTCCGGCGATGCCCCCCTTCAGGATCGGCGAGACGCACAAGATTGCCATCTCAAGCGCGCTGGGTGAGAAGTCGCGCGAAATCACCGTCAGCATTCCATTCAGAAAGGGCACCAAGGACCGCCCGCCTATCGTCGAACCCAAGAGTCCGATTCATCGAGTCGGCGCTCCCAAAACCGGGCTCCTCAAGATCCCGTACTTCCCTGGTCCCACGGGGATTAGTTTCGCGAACGCACTCGACGTGGCACTGCGGGATCTCAAGAGCCAAGGTTGCGACCGGCTCATCATTGATCTGCGCGGAAACATCGGCGGCAGTTTGGGCTTCGCCCGCCTTGCGAGTTACCTGTGCGCCGGTCGGATCCCGATCGGCCACAGCCTGACGCCGACCCGCCTCCGCAAAGGGTACACCCGAGACTCCTTGCCGCGTGTTCCGATGCCGCGAACGACGCCTCAATTCATGTTGGCCCTCGCCCGTTTCGCGGTTCGCGACAAGTCCGTCATGCTCCTTACCCAAGGGCTAGGCCCGCAGCCTTTTCACGGCAGGGTCGCCATCCTAGTGAATGAATGGACCAACAGCGCGGCCGAGATGCTCGCCAGTTTCGCCTCAGAGGACCATTTGGCGACGATAATCGGCACCAAGACCGCCGGCAATGTCCTCGGAGCGGTGAACCAGAGAGTCGGGGCCGGATACTGGTTACGCGTGCCAGTCTTCGGTTGGTACACGTCCAATGGCAAGTGTCTGGAAGGCCAAGGTGTCTCACCTGATCTGCAGGTAGAGGTCACCCCAGCCTCGCTGGACCCGGCACTCGACCAACAAGTGCGCCGCGCGGCTGAGGTTCTTGATGCTGCCTGAGCGGCCAGCCGGCAGGGCACTTCCACGAGCCGGCGGTTCGTCGAAGTGGCCGTTCACCGAACGGCCATCTCCGTCTTCAGGGAACGGCGTATCCGAGGATCTATCGCCTGGAGCCGTCTTAAGCGACACGCTCGACGCTAACCAACAACCCTGCGGTTAGCAGCAGACCCGATTGTCGCCGCCTCACATTGCAAACACAAGGCTTACGCGCACACACTGCACTGGCGATCCAAACCTCAACGGGGTTACACTGGAGGAGACTTATGGGCCCCAAACTGCCACTTCTGGTCGAAATCGCGCAGACGCCTTGCAACATTCTGCACCGCCTCGACATACATGAGCGTGCCGCGAGGCGCCGGGGCTCAACCCTGTCGGCTGAGATCCGCAGCCCAGTCGCCGATGCGATCCGCAACTCGGGCCGTTCGTTTCGAGGATCGTTGCGCACCGGGCGTCAGGAGCCATGACGAGGGCGTCGTATGTACAGGCGATTAACCGCCCCTCTAACTGTCCAGCTTGAGGTCACCGGTGAATGCACCAGCGAATGCCTTCACTGCTACAATTTTTGGAGAAACGCGGCCGATAGGTCAGTGCTGCGCATACCCAGTGGTACGCTCAGCGACGAAAGCGCTGTCGCCATTCTTCAGAAGCTTGGCGCAGCGGAAGTATTCAGCCTAACTATTACGGGTGGCGAGCCACTCCTCAACTATTCGGCTACATTGATGAGCCTCAACCTTGCCAGGTCACTGAATATGGCAGTTAGCTTGAACTCGAATCTCATCCTTCTCACTGCGGACAAGGCAGTGAGCCTTCGCCAGGCCGGGCTCGCCAGCGTGTTAACATCCATTCTTGGCCCAACTCCTGAGGTTCATGATTCCCTAACGCAGAGAAAGAATTCGTTCGAGAAACTGATCACGGGAATTGTGGCTGCGCAGCATGCAGATATCGCAGTTTCAGCCAACATGGTTGTGTCGCGGCACAACTATCGATACGTGAGGGAAACGGCAGCGCTAGTCGCGCGTCTGGGGATCAAGAAGTTCATGGCAACCAAGGCTGGTTGCCCAGGGAATTGTTCTGACTTTTCCGGTCTAGCTCTGAGCCGAGCGCAGCTCGTGGAGGTTCTTAACGACCTCTGTTGGGTTCATGAGACGCTTGGGCTTCAGGTGGACACTCTTGAGCCAATCCCTTTTTGTGGCTTGAATGAAGTTAGCCATCCCGAACTGTTTACATCGCGAAGATGCCACGCGGGGGTCACGACAGCAGCCGTCTCGTACGACGGATCGGTGAGGCCTTGTCCTCACCTCGATATTTCATACGGAAATCTGTTAAGCGAAGATCTTAGTACGATTTGGACACGGATGGACCCCTGGAGCGCGGGAGTTCAGGTGCCCGCGGAGTGCTCGCGGTGCGCGATATTCAACTTCTGCGGGGGCGGCTGTCGAATGGAAGGAAAGACTACTACAGGGAGAGTCGACGGTCTCGATCCTTTTATTTCTGTCGACCATGTTGCTGAGATGGGGGAACGTATGCGCCTCCTCAAGAGGCCCTTCGAGGGAGTTGCCGCCCGGCGTTTTAAGACACCGCGGTTTAGGTTGAGGAGGGAGTCCTTTGGTGGGGTGTTTGCCTCGGGCAATACACATGTGTTCCTGGACGACAGAGGGTTTGCCGTCGTGCGCCAGTTCAAGCAGGAAGCCGTGTATGATCTGGCGCGTCCAGATATCGATTGGAACGGGCTTTCCCCAGAGAGATTTATCTTTGGGCTAATATGCCGTAATGCGGTCTCATCGATCGCAGACTAGTTATCGTGGCAAAAGTTAAGGAAGGAGAACTTGTGGACGAAGAAGGCTTTGTGTCTCTCGTGGAACAAACCAATGGGGGCAGTGTGACGACTGCTGGTAGTGGCTGTGAGTGCGACTGCGTTGCGTGTTACAACGAATGCCATTCGTGTGATTGCGACGATTGCGAAACGGAGTGTCACACTGAGAGGTGAGGCGAATCGAGTCGGTCAGGCGAGAACGATTGCGGCGGCGTCGGCTGGCATGAGAATCAGGGGATGGACGGCATGTGTTCGCTGCTTCGCCACGGATTGGTCCCGATGTGTCCCGGTCACATCAACTGGACGTAGAACCGTTGATGGCTGCCACACCGCCCGGAGATTCAGCCGTGTGCCCAATGGAGGGCGGACTTGAGAACGCTCGATCCCCTTATACCGCAATGCGCGGAACTGGGGGATCCTGAATGCGGCGCACTATTGATGCCTGCTGCGAGTGTTACGCCTTTCTCAGGTAGGTTGTCCTCGCAGAATCGGAAAGCCACCCGCCTTGGTGGGCTTGCTTGGAATCAGCGTGTCAACGCTATCGATTTCAGCGTCGGGACTTGAGCGGCTGAAGGTACAGAGGCATACCAGCAATCCCCCTGGAGGTATTGGCCACTGTAAACTGACAACCACTTCCGAACCAATTGCCATGACCACCCAGGGGCACCGCAAGGCGCTTACTGACCGCCAGTTTCCGTTGCGCTCTGTGCAGCAGCCGCACCAATCTTCTTGGCCGCCCTTGCCAGTGCCGTTTTCTTGATGGCGACTTTCTTGCCAGATGCTGGCTTCTTTCCGACCCGCGACTGTGCCTTCGCAGCTTCGGCCCTCTTCAACGCCCACCGCTTTTTCGTAGCGGCGATAATCGCCTTCCTGCCAGCCGCCGAGAGTTTCCGTTTGGGTTTGTGTGCCGCTTCTGGGACTGGCGGTTCAGCCGCCTTCTTGGATGCAGCCCAACGCTTCCGCTGCGCTTCGGCGATCCGGGCACGGCTAGCGGCGCTCATCCTTTTGCGTTTGCGCTTTTGCGGTTGTGGCGCGACGGTGGGTTTGGCGGGACCACCGGAGAGCGTCTGACGAAGTTCTGCGATCTGGGCGTTGATTCTTGTCTTCTGCGCCTCGAAGCCTTCAATGGCTGCGGTTAAGATTTCGTTCGTTACTTTGGTTGGCATGTGAGTGTCGGGCTCTATTGCAACTCCTTAACGTCATCATGGCACAAAAAAGCCAGCACAAATCCTGCATAAATCCCATTCCAAGCATCGACGGTGACTTAGTGGGGAGTGCCTATCTCTTTGTGACTCGGCCGCTCGCGACGAAGTACCTCATCAATAGGGCCCGGCTGAAACCAAAGGTCGCGCTCCACAGCTAACCCGAGTGGGCCTTGGACGCTCGCAATTTCGGACAGCAGGAAATACCCCCACTCCTCCGCCAGGCCAATCACGTATCCGAACAGGAGCCAGTCTCCGTCCTCCTCCTCCGAGCCTTCCGTGATAAACCACGTCCAGCCGGCATCGGATGTGAAAAGTTTCCCGTGTGCGATCGGCGCACTGGACGATTCCTGTGAATACAGTGGTGGCAAAACCTTCTTCAGTTCCTGGGAAGAAGCAACTCCATAAGATCATTCCTCTTTTCAAAGCGCTTGCCAGCGTGAATTACGCGATGATCGCTCTCGTGCTTGCGGGTTCAAAAAAGCGAGAGCTGGGAGTCCGCTTCGACAATCAGCGGTTTCCTTCGGAGCGGTTCTCGCTCAAGCCGGGTCCCAAAGATCAAGCCGTTGGTCGGGCCAGCGGCAGCAACCAATTCGTTGAAGGGCGTACCAGCAAACTCCTGTTCGATCTCTTCCTCGTGGGAAGGCGAAGCTGGCAGGAGTCGGGCGTGTTGCTCCTGAACGGCCTTCCACACGCTTGCCGCCGATTCGCCCACTCCTTTCTGGGTAACCAACTCGCGCGCCATCGCGGTGAGTACGTCATCATCGTCTTCGATACCCTGCAGGCCCTCGTTCGAAAACTTGCCCTCCATGGCCAGTGAGACCAGGAGTTTCTTGCCCATCAGGCGAAGGCACGACGTCTGCATCGTCTCGTTGTACGTCAGGAAATGGACGACGACGTTCGACCGCTGACCTATGCGCCAGGATCGGCGGCTTGCCTGCCGCAAGGTATAGATGGAGTACCCGGTCTGCACGAAGTAGATTGAGGGCGCCCACAGCAAGTCCATGCCCACGGAAACCAGCCGCGGGTGAGCGATGCACACCTGCATGCCGTCGCGGAGCCGGCGTTCGTACCATGCCTCTCGTTGGTCGGGCGGCACCTGACTCGTGAGCACCGAAACTCGGATGCCCTCTTGTGACAGAACGCGTTCGAGCCGGCCGGTGACGTCACGCTTCGCCGTATACACCGCATAGATCTGGCATTTTCTGCCGCGGGCAAGGTCGGCCTTGATGCATTCGATCAGCTTTCGCTCCTTGGCGTATCTCACGTCCTCGGGAAGGTCTTGAGTCTGAGCGATTGGAAAAGGCACTCTTCGATGCGACTCCGGATCGTATTCGGTCCCGATCAGGTCGCCCAGGCCGTACGGCCGGTCAGGATACGAAAGCAACGCATTTAGCGCCGTGCTGATCACCGAGTGATTGCCTCGATGTTCTTCGAGCGCCTCCTTGATCTGCTCTTCGAGATCTGTGTACGCTTTCGCCAACGGTTCGTCCATATCGACGCCGATCACTTCTTCGCGATACGACGGCAATTCACTCGAGATGTCCTCCAGTGAGACGAATGCGCCCAGTTCCATGAGGAACTTCCCAAACAGCAGTGGGGACGCGCCTGGCTTTCGCTTGACCTGCTTGGTCACCTTTGCCTTCGAGCACGCATTTTCTTCCGGCGCAATGATCGTTATTCGTTCGAGCACACCATACGTTTCCGCGAAGCTGCGGACTCCCGACTCGCCCCACTCGTACCCTTCCGCGACCATCTTGCGGGGCTCCAGCCGGTACAGCACGTTGAAGAGATCGTCCGCGTAGCCGCCCATCAGGGTTCCGGTAAGCACGGCGATTTTATCGACCGAACGCGCCAAGGTTCCGAGCGCATTGCCCTGAGCCGTATCGTTCGACAATTCATGCGCCTCATCCGCAATGCCGTAGTCGAAGAAATCTCTCATGTACAAGCCAATCACGTAATACCTATCGGACCCATGAGGTGACAGTGCAGTATCCCTGGCACCCGCTCTTCGGTTCGAAATTGAGACTCGTCAAAACCGCCAAGACCACCGGTATCGAGGAGTTGCAT